>Ga0247740_1000216_pt1 | contig 30862 bp, 26 predicted proteins | sample UWRJL148409B2_FD_180942 | JGI IMG/M metagenome (GOLD analysis project Ga0247740, IMG submission 180942) | Plant litter microbial communities from Arlington Agricultural Research Station in Wisconsin, United States - UWRJ-L148-409B-2 | ecosystem: Environmental > Terrestrial > Plant litter >...
AAAACCGTTGCCGCAGGTCGCGCAATCTTGCGGGCAAATCTGCGGATCGTATTGCAGGTTGCACACGCCGTCGTAACAGAGCGGGTGGCAATCGATCAGACAGTTGTCCATCGACTCGCCGAAGCTGCAGATGGCGTCGCCGCAGAAGCCCATGCCGCCAACGCCTGCGCTGTTGCCGAAGCCGCCATTGTTGCCGAAGCCGCCATTGTTGCCGAAGCCGCCGCTGTTGCCGAAGCCGCCGCTGTTGCCGAAGCCGCCGCTGTTGCCGGAGCCCGCGTTTGCGGAGCCGGCCACGACCCCAGTGCCGCCGTAGTTATCCAGCTCGTTCCGCCCGCAACCCGCGCTGAGCGTGAGCAATGCCGCCGATAGAACGACGAGACCCCAGAACCCTTGCGAAACTTTAGCCATGGATCAGACCTTCCCCACGCAATTTACACGCCACACCGGTGGGCAACCCACACGCCAACGAATCACCGACTCCGAGTCCCATTTTCGCAGACTTCGCGCCCGCTGTGCCAAGTTCTCTTCGATCTTCGAATGGCACAGCCGAGGTCACGCTGTCTCGGTCGCCGGGCTTTGCCGGCACCCCCTAGTGTGACTCAGGACTGCCCGTAGGCCGTATTCTCGAGCAAAATAACGTTCGTCTTGGAGCGAGTCTCGCCCGCGTTGGTCACGTAAACCGCCGGTTTATCTACGATTGGGCAAACTTTCTCACACGCGCCGCAGCCCACGCACAGCATTGGGTCCACGTGCGGGCGCTGCACCTTCACCGTCAGCATCGCCGCGTGTTCGCCTTCTTTGCCGTACTTGCTGTCACGCTTGGGCACTTCCACGTCTTCCGCCCAAATCGCCTTGGGCGAGGTTGGGCAGAATTCTTCACACACGATGCACGGCGTGGCCATCGCCCAGGGCAAGCAGCGGCCCTGATCGTACATCGCGGTGCCGATCGAGATCGGCTTTTGACCGATGCCCATCTTCTGCTTTTCGGTGATCTTTTGGATCGCACCCGTCGGGCAAACCTGCCCACACAGTACGCACGAAAACTCACAGTAGCCGATGCGCGGGATCAGGATCGGCGTCCACAGCCCTTCGATACCTGCCTCGAAGAAGGCCGGGTGCAGCGCGTTGTTCGGGCACACTTTCATGCACTCGGCGCAGCGGATACAGCGCTCGAGGAACGCGCGCTCTTCGACCGACCCTGGCGGGCGAATCACTTTCTCGCTGTACGCCCGGTCGGGCCAATTGCCGATGCGCATCGCGGGGATGCACGCGGCGCCCGCCGCCGTGACCGCCCACAGGGTTCGACGCTGCAAGTCGGGCTTGGTGATCGTGCTCGTGCGCTTCGGCAAGAAGCGGAACTTGATTACGTCCTCCGGGCAGGCCGTCTCGCAGTTCAAGCACATGTGACACTCGTCCTGCCGGTGCTTCACGCCACCTTGGGGACTATCGGCGCCCTGGCAATTGACGAGGCACAGATTGCAGTCCGTACACTTGGCGTGATCCTTCTCCATGCCAAACAAGGAGAAGCGCGAGAACACGCCCAAGAACGCGCCCAGCGGGCACAACGCCCGGCACCAAAAGCGCGGGATGAAGCGGTTCATGAACAGCACGCCGACCAGGAAGAACACGATCAACCAGGTCTGGTGGAAGTAGCCTTGATTGGCGGTCCACACCGTGCGCGAGAGCACGTCTTGCGCGCCGTCCGTCGCGTTTTGCAGAACACGCACGTTGCTGCTGGCGACCACCGTCGCCGAACGCACGCCGAAGTATTGCAGCGCGGGGATCACCCCCATGCCGATCGTGCGCACCGCGACGCAGATCGGATCGAGCAAGCCGCCGATCGCACTGCCCGCGACGGCCGCGCCCAGCGACGCCCACATGATGTAGTACTTGCCGGCCTGCCACCAATGCGTCTTGTTCGACTCGACGCGCTTGTTGCCGCGCAAGTAGCGGCTCGGGAAAATCCAACCGAAGAAGTGGTGCAACGTGCCGAACGGGCAAATCCAGCCGCAAAACACGCGGCCGAACACGAGCGTGAGCGCGAGCACCACCAGTGACCAGGCCAAGCCACGATAAATCGTGTGCGTGCTGAGCAGGGTCATCGCGCCGACGAACGGATCCGCGAGCAGGAAACCCTCGACCGGCAACGGCAGGCGCACGGGCTCACCCGCGGTCGCGGTGAACGTGCCTCTGAACGCGGTGTGCACCAAGAAGTACAAAAACAGCGTGACGAAGCCGATTTGCGCGGCGCGCCGCACCCAAACCAAGGCTCGGATCACCTTGCGCGCCGGGATGCCGGAACCGGGACGCTTCGGGCCGGTTTTCTTGGGTTTGGTGGGTGCACTCGGGCCGCCGCTGTTGACCAATGGGGCGGACGCGGCCGTCGCATTGCGAGCCGGAGAGAGAGCGGGCGCGGGCCGCGCGCTCGATTTGCGGATTTGGATCAGCGCGGGGGCGGGTTTGCGCGCGCTCTCGGCGGCATCCAGCGGCTGGACTTTACCGACGCTGCCGAGCCACGGGATGGGCGCGGGAAATTCCCCGCCGTTGAGCCCGAGCTCGAGCTCACTGGGTGCGCCTGCGCTCACCTCAGACCTCCACGTGTGGCAGCTGTTCCCAGAACATGCTGCCGATCCCGCGCTCGTGACCGAGCTTGAGGTAGCGCACGTTCGTGGCTTTTTCACCGATCAGCGTGGCGCCGTAAGAGTCGATGGCCACCTGGTCCAGGCCAGCGACGACTTGATGCATGTCTTTGGCATCGTCGATATTGCCGCCCTGCGGGCCATTGCGCAGCAGCACCCGTGTGGCGTCGAGTACGGTCAGCGTGGGGCGCATGAAGGTCGCCAAGTCAGCGATCGAGACGTCGATGTTCTGGTGCAGGCGATTGCGACGGCCACCCAGGATACCGTACCAATTCTTCATCGCTCCGGTGAACTTCGACAAGTTGTGATGCTTGGCGACCGGCACGTTGATCACCTTGTCCGCATTCACGAGCGGCAAGTAGACCGGCCATTCGTCGAGCACCTCGCCCTTCATGCGCAGGTCTCGGAAGCGGTGCGCCGAGGGCAAAATTACGTTCGCGCCGAGCGCGTACGCCGCACGCCAAATGCCGGAGCGCTGAAAGCAGCGGTTGGCCTCGTTGCACGAGGCATCGGTCACGACTACTTCTTTGGCGCCCGCGTCGAAGCACAGCTTCACCACTTCGGCCACGACCAGCGGGTTCGTATTGGCCGCGTGCACCGGCATGCGATCCCAGCCGATGTTCGGTTTTACCGCGACGATGTCGCCCTGCGACACGAAGCGCTTCATGCCGCCCATGGCGTTGATGGCGCGGCGCACGAGCTCGGCTGGATCAGTACTGCTCTTCGCGATTGCAAATACGGGCTCGCCACCCGCAGCCGGGTGATGGATGCGGAAGTCCCGGACCTGACGCTCACCGCTGGCCAACGCCACGCCAAATCCGCCCGGATCGAAAGCGACTTTGGCCGTTGCCGCAGCCGCGCCAGCAACCAGGCCCATGGCCCCGAGCCGCTTCAGCGCGTCGCGTCGCGTCGGATCCAACATCGCGGCGGATCCTTGATGGAAAAAAGCGTGCCGGTCAAGTTCGCGGCCGCAGCTCGCTCCGGGTCAATAAACGTATGAATTGATTGAAGATTACTCAGAGGGGCCAGACCGCGAGCCGAATCCCATCCGGCCATTGGCCCAATCAGCAGTCGGCAATCATGCGGAAAGCGCGGGGGGTTGCTTGTCCGAAAGCACGACGCAAGCTAGGTTCCGCGTCCTTTTCGCACACCTCGGCACATGGCCGCGGGAGCCGAGAAGGCCCTTGGAGGCACTATGAAAGACGGCATTCACCCGGAATACAACACGGTCGCAGTGGCTTGTGCTTGTGGCAACAAGTTCGAGACCCGCTCCACCAAGACCGATCTTCAGGTCGATGTCTGTGCGGCTTGTCACCCGTTCTACACGGGCAAGCAGCGCATGATGGATACGCAAGGTCGTGTCGATCGCTTCCGTCGCCGCTACGCTGGCGCGACTGGTGCGGCTGGCGTCGCCGGCGCTGCGGCTGCGGCCGCTGCTACTGCCGCCGAATCGAAGTGATTTCCGAAGTTCGGACGGCGCCCGCAAATCGCGCCGTCCGAACTACATCGCGCTAATACCAGCGCTATACTGAGGACGATGTCGAACCAACCCGCGGTTCTCGGCCCTGATGGCGTTGCCCGTCCGTATATCGGAGGCCAGGCGCTGATCGAAGGCGTGATGATGCGCTCGCCGCATTGCTTTTCGGCCGTCGTGCGACGCAAGAGCGGTGCGCTCGTCGTACGCGAGATGCCGATGGCCGACCTTCGGCGCGGCAAGCTCGCTTGGCCGTTGGTGCGCGGTGTCGCCGCCCTGGTGGAAGCGCTCAAGCTCGGCAGCGCCGCCTTGCGCTTCTCCGCCGAGCAGTACGAGCAAGATTTGGAAGAGGAAGAAACCGCGACCAAGTCCGGGCCCCGCAGCGCGGGTCCCAGCACGCTCGCGCTGCTGTCTTTGCCGATCATCGCGCTGCTCACCAACGCGCCCCAGGACTTTGGCAAGGGGCGCCCCGCGCCGGCCGAAGCAGAGCCGAAAAAGCGCATGCTCGGCGTGCTGTCCGCCGTGTTCGCGGTGGGCATGTTCGTGGCTTTGCCGCAGGCCTTTGCCTACGGCGCGACCAGCCTCTTCCACCTGAATTTGGACGTGCGAGACGTGGGCTATCAGCTGCTGACCGCCGTCGGCAAGCTCACGATCCTAATCGGTTACATGCTGCTCATTCGCCGCATGCCCGAGATCTACCGCGTGTTTCAGTACCACGGCGCCGAGCACAAGTCGATTTACACCTACGAGTCGGGCGAGGCGCTCACGGTAGGCAACGCCCGCTCGAAGACCACGCTGCACCCGCGCTGCGGCACGACCTTCATCGTGATGGTCGCGCTGGTTTCGATCTTGGTGTTCAGCGCGCTCGGCCCGCTGCTGCCCCACCTGGGTCTGGGGAAACTGGCGGATAACCTACTGTTCTTCGCCTTCAAGCTGCCGTTTTTGCCGTTCATCGCGGCCATCACCTTCGAGCTGCAGCGCGTGCTGGCCAAGTACTGTTCCACGGGCCCTGGCCAATTGCTGCTCTGGCCCGGCTTCCTCGTGCAAAAGATCACCACCATCGAGCCGGACGACAAGCAGCTCGAGGTTGCGCTGTCGGCTCTACTCGTCACCCTCGAGCGAGAGCAAGCGGGCAAAGCGCCGGAAATCGCCAGCGAGCGCACGTTCGACGACTTCTCGACACTGACGCGCGGCGCTGTGCAAGCGGCATGATTCCGGTCGGCAAACTCGAGTCCATCGTCCGACGGTACGCCGAGCTCGATCAGCTATTGTGTGACCCGAAAGTATTCGGGGATCCGCAGAAGCTCAACTCGTTCAATCGGGAACGCAGCGGCCTGTCGAACATCGTGGAGGCGTTCCAGCAGTGGCGCGCTGTCGAAAAGCACGTCGCTGAGGACCGCGAGGCACTGAACGACCCGGAGCTCGGCCCTCTGGTGAAGCAGGAGCTCCCTGAGCTCGAAGCCAAGCTAGTCGACATCGAGCAGCGCCTGTTCATCCTGCTCTTGCCCAAAGATCCGAACGACGAAAAGAACACGCTGCTCGAAATTCGCGCCGGCACTGGCGGCGAAGAAGCGGCACTGTTCGCGGCCGATCTGCTGCGCATGTACACACGCTACGCCGAGACGCGCAGCTGGAAGATCGAGCTATTGTCCAGCAGTGACGCCCAAGCCGGGGGCATCAAAGAAGCCATCTTACTCGTCAGCGGCAACCGCGTGTTTTCGAGTTTGAAGTACGAGGGCGGTGTGCACCGCGTGCAACGCGTGCCGGCGACGGAAGCGCAGGGCCGTATTCACACTTCGACCGCCACCGTGGCCGTGCTGCCGGAGGCGGACGAAGTCGAGCTGCACATCGAAGACAAAGACCTACGCTTCGATATCGCGGCCTCCGGTGGTCCCGGCGGTCAGGGCGTGAACACCACCAATAGCTCGGTGCAAATCACGCATTTACCGACGGGCATGATCGTGCGCTGCCAAGACGAGCGCAGCCAAATCAAGAACAAGGCCAAGGGCCTGAAGATCTTGCGCAGCCGTCTGCTCGAAATCGAGCAAGAAAAGCACGATTCGGCGGTTCGCGACGAACGCCGCAGCATGGTCAAGGCCGGGGATCGCTCGGACAAGATCCGCACCTACAACTTCCCGCAAAATCGCCTGACCGATCACCGCGTGGGTTTGACTCTGTACAAGCTCGACCGCGTGATGGACGGCGATCTGACCGAGCTTCTCGACGCCGTGGGCTCGTTTCATCAAGCTGCGCTTTTGGAAGCCAACAAGACCCACGAGGACGCGTAAGGTCGTGAGCGCGCCGGCGAGCGTCGATTTGGACGCGCTGCTGTGCGCGTTGACGCTCGTGCCGACGGCGTTCGCGCGCAATCGCTTCTTCAAGTTGTTCGAGAATCCGGCCGCGCTCAAGGTGCGCCGGCGCGCCTCTCGCGTGCGCGGCATCATTCGCCAACTGTGCGGCACCGGTCGCGTCAAAGCCGAAGTGATCGGCGAACAGGTGCTCGACGACGGCCAAGTGCTGCTGCGCTATCGCGTGGCGGAGATCGGCTTTTTGCGCACGGCCGCGCTCTCGCGCTTGGAAGCCGCGACGCTCCGCTTTGCGCTCTCTCGCGCCGGCAAGGGCAACGTCGACATCGCCGATCGCGAGCTCGTGGAGAACGCCCTCCAACGTTTGAGCCAAAACTTGAGCCTGCCCGAAGGCTTGCTCGACGCGCAATCGACGCAGGAAACCAGCGTTCCCGAGTGACATCCGCGCGCGGTTAGCCGCCCATCCGACCCGAGTGTACAATCGGGTCATGTTCGCCAAGGACCTCCGGGAGCACGACGACACGCCGGTCGAGGACAAGATCGTGGTGCTGCACGGCCTCAGTTGGTCGGACTACCAGCGCCAGCTCGAGCTGCGCGGCGAACGCTCGCTGCCCCGCTTTGCGTACTTGGAGGGGGATCTCGAAATCATGACGACATCTCCACCTCATGAGTCGCTGAAGTCACGCATCGGTTGCCTGGTCGAAGCGTGGTGCCTCGAGAAGGATATCGAATTTTCGACGTACGGGTCATGGACGCTGGAGAAGAAAGAGGCTGAACGCGGGGTCGAACCCGACGAATGTTACGTGTTCGGCATCGATACCGATCCGGCGCGGCCGCATTTGGCGATCGAGGTGGTGTGGACCTCGGGTGGCATTCGCAAGCTCGACATTTATCGAAAGCTCGGCGTGCAAGAGGTGTGGTTTTGGCGCAAAGGGCGGCTCACGGTTCACTCGCTGAACGGGGATCAATATCTAGAAGCGGCAACCAGCGCAGCATTGCCTGGGATTGATCTGGTGCAACTGTGCAGCTACCTCGACCGACCCACGACCAGCCAGGCGATCCGCGAATATCGTGCGGCTCTGAACGAGGCCAAGCCCTGATGAGCAAAGACCGAAACTACGCGGATGACGAAGTGCGCGACATCATGGAGCGCGCGTTGAAAGAGCCGGCCGCGAGCGGCCTGAGCCACGACGATCTGCTGTCGATCGGTGCGGGCGTGGGTCTCACGCCCGCCGCGGTGGAGAACGCCGCGCGTGAGGCGGCCGAAATACGCCTGACAGCGACGGCCACGCGGCGCATTCGCGCACGCCGACGGCGCTGGGTGCTGGCTCACGCCGCGGTCTTTGCGGTCGTCAATGGGCTCTTGTTCGCGGTCAATTTCCTGACCACGCCGGGCGAGTGGTGGGTGCTCTTTCCGATTTTCTTTTGGGGTCTCGCGCTGCTCGCGCACGCCGGCTACGGTTTGTCCGCGCTAGTCTCCGAGCGAGGCATGGTGCGCGAGAAGCGACGCTTGCTCGAGGCCGCGGGCGTGGGCGTGGCGCGCGCGGTCGAACGTCGCAAGGGGCTCCGCGTAGCCGGCCCCGTCGATCAGATCGAAGCCTCGGATGAGGCGGAGGCGGAACCCGCGAACGAGCCGCGCTCGACGCGCAATCAGTGAGCGGCAGCGCGCGCTTCTTCGGCCAGCGCTTCGGTCACGTCGAAATAAAAGCGTAATTTGCTGCCGTCCGCGACCTTCTCGGCGTCGAGTACGTCGAAGCTCCGGTCACCTTCGGTGATGCGCGACTGGGAGACGAAGCGCGCGCCCAGCGACTTCAGCACTTCGTACTCTTCCTTCACCCGGTAGGCGGTCCACGCCGACTTCGCGCCGCGACCGTCCCCCGCGTGAATGATCGAGTCGACCAGGGCTTGCGCGACCGACGCGTGAAAGTCTGCGTCCGCGACGTGATCGGTCTTGCGTAACGCGGCGCTGCGCAATGCGTGAGCATTGATGTCGGCCTGATCCGCGAGCAAGATCGCGGCGCTGGCGTCGACGATGCCCGCGGCGCTCTCGTTCTTCACGGCTTCGGCGAGCCGGGCTTCGAGCTCCCAGACGTTGGAAGCATCGGGCACGTACAGCCGCCCACGCCGAAAGCGCCAGAAGTCGGTCCGCGCGACTTCGTCCATCGCTTCGGTCGCGAGGGCCGAGGCGCGCGCGCGATAGTAACCGGCGTCGGTCTCGGCGTATGCTGGCCGCGGCGTTGCGGGAGTGTTCGGCTTCACCCCTGACGCTCCGTTCGCGGCGGCGGGCGCCGGCGGGGGCTGCGAACTGCACGCCCCGGTGAGCGAGCTCACCAGTACGAGCACGAGTCCTCGAACCGCGGCTCTTGCTGCACACAATCGATTGTTGCCTGGCATCTGCACCACCCAAGCCGAAAACTAGCCGAAAGTGCGCGCTTTACCAAGGCCCTCGCGGCGTCGCTCGAGGAGCGCGCAGCGCGTGGATTGCGAGCTCGAATGCTCGTCGTTCGTCCGCACTCATTGGCGGATCACGCTCCCAGCGAAACGGCTGAACGCGCGCTGCAGGCGCGCCGCGCTTGCCGACGGCGAGCACGGCGCGTTCGACCACTCCCGCGCGGCCGCGCGCGCCCGCAAAGAGCGAGAGCAAGTCGGGGCCGGTCGCGCGACGCGGCGTAGCGCGCACGCGCGCATACACGTCGCCCGCGGTCGCCTCGAAGCCGGCGACGCGCGCCCCGACCGGGTCGTTCCACGCATCGACCGATCCGGGAAAGCCGAGCCCAATCCAATCCGCGACCGAGCCCGACCAATCCGCGGCTTCGGTCAGCCCCAGAGTCAAACGCGAGCGCGCGAGCAATGACTCGACAGCGCCCAAGGACAGCCGTGCGTCGACCTCCGCGAGCTGCGATCGTTCGTCGAGCGCGAACGCAGGGCGTTCATCGCGCGCGGGTTTGGCCGTGAGTTCGAAGGGCGCATCGAGCGCGCCCGGATTGAACATGCCGAGTGGGTCCCAAGCGCCCCGCAGCCGATTCAAGAGCTCGGTGCCCTGCCCGAGCTCGGCGGCCAAGCGCGCGGCTTTGCTGCGCCCTACCCCGTGGTGATGGCTCAAATTGGCTCCCGCCGAGAGCGCTGCAGCGAGGCCCGTGCGCCAAGCGGCTTCGTAGCGTTCGCGCGCGTTGCCGCCACGCGCCCCCAGCGCCGAAAACGTGAAGTAAATGCTGCAGCCGTCGGGATAGGCGTGGCTCAGGTGCGCCATCACCAGCGCGTGCTGCGATAGCTCACGGCGCACGCTTTGGTACACGGCGTCGAGCTTGGACCAGGGCGCTGCGACCTCCATCGTGTCCGTGAACGCGCCCAGGCGGAACGACGACGATTGCCGAAAGCTGACTCCGTAGCGATGCGCGAGCCAACGACGCGCCGGACCTTCACCGAGTGAGCGCGCCGAAGCGCGCGAGCAGATGGCCGCGGCCCGCGCCGCATCCTGCTCGGCTTCGTCGGCTTCGCCTTCGAAGATCAAGAGCAGCGTCGCGCCGCCGAGCAGGTTGCCCTCGAGCGCTTCGATCGTGCGCTGGAGCCAGCGCGGCTTTTTCAAAGCCTGGCGTGCGGCGACTCCGAACCAATGCCCGACGGCGGCGCTGCGGTTTTTCGGCGACTTCTTGGCGTCCGAGCTTTGACCGAGCAATACCGAGTCGATCGGATCGTAGAGCCGCGCCACTTCCGGGCGCAAGCCGGCCTGCATCATCGTGCGCAAGATGTCGAAGCCGCTCTCGATGCTCGCGCACGAGTAAGCGAGGAAGCGACGAACGCGCGGCGCAGGATGCAAACGCAGCGTGACTTCGGTGATGAAGCCGAGCGTGCCTTCACTGCCGGTGACGAGTGGCACCAAGTCAGGCCCCGATTGCCGACGAAGCATGGCCACGTGGTCACCCGTGCCGAGCACGCACGAAAGCCCAGCCACCATGTCTTCGATTTTTCCGTAGCGGCTCGAGCATTGACCCGCGCCCCGAGCTGCCACCCAGCCGCCCACGGTCGAGCAAACGATGCTCGACGGGAAATGCCCCGCCGTGTAGCCGTGCTTGGCCAGCTGTTTCTCGAGCGTGAGACCGAGAACCCCCGCGCCCGCGTGCACCACCGGTGCCTCGCTGTCGATGCGAAAATCCAGCATGCGCTTGGAGTCGATCACTACCGTGCGCTCGTCGGGCAAGACCGCGCCGCACACACCACTGCCTGCGCCGAACGGCACCACGCGGAAACCTTGGGTGCGCGACAGCTCGATCAGCTGGCTGACTTGCTCGGCGCGCTCGGGCCAAACCACGGCCGCGGGGCGATTCGCGGGCAGCTCACCGCTCTGGATGTCGACCAGCGCACGCGGCCACAGGTCGCGCGCAGCCGCCGTCAGGTCAGGCGTCGTGGCACTGACTCGCAGACCAGGCACGCCTGCCACGAGAGCTGAAGCGAGATCCACGAAACGCTTGTAGCCTGCGTATGCGGGGACGTATACCTGGAGGACGTGGGAACCCGTTGGAAGCGATTGGCTGCACTGCTCGTGGGGTCGTGTGTGTTCGGCGCGGTCCTCGGTGCCTGCGGCGGCGGCGGCGCGAGCTCGGAATCGCCGCCGAAAACCGCTCACGAATCGACGAGCGCAAAGACCGACGACGCGCCGAGCAACGACGAATCGGCGACCGAACCCGAGCCGCCGCCGAAAGCCGCGCTGTGTGACGACGGCACGTGTAGCCCGTGCGGCGCCGGTGTCTGCCCGAGCGGCTGGTACTGTGATGAATCCGCGAGTGGCGGCCCCGCGTGCGGCTGGCTACCTCAATGCACTCGAAAGCCGGGCTGTGCCTGCCTCACGAGCCAACTCGGCGCGAGCTGCAAATGCAGCCAGCAGAGCGGCGGCCCGCACGTAACCTGCAAGTGAACCTGAGCAGGCGCAGGCTCCAAGAGCGGGTCCTAGAATCCCGGACCGAGCAAGCCAAGGAGACGCGAGCAAGCCAAGGAGACGCGACGAGGTGTACCTGTAAGGTACTTTGAGGAGGCGCAACGCAGGATTGCGAAGCGTATCCGTAGGCGTGCGACGGGAGGGGTTTTAGGACCCGCTCTAAGGTCGCTGCGCGAGCATGATGATGCGCGGCGAATTCGGGCCGAAGAACACGCCCGGCGTCGCCGGGTGACCGCTGGCTTCGGTCACGCGGAAGCCGACCTCGTGGAGCAACTTGCCGAGTTCGTGCAATGAATAGAGGCGCAGTGAGAACAGTGACTCTTTGGTGCGGCCGTCATCCAAGATGATCGAGCGCTTTACGCGCAAACGGCTCGAGATGTAGTCGACGCTCATGTCGTCCATGCACACGCACGAGTCACCCTCGTACCAAACGGTGCACGGCGCGGAGGCTGCCGCAAAATCGCGATTGAGCACGTCGATCAAGAACATGCCACCGGGGCGGAGCGCCTTGAAAACGCGCTGCGCGACCGCCAAGTTCTTGTCTTCTTCGAAGTAGCCGAAGGTCGTATTCCAGCAGAACACGCCGTCGAACATTTCCTCGAAGGCCATCTCGCGCATGTCGCCTTGCAGGAAATTGATCTTCTGGCTGCGCTCTTGGGCGACGTCCGCGGCCAGCGCGAGCTGGTACAACGACAAATCATAGCCAACTACGCCGTAGCCGCGGCTCGCGAACTCGACCGCGTGGTGACCCGCACCGCAACCGAGGTCGAGCACCACGCCGCCTGCAGCGACGCCGAGTGACTCCTCGATGAACGTCACTTCACGCCGGATGTGCTCGTCCGAGACGCGGGAGCTCGCGCGCATGAAGTCTTCGTTGAACAGGTCCTCCCACCACGGCTGGCGCGTTTTCGCGCGTTGGGCGGCCTTGGCCGCGGCCAAGTCCGGCGTGGGTGGCGGGTCCTTCGGCGGAGTGGACGCGGGCGCGGACGGCGGCGTGCCCTCGCTGGCCGACGGCGCTGCTCCCGGTGCGCGCTTGGGCGGGGGCGGCGGCTTGGCCGCGTCGGCTTTGGCCTCGAGTTCCGCCTGCAACGCGGCGAGCTCCTCGGGGGGCATCGAGATCGCGTCTTCGCGAGCGAGTTCTTCTTCCGCTTCGGTCGAGGCTTGCGCAGGTGCGGTCGCCGGCGCCGCTTCCGCGGCAGCCGCTTCTGCGGCGGGCGCGAGCGCGGGCGCAGCTTCCGCGGCGGCCGCCGGCGCCGCTTCCGCGGCGGGCGCGAGCGCGGGCGCAGCCGCGGCTGCAGCCGCCGCCCGTTCAGCCTCGGCGGCCTCGGCAGCTTCGGCGGCCTCGGCAGCAGCGATTTTCTTGGCGATGGCTTCAGCAGAAAAGTCTTCGTCAGAGAGCTCGACCGGTGGAGGCGGCGCGGGTGGGCGGCGCGCCTCCGGGGGGATGCTCGGAACCGGAGGAAAGCTCGGATGGGCGGCTTCCGGCACGGGGGACACACGCACCGGCGGCGCGACGTCGATCGGCAGATCGAGCGGCGAAATGACGACCGCGGCCATCACCGCGGTCTTTTGCTCTTCGAGCGGCAGATGACTGCTCGCGAGATCGACGGCCGCGCCGGCTGGCGGCGGCAGCTCGACGTCAATCGGGACGTCGACCTCGATCGACGGGCCGAGATCGGTCGGGACGTGCGCCGGAGGCGGCACGGCGATCGGCGCGGCAGCAGCAGCAGTTGCGGCCGCGATGTTGGGGCGCGAGCTGCGGCGCACGGTGGTGCCAAGGCGCGACGCAGAAGGCGGATATGAATCGGGACCGATCTCCGGCGCGGCCTCTTGCGCGGCCGTAGGTCGCACCGACTCACCCACCGCAATGATACGCATCGCGAATATCGCGGACGAAGACGGAGGCGTAGAAGGCGAACTTTGCGGGGCTGCCGGTTCGGCCACGGCCGGCGATGAATCAGACCGCAAACGCGGCCCGGGCGGGTCGCTCCGCGGGCGCGGCGGCGTCGGCCGCGGAGGGCTCGAAATCGCATTGCTCGCTCCCGAATCATCGGCGGCGAGCGCGGGGTCCGAAGCGGGCCGCGCATTCAGCGCGCCAACATCGGGCACCGATGGATTCGAGCGACGCCGCATCGGCGGCGGTTGACTCAACGGTGCGACAGGGCCCGGGGCTGCCTCGGGCGCGCTGTCGGCAGCGGGCTGCATCGGATTTACCAACGAAGGTTGCCCGTCGAGCGAGAACGAAATGCTCGGCGCGAGCGGAGCCTTCAGTGCGCTGGCGGAAGCCAGCAAATCCGGACCTTCACCGGGCGGGCGCCCCGAGGGCGGGGCCGAAGCCGCACCGGACGGCGGAGCGGAGGCAGCCCCCGAGTCGCGCTTGGGCTTCGGTGGTGGCGCCAGCTTGCGCGACAGCGGCGGCGCGGAGTCGTGCACCCCTGCAGCGGTTGCAGCGTCTGGCGCGCTGCTCGTCAGCTCGGCGCGCGGAGAGCCCTCGGGGCTGGACTCGGACGAGAGAGTCGAGTGGGACGAGCCGGACGAGCGCTCGAGCGTCGGCTGCTCTGCCGGATCCGTCACGCCAACGTGCGCTGTGTCTTCCGAGTTTTCGATCGTCATCCAGCTCTCAACAGCGATTCACCGAAGCGCACCTTACCGAGTTGGCGACCGACGCTCAGGCCCGGCTCGAGCAAGACCACCGCGGTGGAACCCAGGTGGAACATGCCGATTTCATCACCGCGTGCCACGCTCTTGGCAGGCACGACCGGGTGCAGGCCGGGCTCGGCAGAAGGCCGGCCTGGCAGGGCCGTGATCGTGATGCGTCCGACGATCACCGCGCCGACCATGACCACCGTGACGCGCCCGAGGCCGCGCGTGTCGATCACGATCGCGGCGCGGTGATTGCGCACGAAGAGCTGCGGAATGTGCTTCTCCCCGATCGAATTGACCGGGTACAGGTCTCCCGCGATGCCACGCACGAGCGAGATCTCGCCATCGACCGGCGAGTGCACGCGGTGGTAGTCGCCGGGCGCGAGGTACACCACCGCGAATTCACCGCCGCTATAGCGTGCGGCATCGCGAGCGTCGCCAATCAGTTCGCCCACGTCATAGTGCTGGCCTTTGACGAAGATGCGCGAGCCGGAGTCGACGCGACCGCAAGACGACAGCTTGCCGTCAGCGGGACACACGACGGCATCCGAGTTGATCACGCGCGCGCCTTGTTTCAGCGGGCGCGTGAAGAACGCGTCGAAGCTCGCATAGGGCCCAGGCTCGGGCATCGCTTCGTCGAGGTTCACTCGATACGCGCGCGAGTAGGCGCCCATGATCGCGCGCGACACGGGTGGAGAGAGCGGTAATTCGCACAATTGACCCACGGCCCGACTAATTCGGACACGCGGAAGTGCGCGCAAGAGCTGAGCTGCAGCGTACGTCGCGAGACCCACGGAAATCCTTTAAACTTCGCAGAGATTCGAGCTGTTTATCCTAAGCGCCCGAGGCCCCAGCGGTCAATCACGCGGCACGCTTCGAGCCGCTTTACATAGCTCTAGCCAAGCGGCGCGTGTGGGCAATGGTGGTTCTTCCACTCCGACGGCCGCGCCCGGGCCGGTCACCTGGGCGTTGTTACGGCTGCGGTGAGTTACATACCCCTCGCACGCCACTTCGTCGGAAAGCGGATCAGCGGACAGCCCAAGGGTGAACGCGGACTCTGCTTCGGCGCTCTGACCGCGGCGCTTGAACCCTCGGCCGGCCAGCGCAAACCAGGGTCCGTACAGGCCGTCAATTTCCGCCACGGTACCAAGCGCACGTTCCGCCCCCGCATCGTCACCCGCCGCGTACAAACCAGCAGCCACCCGGGCTCGCACCTGCGGCAAGCGTCCATACGACTCGAGCAGCGGCTCGACCTCGCTCGCCGACTCGCGGCCATGAGCGCGGCCGGAAAGTAGATCGGCGAGCCGGATACGCCGCCCGGCGTCCCCCTTCGCGCGCGGAGCGGCCGCATGCAGGGGCTCTTCCGTGTTCGCTTTCACCGGTTCGCGCAAGAAGCGCTGCCAGCGAGCATTCCACTCGGACAGACCGTAGCCGGTCACGCTGAGCAGCGCGGCTTCGGCGCCGGCCGGACCGTTACCCCGCAAATCAGCGAATAGCAGCCGCAGCGCGGGCTCGCCGTTCTGCTCGATGAAAAAGCGCATGAAGCTCGTGACCTCTGCGAAAGCGATGCCCGCCGCCTCGGGTGTCGGCAGCATCGCAATCGAGGGACCGAGCTTGTCGATGCCGACCGAACGCCCATCGAGCGCGGCGTTGCGTGCCGCGGTGTCCGCCCAGTCCGGCTTGTCGAACGGGCGCGCTGGCCGCCAGCGCACTTCGAAGCGCTTGGCCAGGCCCTCTTGCATCCACAGCGGCGCGAAGTCACGCGTCGCGCGCGTGACCAGCAAATGAGTGATCTCGTGCGCCAACGTGTCTTGCCACGGATAGCCCTGAACCGGAGCGCGCGGTGAGAGCATGATCACGCGGCCCCAGCGGGCGACGGCCAAGGTACCGGTCGTTTCTGCGGCGGTGAGCGGTAGACCGGAGACCGCAGAAAGCGAGAACAGATCACGCACCAGGTCGATGCGCAGGGGGCGCGGCAAATCGATGCCCACCTCTTTCGAGACGGTGTCACGCGCTTGCGCCGCGACCTCGAAGATGAAGGGCGCGAGCGCGCGATCCGCGTCGTCTTGCAGCCGCAGCCAGATCCCGCGCGGCTTGTCCTCCAACACGAAACCGGCGGCCGTCGCTCGCGCGCAGCTCTTGGCGAGCGCCGCCAAGGACCCGCCCTCACGCGATTCCGCGAGCTGCGGGTTCGACAAAATCGCTTCCGCGCGATCGCACTCGCCGAGGTAGACCGCCAACCGGGCCCGCTCCAAGGTGAGCCCGGCCGAGTCCGCCTGGCTGTGCTGCAGCAGCTCCGTCGCGCGTTGAGTATCGATCTCGGTGATCGCGTTGGCAACGCGCTCGAGCGGGCTGCCCAGGCCGAAATCGAAGGCGGCGCTCGCCGAGCCTACGCCGCACATCAGCGCCAACACGCAGCGTGCGAGCCCGCGGCGCTTCATTGCAATAGTCCTTCTGCGTAGCGGCGCACCGCGTCCGACAGCCGCCCACTTCGTTCTTTGCTCAGGCCGTCCAAGACGCGCTTCCGGAAATCGTCCGCGCGACCGCTCTCGGCGCGCGGCACATCGGCGTCCACACGCATCTGCTTGCCCTTCGAGCTGGACGAATCTTTCGGCGATTGCTGCGATTGCTGATCTTTGCCGTCGCTCTCTCCGGGATTGTTCTGGCCTTCGTTGGTTTGCTCGAGCAGCCGTTGCGCGTCGCGCTGCAGCGACAAGCCCTGTTCGCCGCGTCCCGCGGCGAGCTCCTTGGCCGCGTCACGCATCAGGCCCTCGGCTTTGCCCAAAGACTCGGCTAGGTCTTCGGGCAGGGCGATCTCGCCGTGATTGCCGCGGCCGGCCAGGTTGGCCGCGCGATCCGAGAGCGAGCGCTCGCGGCCCGCGGAATCTTGCAAGCCAGCCTGCGCCTTCTCGCCCGCGCTCTTCTCGGCGCGGGCCAAGCTCTGTTCGGCGAAGTTCAGCGCCCGGTCGAGCTCGGCGCGCGCTTCGCTCAACGCGCCGTTGTCGAGCGCATCGAAGGCGTTCGCGCCGCTGCTGCGCTTCGCGGCGTCGGCCAACTCGGAGCGTGCGTGGCGGCCGCTCTCGACGGCATCCTTGAGCGACAGCCGCGCCAGACTCTGGGCCATCGATTGCGCGTGCTCACGGCCGAGCGCCGCGGCCGCGCGCGCCGAGTTCGGGTCGTCCCCGAACTGCGGCAAAGGCGCGGTCTTGCGCCGCAATTCGGCCGCGCGCTCGGCGGCCTCCTGCTTCAAGTCGGTCAGATCGATGGCTTTCTCGGCATCTGCCAAATGGCGTTCGACTCGTTCCAACTCTTGCTGGTGCTCGTCCGCCAGGCGCTCGAGTTCACCCACGAGTTCGTCGAATTTCTTGTCCGCGTCGGAGGCGTGTGAGTCGTCTGCGCCGCCACTTTGCGCGCCGGAACCAGACTCGACTCCGCCACCACCGGCCGTGCTGAAGGACGGACTCGGGCGGCGCAAGCGCGCGGCGAGGTGACGCGAGGCCAACTCGGTCGCGAGCAGATTGCCGCCATCGCGCGCGCGTGTGATGCGTCGGATCTCACCTTCGGCCACGCTGCCCACGTCGCGTCCGAGCGGCCCAAGAGTTACCAAGTGCCCGGCACCCAGGCCGAGCACCGCGAGCGCCTGGTTCAAACGCGCGAGCCCCGTTTGACGTTTCTCGCTCTCGAGCGCTTGTTTGGCGCCTTCTGCGGCTTCTTCCGCGGCGTCGCCCAAGCGCTTCGCGACCGTGGCCGCGTCGCGATTGCCCAAGCCACGCAGCGCGGCGTCGATCGCGAGCAGCACGTCTTCGGTGCGGCGCATCGCGGAGGCGGGCGTGGGCAATGCGCGCTCGAGCACGCGCGCTTGGCCGCCCAAGAACGCGCGCTGCCCCGGCGGCAAACTGACGCCCGCGAAGCGCTGTTCCAACATCGCGCGCAGTTCTTTTGCCACCTCGATGGTACGCGCGGCGTCGGCTTTGCGCCGCTCGATTTCGCTCTTGCCGGATTCGGGGCCGAGCTCGCTGGCCAGTAAGTCCGTCAAGCTGTCGCGAACCGCGCGCAGCGCCGCATAGCGCGCGGCTTCGGCTTCGCCCACCGGCACGGGGATCAGCGTGAACGCCTCGCTCTTGCCCCACTTCACGCCGGACGTCGCGTCGTCGTCGCGCGCTTCGATCCGGATCTCGACCGGTAAAAAGCTGCGGCGCAAGAACGGCTCGCTGGCTTCGATCGCGTATGCCCCGCGCGTCAGCTTGGTCTCGCCGTCGAGGCGCGTGAGCGGTCGTCTATCTTCACGCCCGCCCGCGCGCAGCACCAAGTCGATCTCGCGTAGGCCATGGTCGTCCGCGGCCTGATAGCGCAACTCACGACGATCGAAATCGCGCAGCTCGACGCGTTCGGGAGCCCCCTCGAGTTCGACCGTGGGCGCCGCGTCCGGGACCGCCTCGAGCACCACCGCGTCGGGCTCGCGGATCAAGACTTGGCCGAAACGCGCGGCGATCCGCAGTTCGGCATTCTCGTTCAAGACGTAGCGCGCGACCACACCGCCGGAGCCGTCGGCAACGAACGGCACTTCGCTTTTTCCGTCACTGAGCACCAGCTTCCGACCGTCGGCGAGCGGCAAGCCGTGCACGGTGATCGAACTGCCCCGCGCTTCGGCGCTGCCCAAGCCTGGGAAGATCGCGCGATCTTGCAAGTGCAGGTAGGCCGGCGGCTGCACCGAGACGCGCACCAAGTCGAGCCATGGCATCGCCACGGGAGCGACGCCGTTGCGGGCGACCAGCACGTTCAGGCCCTCCAGCACGCGCGCCGGATCGCGACCGACACCCAGCGCGGCGATCAGCACCAAGGCCAAGGCGACCATGCGCAGCACGCTCGCGCGCCGCGCCGCCTGCGCCTCGACCGCCGCGAATGGCGCGCGCTCCAGCTGCCGTTGGAAATGCAGCTGCGCAAGTTCGAGCGAGCCCACGCGCGGGTCGCGTGCCGCCTCTTCCGCGAGCGCGGCAGCACGTAGGGCGCGTTCACCCACCGCTCGATCGACGGGCACGAGCACGCGTTGGATCGTGCGCCGCGGATCGCTGAAGTCACGCCGGTCGCGCGCGCGGCGCAAAAAAATCTGCGCCACCGCGAGCAGTAGCAACGAGGCGGCGGCGACGCGCGTCCAGGGCGTGCCCAGGCGGGCCAACAGGCCCGCCGCAATCGAGAACGAGACCAGCAGCGATAGGCTCAGCCAGCGCGCGGGCACGCGGCGCCTTGTTTGGAACGCCAGCGTCAGGCGTTCAGTCGAGAGCGGAGCCGCAGCCATTGCCCGGCGAGCTTAGCAGGGCGCTCGGGCGTGGAGCGCCCGCAGCCGTGACAAACCCTAAATTTTGCCTCATCCTTGGACTCAGGTCCTGTGCACAGGTCGCGCCGATGACCCCGGTCGAACGCCTCAAGCGAGTACTATTGTCGCTGCCGGATCTGGCGCTGCGAACCGGCTGGCTGCGTGATTTTCTGGGCAACAGCTCGGGGTACGAGAGCGCCACCGTGCTGAACGCCCTGTGTGAAGACAACGAGCGCGGAGGTCCGCAGGCCCGTGAAGCCATTCTGGTCGTCGCTTTACTGTTTGCGTCGCTCGGCGAGTGTGAACTAGTCGACGAATTGCGTGCCCAGGCAGACGCTCGGCATTTGCTCAGCCTGTCACGCCTGCTGCGCCGCGCGCCACCTCCAACCGTGCTCGATCGCCCGACGCGCGAGCGGCAGGTGCCGGACTACGGCGCGGGCCGCGAGCTCACCGTCGGCGAGCGCAAAAGCCTCGCGCGCAGCCCCAATCGCCGCGCGTTCGACAAGCTGCTCTCGGATCCGCACCCGCTCGTCATTCGACAGCTGCTCGAAAACCCGCGCTTGACCGAAGACGACGTCGTGCGCATGACCGCGCGGCGCCCCGCGCGCCTCGAAGTGCTCGAGGCCATCGCGCAACACGGTCGCTGGCTCAGCCGCCCGCGCGTGCGCCTGTCCATGCTCTTCAATCCCGGCTCCCCGCCCGCAATCACCATGCCGCTGCTCGCCGTCTGCACGCGCAACGAACTCTCCGAAGTGCGGAACCACTCCGAATCCTCCACCGTCCTACGCAGCGCCGCCCACGAACTCCTCGAACGCCTGCCGCCGCTACGTGCTTCGGAAGTGCCGGAACCAACTCTGCAATAAACTCAGGGACCGCGCACCCAATGCCGTGCAGGTGAATGGCCTATTCCGCGGCGCCCTGGAGCTCGCCAAGATCGCCAAGTTTACCAAGACCGCCAAGCACACAGAGCGTCGCAGGACACGGAGTACACCTCGAAGCATACGGAGATTTTTGGGTTCCCGTTTTACGCCGCGGTTGCGCGATGTTCACGGCGACCAACGTCGGCTGCTGAGACATCAAGGAGCTTCGTTCAGTCGTGCGCGCCGCAGGCGCGCGTTGACGCCCTGCAGTTTGCGTCGAACGTTCGCAGCGTCTGCGGTTGAAACCGGTCGGTTTCGTGACGCAAAGTGACGCGCCGGGCGAAACCCCAAATCTCCCTTGGCGATCTTGGTAACCTTGGCGATCTTGGCGGCCCTCTGGGAGCCGTAGTCCGAGTGATTGGGCGCCCTCAGGTTCGCCCACGCACCGCTCAGCGATACCGAGGGCGGTCCGCGCGGCTGCGTGCCGGCTGCGACGCCGAAGGCTGGGACGGTCACGGTTTGGCGCGTGACCATCAACTCAATCTCGGAGAGCTCAGCCCTCTTCTTCTTCGCTCTCCCACTTGAGGACCGCGCCGACGCTGATGCGCATGGCGCACTCTTCACAGAGCGGCGGTTCTTCGAAGCGGTACTCGTCACCGCGGGACCACAGGAAGAGGCCGGAGCCAGCCGGGGGGCCCTCGAAGTGACGCTCACAGAAATCGCAATCGTAACCCTGAAGGCGACGCACCTCTCCCGGGGAGGGCGGCGTGTGCTCCGGCTCGGGCCTGGTCTGGGTCTCCGTGGGCTTGATGGCCATTCGTGAATCAGTATAGCACTTGCGGCGGCCGCGTCATTCTGCGGCGGCAACGCTTGGGCTGTCCGCTCCGCGCGGGCCGTTTGGCTCGCCCGAACCGAGCGGGCCGTCGGCGACGCCGCACGAAAGCGCAAGCATTTCCACCACGTCCATATTCCGGACCGTCTCTTCTTTGGACTGTGACTTGATGCCGTCGCTGAGCATCGTCATGCAGAACGGGCACGCGCTGGCGATCGTGGTCGCGCCGGTGTCGAGCAGCTGGAGCGTGCGCTTCACGTTCACGCGGTTGCTGTTCTGCTCCTCCATGAACATTTGAGCGCCGCCTGCGCCGCAGCATAGGCCCTTCTTCTTGTTCACGCCCTCGGCCTCGACCAGCTCCACGCCGGGGATGCCTTGCAGGATCATGCGCGGTGACTCGTAGATATCGTTGTAACGTCCGAGGTAGCAGGAGTCGTGATAGACCACCTTGGCGCGCACCGGCTTGCTGGGCTTGAGCTTCTTCAACGCGACCAGCTCGAGCATGTAGTCGGTGTGGTGCACGACCTCGAACTTGGCGCCAAAGTCGGGGTATTCGTTCTTGAGCGTGTTGAAGCAGTGCGGGCAGGTGGTGATGATTTTCTTCACCCCGCCCTGCTCTTTGTAGCCGTTCAGGGTGGCCGCGTTGGTCTCGGCGAGCATCGTGTACAGGTACTCGTTGCCCGCGCGGCGCGCCGGGTCGCCCGTGCACGTCTCTTCTTCGGCCAAGATCGCGAAATCGACTCCCGCGGCCAGCAATAGCTGAGCGGTGCTGCGGGCGATTTTCTTGGCGCGGTCGTCGTAGCTGGCGGCGCAGCCGACCCAAAACAGCACCTCGGCGTCGGGCTTTTCGGCGCAGCTCTTCACGCCCAAGCCCTCGGACCAGCTCGCGCGATCCACGCGCGCGAGGTTCCACGGGTTGCCGTTGCTCTCCATGCCCTCGAAGGGTTTACCGAGCTGGGCCGGGAACTCGCCCTTGATCACCACCAAGTTGCGCCGCATCTGCACGATCTTGTCGACGTAGGTGATGTTTACCGGGCATTGCTCTTCGCATGCGCGGCAGGTCGTGCAGCCCCAGAGGACGTCTTCGTGAATCACCCCGGGCACGAGGTCGAGCGGTTTGTAGACCTTGGCCGCCGGCGCGGACTCGGTAGGTTCGGCCTTGTTTTCGGCCAGTGCGTCTTCTTTGGGTGCCTCCGTAGGCTCCGCGCTTGGCTCGCTGGGCGCGGCCACGGTGGCTTGATGCACGGCAGCCGGACCGACGGCGAGGAACTCTTCTTGGCGGCCGTACAGGTGATTGCGTAAGTCCAGCGTGAATTGCTTGGGGCTCAGCAATTTGCCGGTGGTGAACGCCGGGCAATTGTCCGAGCAACGCCCGCATTCGGTGCAGGTGTAGAAATCGAGCATGTCCTTCCACGTGAAGTGCTCGATGCGCGCGTAGCCGATGCGCGCGCTCAACAAATCTTCGCCCTCGGTCGCTTTCTCGACCGCGGCCATCAGCGCCTCGGTGCTGGGCGCGAGGGGCCGCAAACGGCCGCGCGGCGTCGTGTCCCCGAAGAACACGTTCGGGACCGCGGTGATGATGTGAAAATGCTTGGTGTACGGTAGCAAATTCAGAAAAATCAGGACCAACGTCGAGTGCGTCCAGAAGCCGATGTGCGCGAGCACTACGAGCACACCCGAGCCCACGCCCGAGAGCAACAGGGCGAACAGCGAGCCCGCGGGCTCTGCGAAGTGATAGCTGAGCGCGCCTTCAGCGGGTGCGAGCGGCGCAATCAACGTTGCCATTGCGGAGCACGGGAACGCGGCCGCACCGGCGCTGCACTCTTGCGCGAAGCGGTGCGCGAGCACCGTACTCGCGCCGTCGTACGTCAGGTCCGCGAGCATCATCGTCGAGATGATGCCCAAGATGATCAGACCCTCGACGCCCAGGGTCATGCGCTTCTGCGGGCGCACGACGCGGAAGTACACGAACACCGCGACACCAACGAGCACTAGGCTCGCGAAGATGTCCTTGAAAAACCCGTAAACCACCCCCAGCGGCAGGCCCAAAACCGGCTCGTGGCCGAGCACGAAGAGGTTGAAACTCGGCGAGAAGCCGCGACCCCACAGCACGAGGGTGCGCAAGAGCAGCACCACGAAGCCGAGGAAGATGAACTGGTGGGCTAAACCTGCGGCCAGGTAGTAGCGCATTTTCTTTTGGTAGAACGCGAACGTCCACACCAGGCCTAGGCGCTTCGGGATCTCGGTAAATCGGCTCTCCCAGGTGGCCGTGCCGACTTTGGCCAAGTTGAAGCGACGCCAGGCACTGACCGCGAACACCGCGTTCAAAGACACGATGATCAGGGCCATGGCCACGGGATTCATGCCCCTAACTTAGCCCACGATGTCGAAGAAAGGCGAGGATTGCGAGCCCAGCCACGAGCACGATCACGATCGCGGCCACGAGCAACCAAGCCCGAGCTCGGGGCGAAGGGGGAATGCGCAGCGATTGCGAGATGCGTAGGGAAAGGGGCCGGCGCGGCTCGGCCACGGGCGGCGCCGTGGGCGCTACGCGCGAGACCCCCGGGTCGGCGGCCTCGGCCGGTTCGACGCGCAGCAAAAGCAGACCTCGGGGTAGCCCCTCACCGTTGTCGGGTGGCAACCCCCCCTGCTCGGGAATGCGGATCACCACGCCGCGCGCCTCGCCTTCGCTCTCGGAGCTGCGACTGGGCAGGGTCACGCTCAAGATCTCGGCGGGCTCACCACGCCCACGCAGGGTGATCGCGCCCGCTCGCTCGCACACGTCGCAGCCGCCGCCGTCACATGCGGCACAGGTCAGGTTGCGCGGCAGCTCGAACTCGACGGCTCCGCCCGATTCGAGCCAAGCGCGCGGCACACGAATGCGGTGAAACACGTCCGGGCCACGCGGTACGTTCAACGTACGGGTGGTGACTCTGGCCAGCACTTCGGGCACTCCCCGGAACTCTAGCCCGAATCCAGCTTGGAAGGACCGGGCACGGCCCGCCGCCGGTACCGGCCCCTTTTGCAAGCGGCGCGGAAAACGCATTTGCCGCCTCCCGGCGGCGCTAGCGGTTTTCAACCGGGGCGAGGGGCAAACCGAGCACGCGGGGGCCCATACCGGCCGAACGGCTCGCTTCGGCTTGCCCTCGGCCCGGATACACCGTAACCCTCAGCAATCTCGGTCCCGGGCACGCAAAGTTGCCCCGAAGGAGTGCTTGCTTGGAACAGTTGCTCGGCCTTTGGCACATTATCTCGCACCTCGATACACACCTGGTCGCCTGGTCCCAATCCATGGGGCCGTGGTTGTACGTGCTGCTCTTCGCGATCATCTTTTGCGAGACCGGCTTGGTGGTCACCCCATTCTTGCCCGGTGATTCGCTGCTGTTCGCGGTCGGCGCGCTGTGTGCCCTCGGCGGCTTGAACGTCGCCATCATCATCCCGCTGCTGCTCTTGGCCGCCGTGCTGGGCGACGCGGCCAACTACTACATCGGCATGACCGTCGGGCCGAAGGTGTTCACCAGTTCGACTTCGAAGCTGCTCAATCGCGCGCATTTGCTGCGCACTCAGGCATTTTACGACAAGTACGGCGGCAAGACGATCATCATCGCGCGTTTCATCCCGATCGTGCGCACGTTTGCCCCGTTCGTTGCGGGCATCGGCAAGATGCAATATCGCCGCTTTCTGTCGTTCAACGTGATCGGCGCGGTTGCGTGGGTCGCCTTGTTCATCCCCGCGGGTTACGTGTTCGGTAACCTCGAGGTCGTGAAGAAGAGCTTCCACTTGGTGATCTTCGCCATCATTGGTCTCAGCATCTTGCCGGCGGTGATCGAGTTCGCGCGCGAGCGCGCGAAACTGCAGCGCGCCAAAGCGGCTGGCTGAGGCGTCGTCACAGCAACACAAACGGCAAAAGGCCGGTCAGTTCGACCGGCCTTTTTTCATTTCTAGCGCCGGCTTACGCCGAAACTAGCTGCTGCGATTCTCGGGCAGCTGCTTCTCTTCCGGAGGCTTCGCTGGAGGATCGACGCCGTCTTCATTCAGGCCCTTCTTGAAGGAGCGAATGCCTTCACCCAGACCCTTGCCCACGCCGGCAAGCCGACCCGGCCCGAACAGGAGCAGGACGATGACTAGAACGATGACCCAGTGAACGGGGCTTAAAGATCCCATGGCTTTTTACTCAGGTGGCTCGATCAAATGCGCGGCCAGCAGACTCCGTACAATAGCATCGGCCCCAGGGCAAGCCAGAGTGCAGGCGGAAATCCGCGGCTTTCACCGGCCTCACAAGCGAAAGATCAGCTCGCGCTCGGCCTCCGGCGCATCGAGCGAAACGGTCTGCGCGTAGGTTTTTGGACCTACACGCGCGCCAAATGCCACGCGAATGGGCGGATTCTCACCACCCAGAGCTTCGAGCCGAATCCGCACGCGGTATTCCCCTCGTAACGGCTCGCCCTCGCTGAGGTACACGTTTTCCAGGTTCTGCCCGTGACACTCGTTATTTCGGCCCGGGCAGTCACGCTCTTTGAGCAAACCGCTGCGCGCGATGCGCCCGACCTCGATCAGCTCGCCGCTCGGGTCGAATAGCCGAAGGTCGACGTCCGCGCGCGGCTCGTCCCAGGCGATCGCGAACTGAACCAGGCCCGTGCGCAAGCCGCAGCCTTCGTCGATGATGCCGTTGCAGTTGTCGTCGGTGGCGTTGAAACACAGCTCCGGCCCAGTCGGCGAGCAGGGCTTTTGCGCCAGCTCGGAGGGCACCGAGCCGAGCAAGTGCGGTCCCTCGGCGACCGCTTCGGTGGGAGCGGCCGCCGGCTGGCACGCGCTGAGCCAGAGCAGGCTCAGCGCGGCGGAGTGAGCACGGAAGCGGAAGCTCACCCCTTCGGGTATCGCGAAACGCGTCACTTCTTGTCGTCGGGGATGGCCACGCCGGTGACGACCTTCGGATTGATGAGCTCGAAGTAAGCGGCACGCGCTTGTTCGCCCGCGGGGCCATTCTCATCACGCAGCGCCAACAGCACACCTTGCTCGGACATGAACTTGAGCGCGCGAACCGCGCCCGCACGCTTGGCCGCGTCGTCACCCTTGGCCATCTGATACAGGCGAGAACGGAGCACTACACGCGTGAACGAGTGAGGACCGTTGTCGAAGATCAGATTGTCGAACTGCTTCATCAACATCACGCGCGCCCACTCTTGCTGCGTCTGACGCACACTGAGCTTGCTGATCGCCTCGGCGTTGTCCACGTACTTGAACAGCAAGCCGGACTCGAGATCCTCTTGCGACCAGTAGCCGAAGCTCCGGTACCAGAGGTCGCCCAGCTCGGCGAGCGCGTCCTTACGCTTGTTTGCGTACAGCGCGACCGCTCGTGAGGCCGTCTCCGGCGTGCCGCCCAAGATCAGAGCGAGCGCCGCGTCGTTCATCATCGCGTCGTCGCTCATCATGGCGAAGAGCTGCGTTTCGACGCTCTGATCGAAGCCGCCCTTGGCGATCGCTCGGGCCACTTGGTGGCGCGTCTCGACCGCCGACTGCGGGTTCATGAGCGAAAGCAGCGCGCCCGCGGTGCCAGGCACCGGGCGTTGAATCAGCGCCTCGAGCAAGCAAGCGCGCCGTACTTCGTCCGGCTTTTCGTTGCCTTTGTAGTCGGAGATCTTCTTGGCAATCTGCAAGAAGTCTTCCTTCTCGGCGACCCAGGCCAAAGCGGCGCACGCTTGAAAGCGCGACTGCTCGTTGTTCTGGGGGTCTTCGATGTAGTCGAGCAAGGGCTTGAACGCCTTGCGATCGCGCCACTCCGAAAGGCCGTCGGCCGCGCCCACGCCAATCGCGCGCAGGCTCATGCCCAAGATGGCCACGCCACCTTGGAGCAAGCCGTCCATCGTCACGTCCAAATCTTTCGGGCGGCGCGTGAGCGATTTGATCAGCACGTTGTAAGACGGCGCGTCCTTCAACCAGCCGACGTAGCGCAGCGCGCTTTGCGCCACGACCCACTCCTCCGGCATCGGCGGCTGCTGACCCTCTTTGGGCAGCGGTTGATTCGGGTTCGACCACTTGCGCAGGTTCGCGATGTCTTTGGTCGATTCCATCGCGGCCAGCGCGCGCAGGCCATTCGCGTGCGGCGAAGGCATCTCGTGAATCCAGAAGATCACGCCGTCTTCGGCTTGCTCGGAGATGACCTGGCGCTTCTCCGGATGCAGCATGGCCAAGTCGGCGATCATGCGCGCGGCGACGACACGCTCGTTGTCGTCACGCTTGAGCATCATTTCCCAATCGTTTTGATCGGTGTAGAGCTTCAGCGGATCCATGCGCAGGCGCTTGGCCAAGGTCGGCACGCCGCGAATGTCACCGATCTGCGCGAGCGCGACGGCCGCCCGCGTCTGGAAGTGCATGTGCGGCTTGCTCTCCAGATACGCGTACAAGGCGTTGCCGCCCCGCGGATCGTTGAGCTTGTCGATCATGTCGAAGATTTGCTTCTTCTGGTAGTACGCGAGCGCCGGATCTTCGGCCACGACAGAGCTCAGCGCGAGCACCAAGCCGTCCGTGCCTACGCCGTCGCGCAAAGCTTCGAGGAACTTGTTGCGGCTGTCTTTGTCGGCTGTCTTGAGCGCCGCGACCAGGGGCTCGCGCGCTTTCGGCTCGCCGATTTTGCCCAGACCGGGAGCGGCTTGGCGCGAAACCTCGGGGTCCGAGTCTTTGACCAGCGCGATCAGCGCGTCGGTCCACTTGGGCTCGGCGTTCTGCGACAGAATCGTAGCCACGAGCTGACGAACGGCCGCGCTCGAATCGCCGGCCATGCTGGCCAGCTTGTCCAAGCTCACCAACTGGATCATGCGATCCGGATCGAACGCGGTACCGCCGCCCAGGCGCTGCACCTTGGACAGCAAGCCCGCGCGATACAAAACCATGATGTCGTCGAATGCGCGCGATTCGCCGAGCACCACGAGGGCCCACGCAATCTGCGGCTTTGCACCGGGGCCCGCCTTCTTCAACGCCGCCAGCAGCGCGTCTTTGGCCGGTTCGCCCATCGGTCGGCCGTATTCGGCGAGGGCCAGCGCGGCCATGCCTTGAATCGGTTCCGAAGGGACACTCAGTGAGTCGATCGCGAGCTTCACGCCTTCTGGATCTTTGGCCCACGCAAGTTGCTTGAGCGCTTCGGCGCGCAACTCTTCGCTCGAGTCGCTCGCGGCCCACTTGCGCCAATCCGGAATTTGCTCCGGCTTCGGTTTGACGAAGATGGCCTTCTTCTGCTCTTCGCCTTGCTCGATAGAGAGCTTGTCGGCCGCTTGCGACCCGCCAATCAGCAGGAAGGCGGCGAGACCACCCGCTGCCAACAAGCCGACCAAGATCGCCATCGGCGCGAAGCGGCCCTTCTTGAAATTGCCGTCGCCGGAATCGAAGCCGGCTGGAATGCCGCCACCGCCACCGCGCGGTGCTGCGGGGATGTCGTCATCGTCAGGCGGCCATTTGGCGAGGTTCACCACCGGTAGTGGCGGGTGGACGGGAGCCGGGGACTTCGTTGCGGGGCGCAAATTCGAATCGAGCATGGATCCTCCCGCGAAACGCGGAGATGGTGAGCAGTCCGGCCAGAGGCGCACGGGGTCAGCGGCAATTGCAGCTCGCCGCGAACTTAGCCCAAGCGGAAAAAAGGGGGGAGAGTTCCCTTCATCGTTCGTCGATCGATCAGCGGCTCTTGGTTCGAATTTCACTGGAAACTTCTCTTCGAGCTTTGATTTTCGGTACATCTGCGCTCCTGATTCGTAAAAGCGCTTTGCAGCAAACGCTCAGAAGGACGGATCGTCGTCTCCCCGCCTCGGCATGACTCCCGCACCTTCCTGGCAGAAACCGGTCGCGATCACGCTCGTCACGACGCTCGTCGTCGCGTTGCTCTCGCGCCTGCCCGACAGCTACTCCGCGACCGCGGTCGGCTTCGCATTCCTGGCCGCCACTTACTGGCTGGTGCTGCGCTCGGACGACAGCGAGAAGATCGCTCGCTACGGTTTGTCGTTCGGCGGCTTGTTCGATCCCGCGCCGCTGTCGCCTGCACGCATCACGCGGGACAGCGGCCGCGCGCTGCTCTGGGCGATGGGCTTGGCGCTGATCTGTCTGCCGCCTTTCTGGCTGGGCTTCCTTTGGTGGTGGCGCATCCAAGTGCCCATTCATGCGCCGAACTTCTCGTCGCTAGGCAGTGATTTTTCGGGTCAACTGTTGGTCATCGCGTTGCCGGAGGAAGCGTACTATCGCGGTTATCTGCAGTCCGCGCTCGATGAAGTGTACAAGCCGCGTTGGCGCATCCTCGGTGCAGAGCTCGGCCCCGGTATTCTGATCACGAGTGCGCTGTTCGCGCTCGGCCATTTGTGTACGGAGTTCAACGCGGCGCGGCTCGCCGTATTCTTTCCTTCGCTGGCCTTCGGCTACCTGCGCGCACGCACGGGGGGCGTCGGCGCGGGACTCTTATTTCACGCTTTGTGTAACCTCTTTGCTTCGTATCTCGGCCAGAGTTACGGTTTTCCGCGGTGACTCCTTCTTACCTACTGGACCAATTGGTCGATCTCGCGCTGACCGAAGACCTAGCGGGCGGTGACCTCACGAGCGAGGCCACGGTGCAAGCCAGTGACCGCGCCATCGCGCGCGCCGTCGCGCACTCGCCGTTGGTCGTGTGCGGAGGAGACGTATTCGCCCGCGTCTTCTACCGCGTCGATCCCGGCGTGCGCGTCGAACGTCGCGTCGCCGACGGCGAGCGCGCCAAACCGGACGACGTGCTCTGGATTGCCGAGGGCGCGACGCGCTCGCTGCTCATGGCCGAACGTACCGCGCTGAACTTCGCGCAGCGCATGAGTGGCACCGCCACCTTGACCCGCCGCTTCGTCGACGCCTTGCCGAAAGGCGGCGTCACGCGTATCGTCGACACGCGCAAGACCACGCCCGGCCTGCGCTTCTTGGAGCGCTACGCAGTGCGCTGCGGCGGTGGCACCAACCACCGCGACAACCTGGGCTCCGCGGTGTTGATCAAAGACAATCACATCGTGGCCGCGGGCGGCGTTCGTGAAGCCGTCGAGCGAGCACGCAAGTACGCGCCGCACACCACCCGCGTGGAGGTCGAAGTCGAATCACTCGAAATGCTCGACGAAGCGCTGGAGGCCGGCGCAGAGATCGTGATGCTCGACAATTTCGCCAATGACCAAATCACGGTCGCGGTCGAACGCGCTCGCGGCCGCGCGCTGGTCGAAGTCTCCGGCGGTATCACCCTCGAGCGCATTCCCGGACTGGGCGAGGCCGGCGTGGACGTGATCAGCGTCGGAGCGCTGACTCATTCGGCACCCGCGGCCGACATCGGCCTCGATATCGAAAGCCTATGAAGCCCTTCGACGCCGATCGCTTCCGCGCGTCCGCGCGCGAAACCAAGCCGAAGCTCGGCCGGCCCCTGATGTACCAAGCGGTCACGGGCTCGACGAATGACGACGCCTTGGCCGCCGCTCGTTCGGGCGCACCGCACGGCTCGGTCTTCGTCGCGGACGAACAGACCGCAGGTCGTGGGCGACGCGGCAACAGCTGGCTCGCCGCCCCCGGTGAAAGTCTGTTGTTCTCGGTGATTGTCCGCCCCGAGCTCGAGCTTGCCCAGGCCAGCGCGCTCACCCTCAGCATCGGTCTCGCCCTGCGCGACGCGACCCTGCCGCTCGTGGCCCCCAGCGACAGCGTGCAGATCAAGTGGCCGAACGATCTCTACGTGAACGGCAAGAAGCTCGCCGGCATCTTGCTGGAGTCGCAGCTGCAAGGCGAGCGCTTGCAAGCGGTCGTCATTGGCGTCGGTCTGAACGTCGCCACCCGTGATTTTCCGCAAGAAATCGCCGCGCGCGCGACCTCTCTCTCGCTACTCGG
>Ga0247740_1000217_pt1 | contig 30647 bp, 13 predicted proteins | sample UWRJL148409B2_FD_180942 | JGI IMG/M metagenome (GOLD analysis project Ga0247740, IMG submission 180942) | Plant litter microbial communities from Arlington Agricultural Research Station in Wisconsin, United States - UWRJ-L148-409B-2 | ecosystem: Environmental > Terrestrial > Plant litter >...
GCGCAGCGCGCGGATCACGGCCAAGCGATCCAGATGGCGTTGACCGTAGTACTGTCGACTTTGCGCTGCCAGGTCGCCTTGCGGAAGCAGACCTTCGCGCAGGTAATATTTTATGGTCGATACCGAGATGCCGGAGTGCCTGGCCAGGTCCGAGACGGTCAGCCCCAGCGGCTTCGCGCTCAAATTCGTCGTGCCGTTTCCCGTCGATGCCCGTTTCCTGCCGCTGGCCACGTTTCACGTGTAGTCCACGCCGCCGCCACCAGCTAGGCCCATACCGCGCGGCGCGTGCGAATCCGTGCGGGGCCGAATCGAGCCGACGCGGATTTTTCGATCGCACGCGCCGTCAGCAGCGTAGCGAGCGGGCATTGGGCGACCTTCTGGCAAGATCGTGAAATTGTAACGGAGAGTGCAACTATCCGATTCGGGCGGATCGTCGGGTTTTTTCGTCAATCTGCGACGACGGCCCTGCCCAGGCGCGCCCTTCTCCGATACGCTATTCGGGATGGCGTCAGAGCAACTCCCGCTAGTCCCGGATCTCCTTCATGCAGTTCCGATGCAGCGCATCGACTTCGAGCAGACCAGGTTCGCGATCAATCTCGCGTTCGCCGGTGGCGTCTCGGGAGGTCTATTCAGCGACGCGCTGGAAAAGGCGACCATCGCTCCTTCTACTTGGGCGCCTACTGCATTTGCAGGCGATTTGTTTCTACAGCGGTTCGTGGCTCAATGCTTCAAGATTCAGATCGGCAAAGTCTCGCCGACCTCGGTAAATGGCCACTTACTGCGCTTGCTCGCGCAGCCTCCGGACGATTCAGAGGTGGTCGGGTTTCGCCGCTTCATCCTGGCAGAGCTCGTTCAGTCCGCCCAATGCCGCGCCAGTCTGGAGTCGCTGTACCTCGACATCGCACGGCTGAGGGGTCTGTTCGAGAGCACCGGAGCGATGCGCATCTGGGACGCCAATCGTCGCAAGCTGGATATTCTGCAGACGTTCAAGCAAATCATCGACACGATGGCTGACGCTTTCGAAACGGCCTCGTCGGGCTTGCGCCGGCTGAGCGAGTTCGGCTCGCTGATACGGAGCAGTGAGCCTTACCGCGCTTTGGCCGATCTCATTGGCTACGATGCAGAGCTCGCGACCATGAACCTTCGGCTCAGCATCGGCGCTGACGGGCGCATTCGCAATTTTCAGATCGCCGCGATTCGCGAAAACACCGACAACGCTTTCGTGAACCCGGTGTGGCGGCGCTGGCTTGCCAAATTGGAGCTGTTCGCGCGAGGCTACCGGCTCAGTGAGTCGGAGGTGATGGCGCGCTTGGTGGACAGCGTCTTCTCCGGTCTGGAGCTGCCGTTCGTTGCCTTGGTTCAGTGCTTCGGGGACCTGGAATTCTACTTGGGGGCGCTCGGTTTCCGGGATCGAGCGCAGGGCGCCGGATTGGCCGTGTGCCTGCCTGATTTCGTCGGCGAGGACGACGCGCGCACGCTTCACGGTTTGTTCAATCCTCTGCTCCTGATGAGCGGCGTGGTGCCCGTCCCGTGCGACCTCGATTTCGAAGGCCATAGCTCCACCATGCTCATTACCGGCCCGAACTCGGGGGGCAAGACACGCCTGCTGCAGTCGCTCGGCTTGGCGCAGCTGCTGGCGCAGGGAGGCGTCTTCATTCCAGCGCGCGCAGGGCGGGTTCGCTGGGCTTCAGGCCTGATCGCGTCACTGATTGAAGAAACGAAGGCCGATCAGATGGAGGGTCGGCTGGGTATGGAGTTGGTTCGAATCCGCGCTTTGTTCGAGAGTTTGCCGCCGGGCGCAATGGTGATCCTCGACGAGCTATGTTCGGGCACGAACCCATCGGAAGGGGAACAAATCTTCGAGCTGGTCGTCAGCATGCTGAACCGCCTGCGCCCACAAGCTTTCATCACCACTCATTTCCTGACCTTTGCCGCGCGATTGGAGCAGTCTGGCAAGATCTCGGGACTGGGCTTTCTGCAGGTGGAGCTAGACCCTCAGCGCCGACCCACCTACCAGTTCACCGCTGGTGTGGCTCGAACTTCGCTGGCGGCGCACACGGCGGAGCGCCTGGGCGTGACTGGCGAGCAGCTGCTCCTGCTCATCGAACAGAACGTTCACAAGCATCACGCCCTGCGCCAAGTCAGGAACTGAACCGTGCCGACCTTTCTCACGACTCGAAAGATGTCTCCCGAGCTCGCGAAACGGGTGCGGGCGAGCGTCAGCGGTCGTCGTGTCGACAGTAAGACTCGCGCCCTGCCTCGGCTGGGTTCGATTCTGCGTGTCGGGGCCGTGCTAGCGGTGATTGCCGTAGCGGCGCTCGTGGTAAGCAACAATCGTCGGGCCAACGCAGAAGTGGCCCGCCAGCGCGACACCTTGCTGGCTCGGGTGCGCGCCGAAACCGCGGACGTGACGCAGCAGCAGCTCGCCATAGGTCGGCGTGTAGAGAGCCTGGTAGCCGACGCTGCCGGGGTCTACGCAGGCGATTGGGTCGCGGACGAACTGAAGGGGGAAGACGCTTTCTCCAAGGCCCTGGGGCGTCAAATGGTCTACGTGCGCGGCCCACTCGCAAAGCTCGGTAGCCCAGCTGGCTTCAAAGAGAGCGCCGCGGAGTCCTTCAAGGACGCGTTCAGCTCGTGCTTGCTCGATCCACCCACAACGCGGACGGAGCGAGCGCTATCGAACAAGGCGCGCGCTGCTCTCGGCCAGCGTGGTGCAGCGCCGAGCAGCATCGAGCGAATTCAAGCCGCGTTGATCAGCCTTCCGCTCCTCCTGCCGGAATGGCAGGCACGGGTGCGCTCCGCGGATGTCGCTGAGCTCTCGAAGCTTGCCGCCACGCTCAGCAAAGCACCAATCGGCGCCGCAAAACGAGCCATGAAGGCCGATCTCCTGCTCCTCGTGATCGACGAGCCGGGCGATACTCAGGGCCCGACCGAGCTGGATGGAGAGCGCCCACACTGGGTGCGCGTGCAAATGGTGCAGCTAGCGACTGGGGCCGTGCAGCTTCGACTTCGACTGCGCGTCGACCCGAGTTGGATTTCGCCGTCCGTGCGCGCCGAGCACGCGAGCGGGATCGACTCTTGTGCCTTGGCTCTCGACGTTCGAGCAAGAGTGGGCGCCAGCCCCACTCGTCATGCCGCAGAAGGCATGCAAGGTCCTAGGGCAACGCGCTGAGGTAGGACGCTCGTTGCCTCCCCTCGAGCCGCGAGGTCGTTCAGTCCGGCGCAGCCTCGGAGGCGAGCAACGCTTCTGCGGCTACTTGGCTGTCGGAGCGTTCGGAACTTCCGAGGCAGAGCCGCGGCTGCCCGTGGGAGGTGGCGCTCGCGGCCTGCTGCAGTCGCCTCGACAGCCGGACGAGCGGCGTGGTCATCAAAGTCGTGACTAGGGCCATCACGACCATAATCGTGAACAATCGGTGCCCGATGACGCCTAAGTCCAGCCCGACGTTCAGCACGATTAGCTCGACTAGGCCGCGCGTGTTCATCAATATCCCAATCGCCGTGGCATCGCCCCACGAGTAACCCATTGCGCGCGCACCGAGCATGCTAGCGCCGCCTTTGGCCACGCAGGCGACCGCGATCACCACCGCGCACAGGCCGACTGCATGCCACGAATCTAGCAGCCCGAGCTGTGTGCGAACGCCGCTGAAGGCGAAGAACGTCGGCAACAGTACGATCACGACGAGCGCTTCGAGCCGTTCGGTGAGCTCGCGCGTGAGGGTGCCGTCCTTGGGCAGGATCGCTCCGAATACGAACGCGCCGAACAAGGCGTGAATGCCGATCAGCTCGGTCACACAACTGGAGGCGAAGAGCGCCAATAAGATGGCTGCCAAGGTGTTCTGACTGAGGGGCGCGCGCACCTCGGCGCGCCGCAACGCGCGCGCGAGGAAAGGCCTGACGACTGTGAACAGCAGCCCGATATAGCCGAGCGCAAGCAACGTGGTCAGGACCGCAGACTGAACGCCCGACGCGCGACTGATTGCGACGACGAACGCCAACAGACACCAGGCCGCGACGTCGCCCACTGCCGCGCAGGTGAGGCTGAGAATGCCGACCTCGGTCTGGCTCAACCGCTGCTCGGCCAGGATTCGCGCGAGCACCGGGAACGCGGTGATGCTCATGGCTGTACCCATGAACAACATCAACGGTAACCTCGAATGCCCATGCGGAGCGCCGTATTCCCCGAGAAATAGCGCCAAAGCCGCTCCCATCAGGAGCGGGACGATCATGCTGGCGTTCGCGATCACGAGAGACGACCGCGCACGTTGGCGCAAAGTCGCTGGATCCAACTCCAGGCCGACCAAGAACATGAACAGGATGAGTCCGAGCTGGCTGACCATAGCCAGCACTTTCAAGAATTCGGGCGCGAATATCGGCGCGTAGGTTGCGGGCGCTAACGCTCCGAAGAACGAGGGGCCGAGCAAGATCCCTGCAACTATTTCCGCGACGACCATCGGCTGAGAAATGCGGCTCGCCGCCAAGCCGAGCGCGCGTGACGCCAGGACGATCAAAATAATCTGCAACATGAAGCGCAGAAACGGCTCGTGAGCGAGCGACGTGATGCTCATGGCTCGACTCTACTCACTGGGTTCGCCCTGGGCGAGCCAGAAGACAAGCGAGAGTGGCACTATCTGTTCAGCGTCGACGAGCGTTTACGTGCGCGTAAACATAATTTTGGTTGTCGCCCTGGGCCTGCGACGGGTATGTACCTCGACGCGGGCGGAAGTCGCGCCACACGGCAGAGGGTCGTGCGGCGGGCAAATCGCAACTGGGTGATCGGTTCTTCTTCGAGAGAGGCGCGGATGGAACGTTGGGATCTCGTGATCTGTGGAGGCGGCGTCGCAGGGCTCACGCTGGCCCGCCAGCTGAGCTTGCGGCTCCCCCAGCTGCGCGTGCTGGTGCTGGAGACGGCAACGCGACCGCTTCCCGTCGCCGCTCACAAAGTCGGCGAGTCCGCCGTCGAAACTAGCGCGCACTACCTGCTGAGTGTGTTGCAACTCGATGAGCTGGTTCGGGCCACGCAGCTGCCCAAGGTAGGCTTGCGGTTTTGGCTGGGTGCGGGCAGCCGAGGCGCGCTCGGGCGTGTCGAATATGGGCCCAAACACCCCGGAGTCGTGCCCTCCCTCCATATCGATCGAGGCACTTTCGAATCCTCACTTCGAGAATTGATCAGCGGCTGGGCGACGCTCCGGGAAGGTTGCGTGGTCGACAATATCGAAATCGACGCCGAAAACGGCCACACGGTAAGGTATCGCGACCGCATGTCGGGAGTGACTCACACCGTCATGTCCAAATGGGTGGTGGACACGACAGGCCGACGACGAATGTTGCAAACGAAGCTCGGGCACGCGACGCCGAGCGATCACTCGTGCAGCTCCGCCTGGTGGCGCGTCGAGGGTATCATCGACATGGACCGTTGGCTCGGCGCGGAAGCCGACGTTCCGCCGCGACGCCTTCACGTGCAGCGCTGGCTCGCGACCAATCACTTGATGGGGGAGGGCTACTGGGTCTGGCTAATCCCGCTCTCCTCGAACCACACGAGCGTCGGTATCGTCGCCGATCAACGCCTGCACCCCATTGCGCAGTACAACAGCTATGAGCGTGCGCTGGAGTGGTTGGATCGTCACGAGCCGGAGCTGGCTGCTTTGTTGCGCGACAAGTCGCAGCGCCCCATCCTGGACTTTCTCGCTCTGAAGAACTTCTCTCATTGGTCGAAGCGCGTAGTGTCGGCGCAGCGATGGGCGTGCTCTGGCGACGCCGGCATCTTCGCGGATCCGCTGTATAGCCCCGGGGGTGACACGATCGCGGTCGCGAACACGGCTATCTGTGAGTTGATACAGCTCGATCAACGCGGCGCATTGAGCGACGAAGCCGCAGACGCCTACAACGAGTTCATCGTCCACGATTATGGCCTGCACGTGCTCGATCTGTACCGTCACAACTACAAGGTCTTCGGCGACCCGCTGATCACCGTCGCGAAGACTCACTGGGACACGTGCTCCGTCTGGGCATTCCCATGCGCGCTGTTCTTTCAGGGCCACATGGGTGTGGAAGAAATCAAGCAGTACGGCCCGATAGGACGCAAGGTCGTTCGCCTCAATGCTGCGGTGCAGAAGCTGTTCCGAGACTGGTACGATCGGCGCGCGCGACCCCGGGATCTCGGCGGACGCTTCGTCCCGTACAGCTCGATGCCGTTGTTTCGTGAATTGCAGCGCGAGCTGGTCGTCACTCGCAGCGCCCAGGAGCTGTTCGCCGAAATGCGCGAGCGGCTGCCGTTGTTCGAGGACTGGGCAAACGTGCTCTTCAGAGAAGCCCTGCGCGATTGTTTTCCGGATGAAGCAATTTCACCAGATCTCGGTGTTGATCCCTACACGATGGACCTCAGCAAATGGCCCGAGCGCCAGGAGCTCTCGACGCCCAATCGCAGAGACACACGAGGCATCGAGGCGCAGACGCTTCAGCATATCGTGCAACCTTGCTTCTGAATCCAACTAGTGAGTTTGCCCATGGAAGCATTCTGGAGCAAGGACGAGTCGCCCTGGTACGCGCGCACGCTCGAGTTCGCGTCGCGTCACCTGCGCGATTCGGAGCCCGCAGCCGAGGCTTGGCGAAATGCCGGAGCATTCGGCCTGCTCGGGCTGATGGCGCCCGAGGCGCTGGGCGGTTCGGGGCTCGACGCCAGTGCGTCGGTCCAGGTCATGGAGGCCTTGGGGCAGGGCTGCACTAGCCTCGGCCTGCCCTTCGCGTTTGCGGCGCACGCGTTTGCTTGTGTGGTCCCGGTGATGGAGTTCGCCGAGCCGGAGCTGCGCGACTCAGCCGTACCCAAACTCGCTACTGGTGAATGGGTGGGGGCAAACGCGATCACAGAGTCGGGAGCTGGCTCGGACGTCTACGCGCTCCGTACCAAGGCGAGGCGCGACGGTGACGATTACCTGATCGACGGAGTGAAGTCTTACGTGACCAACGGCATCCTTGCGGATGTTGCGGTAGTTTATGCCCGCTCCGGCGAGGCCGATGGCTATCTCGGAATCAGTGCCTTCTTGGTGAATTTGCGCACCGCTGGTGTCCATATTGGTCCACCCCTGCGCAAGGTCGGTTTGGAGCGCGCCACTATCTGCTCAATCTCTTTCGAATCATGTCGCGTGCCCGCCAGGTGTCGGCTCGGCGCCGAGGGTCAAGGCGCGGCGATCTTCGAGCGGTCCATGGGTTGGGAGCGCGCTTGTCTATTCGGTATCTACGTGGGCGCGATGCAGCGGCAGTTGGACAGTTGCGTGACGCGCGCGAACGAGCGCATCCAAGGGGATGCTCCCATCGGTAGCTACCAAGCAATTAGCCACCGCATTGCCGACATGAAGCTGCGCTTGGAGGCGTCGCGCCTGTTGCTACGGCGAGCGTGTTGGCTCTTGAGTCGAGGGGAGGCAAACGTCATCGATATCGCACTTGCCAAGCTGGCGGTAAGCGAAGCCGCCGTCCAGTCCGGACTGGACACCATGCAAATCTTCGGCGGAGACGCGATGATGCTCGAAACTGGCGTGAGCGTCGGGCTCCTCGATGCGTTGCCGAGCCGGATTTTCTCCGGCACATCGGAAATTCAACGCAACGTGATCGCGTCCGAGCTCGGACTGCGTGAGCCGCGGAGGCGGCTGAAGCGATGAACAAGTCGAGCGAGGGCGGTTGCAGCGTGGTGGGCATGGCGTGTCGTGCGCCTTCGGTCCACGACCTTTCGTCGTTTTGGCGCGCGGTAATCTCGGGCCAAGCAGTCAGCGAGACCGCGCGCGGCGGTTGGAGCGCACCGGGAGACGCACTCCGTGTGCGCGGGTTGAGTCAGGCCGGCGGCTGTGACTGGCGCGCTCTCCGCATTTCACCGAAAGAGGCGCGCCGACTCGACCCGCAACAATCGCTACTGCTCGAGCTGACCTGGGAAGCCCTCGAGGATGCTGGCATTCCAGTGCGTTCGGAGTTGCCTCGGCGCGCGGCGGTCATCATCGGATCGATGTGGACTGACTATGAGCGGGCGTTGTTGGACCGGGCAGATGCTCTTGATTCATACGCTTTGGCTGGGTCGTCTCCGGCGTTTCTCGCGCAACGGTTGTCGCACTGTTTCAATCTGGATGGCCCCAGCTTCCTGGTAGACGCGGGCTGCAGTTCCACTCTAGTCGCGTTGCACCTCGTCAAGCGATTGCTCGCATCGGACGAGCTCGACTTCGCCGTCATCGGAGGCGTGAACCTGATCCTGGGCGGACAAACCACCGCGCTGCTGCAGCAGGCCGGTCTGCTATCGCCAGATGGAAGTTGCCGACCGCTTGACCAAGCCGCGAACGGCTTCGTGCGCTGTGAGGGTGCTGGTGTGATGGTGCTGAAGCGCACACGAGCGCTCGCCGACGAAGACCGCGTTTACGCCAACGTCCTCGGTACTGCTGTGCGGCAGAATGGCCGCTCGAGTTACATCATGGACTCCGTGCCGGAGCGCCAGGTCGAGGTGGTCAGCGCGGCTCTGCACGACGCTGCGCTCGAGGCATCGGCAGTGAGCTACGTCGAGCTGAACGGCACGGGCTTCCTGCGCGGTGACGCGGTAGAAGTGACCGCGCTTGCACGGGCGCTCGGCACGAATTCGAAGCAGACTTGCCGCATCGGTTCGGTCAAAGGCAACTTCGGCAGCCTCGAGGCGGCGTCGTCGGTCATCAGCTTGATCAAGGTCTCGCTGGCCCTCGCGCATCGCCGACTTCCGCCGACCGGCAATCTCTCGGAACCCAGCGACCAGATTCCATTCGCCGACCTTGGGCTGAGTCCGCAGCGGACACTCGAGGCCTGGCCCGCGGTTTCCTCGGCTGCTCGCGTCGCCGGCGTCACCTCGTTGTCTTACGGCGGCAGCTGCGCCCACGCGATTCTGAGCGAGCCGGAAGAACAGCTGCTTGCGGAGCACGTACGAACTCCGTCCGTGCCGTTCATCCTACCCATTTCTGCGTGTTCGAGCACGGCGCTACGCGCTTTGGTCGAGCGCTACGTCGCCTGGCTCGGTGAGGAAGGCCCGTGCATCGCCGAGGCCTGCCTGACGGCAGCGCGGCTTCGCTTTCATCACGAGCATCGCGTGGCGGTGGTTGGGGCAGACGCCGAGGAGCTACGGTCCGAGCTCGTTGACTGGCTCGCGTCGGCCGGGTCTGGCGTCGAAACTCCGAGCCAGCCCCTGTCCTTGTCGAACGCGTCGCACCATCTGCTGCCGAAAGAATGGACGGCTGTGACTGAGCCGAATCCGAGCTCGTTGTCGGACGTGGTGGCCGAGTTGGGACGGCTGTGGGGCATCGATCAATGTCCCGCGCCAGAGATTCGATGCGATGGCGAAGCGCCTTCATGTGCAACGACGACACTCTTGCGCTGGTTGGGCAAAGCGTACGTCGCCGGTGCCGAAGTCGACTGGCGCCGCATTTCCAACGCCTCCTTTCGCTGCGTTTCCCTGCCCGTGTATGCCTGGGAGCGCTCGGCAAAGTGTGAGTTGCCGACGCGCGCTCGTCACGAGTCCGTGGAGCGGCCGCTGGAGTCGGCGCAGCAAGGCTCACTCGACCAACACCGCGCGGAGCGGCTGGCAGCGAGCCAGGTCGGCGAGCTGCTGGAACTGCCGGAGGGCAGCGCGCCATCCCTCACCGCACCGTTGCTCGATCTCGGCATGACTTCCATGACCTTGACCGCGCTGCGAACGCGGCTGGAACGCGCGGCCTTGGTCAAGCTGGGCATTGGTGAATTCATGAACTGTAGCAACGTGAGCGAACTCGGTCGCTTGATCGTCCTCGCGCAAGCTCGCGCGAGTTCGCGGGTCGTCGACTCGACACCGCTGGCATAGGGCAGGGAGCCTCACGCTAGGGCGTGAGTTGGTGGATTGAAGAGAAGGGTACGAGCATGATGTCTGACACGAAGCGGGAACGAGCGACTGTCGCGCAAGGGACCTCAGGCCAGATTGCAGTCGTCGGCATGTCGTGTCGATTCCCTGGCGGCGCAGTGAATCCCAATCGATACTGGGATGTCTTGGCGTCTGGTACGAACGCTGCGGCAACCGTACCGCCCGAACGCTGGGACGCGAACGCTTATTACGACCCACGGCCGGGGACTCGCGGAAAGCTGATCTCCAAACGCGGCGCGTTCCTGGAAGACGTCTTCGGCTTCGATACACGCTTCTTCGGAATTGCGGCGCGCGAAGCAATCAGCATGGATCCGCAACAGCGGCTACTGCTCGAGCTGGGTTGGGAGGTTCTGGAGCACGCGGGTGTCGTTCTGCGCGACGCGCGACTCGGTCGGTGCGGCGTGTTCGCGGGGATCATGAACAACGACTACGCGCGCATGCATCTGATGAGCCGCGGTCTCCGCGACATTGACGCTTACCACTTGACCGGAAACTGGTTCAGCTTCTTTGCGGGGCGATTGGCATACACGCTCGGGATACGAGGCCCCGCGGTGGCGGTGGATGCGGCCTGCGCGTCTTCATTGGTGGCGGTACATCTCGCTATCCAAAGCTTGAGGCGAGGCGAATGTGATCTCGCCTTGGCCGGGGCGGTCAGTTTGATTCTTTCCCCTGAACTCTCCCTGGTGCTGTCGAGTGCCGGCGCGCTGTCTCCGGACGGGCTGAGCAAAGCCTTCGACCAACGTGCGGATGGAATGGGTCGCGGAGAGGGAGGCGGTCTCGTTGCGCTGAAGCGGCTGGAGGACGCTCTCGCCGACGGCGACGAGATCTGGGCTGTGTTGCGCGGGTCAGCCGTGAATCACTGCGGCGCCGGGCCCGGATTCACCGTGCCCAGTATGCGTGCGCAAGAAGAGCTGATTCGAAGCGCACTGGACGACGCTGGCGTGGCCCCCAAGGACGTGGAGTACGTGGAGGCACACGGGACTGGTACGAAGGTCGGAGATCCAATCGAGGCGCAAGCGATCGGATCGGTCTACCGCGAGCGCCGCGCGGGACGGCTGCTGATTGGTTCGGCCAAGACGAACCTTGGTCACCTGGATGCCGCCGCGGGGATGGCAGGCTTGATCAAAACCATTCTCGCGCTGGATCACGAGCGACTGCCCCCGCATCTTCACTTCACGGGTTGGAACCCGGAGATTGATGCCGAAGCGCTGCAGTTGGAGATCCCAACGGAAATCACGCCCTGGCCGCGACGACCCGAGCAAGACCGGTTGGCCGCCGTTAGCGCCTTCGGCATGAGCGGCATGAATGCACATGTCGTCGTTCAGGGGCCACCATTCGCGCGTGGAGCGCGAACTCAGGTTGGCGCGTCGCCGTTCGCCGTCGCTCGGCCACCGAGCACTGGGCAAGCCCAGGCGACGGTGCTGCCGATAAGCGCTCGCTGCGAAGACGCGCTGCGTGCGCTGGCAGAGAACTATCGCGAGCGATTGTCAGGTCGAGCTGACGACGACACCGTTCGACTGGTCGCCGGCGCAGCGCTGAGGCGCGCGCCGTTGCGGCATCGGCTTGCGGTCATTGGTAAGCCGGCGGAGCTTGCTGACGGCTTGACTGTGGCCATCGAACGCGTCGCACTCGGGCGCGCCGAACCGCCCGAGCGCGCCGAACCGATCGTGTTCGTGTTCTCCGGGCAGGGTGAACAATGGCCCGGCATGGGCCGGGCGCTGCGTGAGGCGAGCCCCGCATTCCGCGAAGCGCTGAAGCGCTGCGACGAGCTATTTTTCGACCGACTCGGATGGTCGGTCGAGAGCGTCCTCGACGGAGACCATTCCGTGGATCTGCGCGAAACCCTCACTGCCCAGCCGGTCGTTTTCGCGCTCCAATATGCGCTCGCGGCCAGCTGGAAGAGTATCGGAATCTCACCTTCGGCCGTAGTCGGTCATTCGTTGGGTGAAGTGGCAGCTGCCTGCGTCGCGGGTCGACTCGACCTGGAAGACGCGGTCCTAGTGGTCATCGAGCGCAGTCGAGCCATGCAAACCACGGCGGGTACGGGCACGCTGTTGGTCGTGCAGCAGAGTGAGTCGGCTCTCCTCGGCACGCTCCGCGAGTATCCCGGTCTCACTATCGGAGCGGTCAATGCACCGAAGGTTTGCGTCGTATCGGGCTCTGGCGCGGAGATCGGTCGCCTCGAAACTGCGCTCCGTGAGCGCGGCGTCACCGCGATCGCGCTTGGTGGCCGCTATCCGTTCCATAGCCCCGCGTTGGATGGTGTGAGGCCGGAGGTCGAGCACGCTCTAGCAGCGATCCAGCCCAAGTCGGGAACGCTGCCGTTCTTCTCGACGGTCACGGGCGGGGAGCTGTCGAGCGCTGCTTTGGATGGTGCCTACTGGGGTGAACAACTGCGAGCCCCGGTGCGGTTCGCGGATGCGATCGGTTCGCTCGTCGATCAAGGTTACGCCTGCTTTCTGGAAATCGGACCGCACGCGACGCTGATACCCCACGTGCGCAGCGCTGCAGAGGGCGTCGGCAAAACTGTCAGCGTGCTGAGTTCTTTGCGGCGTGGGCAGGACGCTTGGCAAACCTTCCTGACGACCCTCGCCTCACTTTACGAAGCCGGTCAGGACGTGGAGTGGGCCGCGCTTCACGCGGATGTCGAGCCGGAGTTCGTCGCTCTGCCGAGCTATCCCTGGCAGAGGCGCAAATTCGTTCAATCCTCCGAGGATCTCGCGAGCTCGCCCCGGAGCTCGGGGCATCCGCTGCTGACAGTGCCAGTCGAGGTCGCAGATGGCACGGGCAGGCAGTTTTGGAACGTCGGTAGTTCAGCCGCAGCAGCGGTGGACTGGGCCGATCATCGCATCGACGGCAAGGTCGTGTTTCCAGGTGCAGCCTACGTCGAAGTATTCATGGAGATGGCCAAGCAGCTGGCCGGTTCCGCCAAGCTGGGTTTGCGCGACGTGTCGTTCGACGAGTTGATGGATCTAGAGGGAGCACCGAGGCGCGTCGTTTCATCGGCACAGATTTCGGAAGACGGCGTGCGGCTGGAGATCAAGAGCCGACTGGCATCTCTCACGAATGAAGCAGCTCAATCGGGTTGGAGCTCCAATGCGACCGCCCGGCTACTACGACACGACGGCATCGAGGCTCGCAGCGCATACCACGGCTTCGCGATTGGCGAGCGAATGGACGGCCTATTGCGAGTGGAGCATGCAAAGCGTTGCTCGACCGAGCACTGGGACGGCGAAGAGCACTATCGAGCGCTGGACGCGGTCGGCATGAACTACACCGGAAGATTTCGTGCTGTCACAGAGTTGTGGCGGCGCGACGGTGAGGCCGTTGCTCGCGTCGTCGATTCGTCAAACGGCACGCCCCTGGAAGGCTGGTCTTTCGAGCCCGCGATGCTGGACGCTTGTTTGCAGGTGGCGGCAGCTGCGCTTCCGGGCGGATTGAAAGGTGCTTGCGTGCCCGTTCGGATCGGGCGCTTCCAATTTTCCGGCTCCGCCGCGGTCGGTCCGCTTTGGGCGAGGGCGCGAGTGCGAGACGAGGCCGGGACCGCGACCAACGTGGAGCTGTGGATCTACGCCGACGACGGACGGTTGCTCGCTCACGCCGAAGACCTGATGTTGCGGCGCACTACGGTCCACGATCAGCTGTCGGACTGCTTCTACGAGACGCGGATGGTTGCCGTCGGCGCGCCGGTCACGAGCACGCGCACTCGATTGCCAACCGTCGTGCTGTTCGAAGACCAGCGCGGGGTTGGCTCGGAGCTTTCGCGAGAGCTCGAGTCGATATGCAAGCGCGTCATATGCGTGCGAGTGGACGAGGACGAGGCGATCCCGACGGGGCCATCGTCGATTCGAAGTACTGACGCCGAGGCCTATCGGTCAATACTACGTGAATTCGATGGCGAAGAGCTCTGTCTCGTCTTTTGCACCGGTCTCGATGCCGAGGGCGTGACCAGCTTGGACGGAGAGCTCCGGCGTGGCCTGGAAAGGTCGTGCGCGGTTCCGCTGCTCGCGTTGCGTGCTCGTGCCGCGAACGCCCGCGATGGTGTCCGAACGCGCGCTTGGTTCATCACGCAAGGGCTGCAAACGTCGAAGTCGATTCGAAGCACGCTGCAGGCCAGCGTCAACGGCATCGCCAAGACGGTCAGCCTCGAGCACCCGGAAATCGTGTGCACCGCGGTCGATCTTGCCGCGGGCCTCTCGAGCAAACAAGGGGCGTCCCGTTTGCTGGAGGAGATGCAGCTAGACCAAAAGGAATCCGTGGTCAGTCTGGGTGACGTGCGCCGTGTCGCGCGTCTCGTGCCCACTCGACCCGAGCCACGACACGAACTCGCTTCGGTGGACGAAGGGGTTCACGTGATCAGCGGCGGCCATGGTGGAGTCGGCCTGGCGTTTGCGCGTTGGTTCGTTTCGCGGGGCGCCAAGCGGCTGGCATTGTTGGGGCGTGGTGCCCCAAGTCCGGCGGCGCTGGCTCAAATCGACGCGCTGCGTGCTCTCGGTGTGAACGTGCGCAGCTACGCTTGCGACGTCGCACTGAGCGCTCAAGTCACGTCGACGATCTCGAGTATCGTTCGCGAGCAAGGCCCCATCTCCAGCGTGGTCCACGCTGCGGGCGTCCTTTCCGACGCAGTTCTCGACAACCTGCAGTGGCAGGATTGCCAACGCATCTTGGCACCGAAGGTGATCGGCGCCTTCAACTTGCTGGACGCGGTTGAAGGACAGCCCATTCGCTCGGTGTTGCTCTTGTCATCCGCCACGTCCCTTCTCGGCAACGCGGGTCAGGTCGGGTATGCGGCAGCAAATTCCGTGTTGGACGCGCTGGGCGCGGCTTGCGAGCAGCAAGGTCGTCCCGGGCTGGTGATCAACTGGGGAGCTTGGCGGGAAGTTGGCATGCTAGAGGACAATCAGGCCGGCGACCGCGCGCTGTCGGGCAAAGGAATCAGCGGCATGAGCACGGCTGATTGCCTATTGGCTTTCAGTCGAGTGGGCGGCCGCGTCGCGGGCCAGATCGGCATCATGAAGCTAGCCGCCGCTGCCTGGTTCGAAGCCAATCCTCACGCGGCCCGACTACCGTTCTGGTCCGTACTCGCGCCGACGGAGCGCAAGCATGCGCTGGCCCGCGGCGAAATTTTGGCTCAGACGCCGCGTGCTCGCGAACGTGCATTGCTCACGCACGTGTCCAACACCATCGCCTCCATTTTGCGTATTCCGGGCGAAGACGTCGCGCCGGCTGACTCGCTCGAGCGCCTGGGGTTGGACTCGCTCATGGTCGTTGAGCTCAAGAACAAGCTGGAGGCCAGCCTGAGCGTCGGGATCACGGTCAGTACCATTTGGGCAAAACCGGTGGTTCGCGATTTGTGTTCACACCTTGGCTTGCTGCTCGGGATCAACGAACCAGAAGTCACGGTTTCTGGCGGATTCTCGGCGCGAGGGCGCGCCGCGCTCGAGGAGCTGCGGGAACGCATCGAGCGCGGCGCAGCTCGACCCTGATCGCAGTGCGACTTCCGTGCGGTGTGCAGTCTGAATGGAGTGAAGCAATGGAAATCGATGATGTAATCGAAGGTATCCGCGGAGCGCTCGATGCGCAGCAACTGAAGTATCTCATCGAACGACTGGGTCAAAAGTCGGAGCGTGAAGCCGTTGCAATCGTCGGAATGGCGTGCCGGTTTCCCGGCGGCTGCGATACGCCCGAGAAACTGCATCACTTCGCGCAGGCGGGAGGAAACGCCGTGGGCCGTGTTCCCGCCGGTCGTTGGAGCGATGGCTGGGGACCGAGAAGCGATGCGGGGCCTCTTCGCGGGGCCTTCTTGAACGACATTGCTGGTTTTGATTCGCTGTTCTTCAACGTCGCTCCTGTAGATGCGGACTACGTAGATCCTCAGCAACGCCTGCTACTCGAGGTGAGTTGGGAAGCCTTGGAGGACGCGGGGCTGCTTCCGAAGCAGCTGTCTGGATCACAGACGGGCGTGTTCTTCGGCATGTTCTCCAACGATTATTTCGACCTGCAGCAAGCGGGGACCCCTTATTGTCATCCAGCGGCTGCCACCGGTACGCAGGCCAGTATGGCGGCTGGGAGGGTATCGCATTGGCTCAACCTGCGCGGCCCGTCCATGGTGGTCGACACCGCATGCTCTGCGTCGCTCGTGGCAATTCACCTGGCCTGCCAGAGTCTCTTGTCTGGGGAATCGAACGTTGCGCTCGCGGGTGGGGTCCAGTTGTACATGACCTCCCGGCTCCACGTGATGAGCTCGGTGATCGGCATGGTTTCTCCGACGGGCGCATGCCGCGTGATGGACGCCGACGCGGATGGTTTCGTCCACGGTGAGGGCTGCGGCGTTTTGGCGTTGAAGCGACTCTCGGACGCCATCAATGACGGCGACCGCATCCACGCGGTGATTCGAGGTTCCGCGATCAACCACGACGGTCGCACCCTCGGCCTCACTGCGCCCAACGCGGATGCCCAGGAGCAAGTGATCCGCGTTGCTTTGGAGCGGGCGAACTTGACGCCGGCCGACGTTCAATACGTCGAGCTCCATGGCTCTGGGACGCCTCTCGGCGACCCATGCGAGTTCGACGCGCTGCGCCGTGCCTTTTCCGCGCACCCCTCGCCGACGCCGTGTGCGCTCGGTTCTGTCAAAACCAATATCGGCCATACGATCGCTGCCGCGGGCGTCGCGGGAACCATCCGCGGGATCATGGCCATGAAACATGGGATGTTGCCTGCGAACCCTTGGCTCGGGACGCTCAATCCCAACGTCCAACTCCAGGGCACGCGCTTCGTCATTCCGACTCAGCCCACGGCGTGGCCGCATGGTGCCGACCCCAGGCGCGCGGGGGTGAGCTCGTTCGGTGCGAGCGGAACGAACGCGCATTTGGTTCTGGAGCAGGCACCCGTCGTCCAGCGACAGGGCGCGCTGCACTCGACTCATGCCTTGCTCCTTTCGGCGCCAGACGCGCAGAGTTTGACGGCCGTGCGCGAGCGCTGGGCAGAGTTCCTCTCTGGTTTCGAGGGCGACATCGCGGATGTTTGCTTCACCGCAGCGTGCCACAGGACTCATTATCGACAGCGGGCCGCTGTGCTGGGCCGAACTGCGAGCGAGCTCGCGCTCGCGCTGCGTGCCTTAGTTCCTTCGAGTCAGCTCGAGCCGCGCCTCCCACCACGTATCGGCATCGTGTTCGGAGCGATGCAAAGTGCGCAGGATGCTTGGACCGGCACGGGCTCTTGCGCGTTGACCGTTGCACGCACCATAGAACGTGCAACGCACGCGCTCGAGACGCGACGTCTTGGCGCGCCGAGCCCTGTCGCGCGAGCGCTCATCCGGTCGGTCGCTACGCAACTTGGCGTAGCCCTGAGCTTACGAGAACTCGGCGTGGAGCCCTGGCTTTGCATGGGCAGCGGCAGCGGTCTGCTGGCAGCCGCCTGCTTCGATGACGTAGTATCACTAGAGCAGATCGTCGAGGCCGCGCTCGACTTCGAGCGCGAAAGCGTCGAGACCGGGGAGGGCGAGTTGGCACTCGCCGTCGCGCAGGTCACTGCGCCAACATGGCTGCGGCAGCAGCAAGTCACCAAAGGGACGGTCGTTACAGGAGAAGGTGCACGCCCCGCGGGTACTCAACGGGTCTCGGCTGACCTTGCGCTCACGAGCTGCGCAGTCTGGCTCGGAATTGGTGACGCATTGTCTTTGGAAGAGAGACAGGCTCTAGGCGCTGAGCCGCGTCGTGTACTGCCTTGTCACTCTCCCGACGCGCTGCTCCAAGTCGCAGTTGAGATCCATTGTCTGGGTACCGAGATCGACTGGCGACGGTTACTGACCGGCAACATCGTGGACCTACCGCGCTATCCGTGGCAGCGGCGCTCGCATTGGGCGCTGCCCGCCCGAGCCGACGCGCACGTGCCCGAAAGCCTGCTCTCGACCTCGGCCTCCACGGCCGACGCGCGGGGGCTGGTGACGCCTCAATCACTCGTAGCAGTCATTGCTGGGGTGCTTGGGATAGCGCCCGAGGCGATCGGACCACACAGCGCGCTCGCAGAGCTCGGCATCACTTCGCTGACGGCTACGCAGCTGCGGGAGGTGTTGGCTCGGACGTTCGATGTCGAGCTTTCGCCTACGGTGCTTTGGCGGCACGACACCATCGAAAGCCTCGAGCGGACCGTCCTGCAGGGAAAATCGTCACGCGACGCGACCTCGACTCCTGGCGCGACCTCGACTCCTCGGACCATCTCTTTTTCGGCTGTCGCCAAGGTCGTGAGCAGCGTGCTCGGTGTCGATGCGGCACGGCTTCGCTCAGATACCGGGCTGGCCGACCTCGGAGTCACCTCGCTTTCGGCATTGGAGCTTCGCAACGCGCTCGAGCGTGAGCTTGGTGTGTCGCTGACCGCCACTGCCTTGTGGCGACACGAGACGCTGGCCGAGCTTGCGCAAACGTTGAGCGGCACGAGCCCGCGAGCAGCGATCGCAGCGAGTGAGCGTGTGTCGGAGCCTGAGCTCGGTCCCGCCTTCGATACGCTCGATGACTCTCAACTAAACCAGCTGCTGGAACGCGAGCTGACCGCTTGTTTGGGAGAGGCGGAATGACTACCGTCGGCGATCGGAGTCAGGTCGAGCGGGCTCTGTCGGCGATTACGCAGCTCAAGAGCCGAGTTCGTGAGCTCGAGTCCGCGGGGAGCGAACCCTTGGCCATCGTCGGCATGGGTTGCCGCTTCCCCGGTAAGGTCAGGAGCCCAGACGAGCTATGGGCTGCCTTGTTGGACGGCCGCGATCTGCTCGAGACGATCCCTGGCACTCGCTGGAACAACGAGCAGTACTACGACTCCAACGTCGACGCTCCGGGCAAGCTGAACTGCAGACGTGGCGGCTTCGTCGACGACCCGGAACGCTTCGATTCGGAGTTCTTCGGGATTTCTCCGCGTGAAGCCGCTCGTTTGGACCCACAACAGCGCCTGCTGCTGGAGGTCTCGTGGGAGGCTATCGAGAGGGCAGGTCTGACGGCCGCGACCATCTCGGGCAGCAACACCGGTGTCTTCGTCGGCATGGTGACGGTCGACTATTTGCACATGCAGCTCGCCGATCTGCCGAGCGCGGACGCCCATACGGCGCTCGGTTGCGAGCCTGGCTTCGCGGCTGGCAGGCTCTCGTACTTTCTGAACCTTCAGGGACCCTCGGTGACCCTGAACACGTTGTGCTCGTCATCGCTAGTCGCGTTGCACTACGCTTGCTCGAGCCTGCGGCTACGACAGTGCGACCGAGCCATCGTGGCCGGCGTCAACAGCATGCTCTGGCCTGGCCAAAGCGTCGTGACCGCAAGGTTTCGCGCGCTGTCGCCGTCGGGCAGATGCAGCGTGTTCGATGCCGCGGCTGACGGTTTCGTTCGCAGCGAAGGTTGTGGGGCGGTCGTCGTACGGCGCCTGTCCGACGCGCTGGCCGACGGTGACCCCGTAGTCGCCGTGATCCGCGGGATTGCTCACAATCACGACGGCCGGGGCCTGGGGTTCACTGCGCCCAATGGCCGTGCCCAAGAAGACGTGATGCGGCGCGCATTGAAAGAAGCGCGCATGTCCGCTCGCGAGGTCCACTTCGTGGAGGCTCACGGCACGGGCACCATCCTCGGCGACCCGATCGAGCTGGAGTCGATCGCAGAAGTGTACGGGCACGCAGGAGCCGAGCCGTGCGCCGTCGGTGCAATCAAGAGCAATTTGGGTCATACCGAGGCGGCAGCAGGTATGGCCGGGTTGATCAAGCTTGCGCTCTGCGTGCAGCGCGGTTCGATCGTTCCCAACGTCAATTTCTCGATGTTGAACGAGCGCGTTCGCCTCGGCGACAGCCGATTGTTCGTGCCCACACGAACGATGGAGTGGCCGTCCCAGACCGGCGCTAGGGCAGGCGCGGTCAGCTGCTTCGGTATGAGCGGCACGAATACTCATGTCTTGGTTGCCTCTCAGGAAGCTCCTTCGCCGCAAACGAGCGATGCGTCGCGAGATCACTACCTGGTTCGGCTCTCGGCCAAGAGCCCGCAGGCCCTCACGGATTTGGCGCAGAGCTACGCCGTTCAACTGCAAAGCTCGGATGCCAGCCTAGCCGACGTCGCGTTCTCGGCGAACGAACGACGCTCCGTGTTCGAGCACCGGTTGTGCGCCGTAGCGGACAGCACCCGGTCGCTGAGCGAGCAGTTGGCCACCTACGCCCAAAGCGGAAAAACCGACGCGAATTTGCTGCAAGCCACCGCGTCGCCGGGGCGACGTCTGGCCTTCCTCTTCTCGGGTCAGGGGTCGCTGCGTGCCGGTGCCGGGCTGGAGCTCCATCGGACAGAACCCGCGTTTTCCGAGACTTTCGAGCGCTGCAGGCAGATCCTACTTCCGAACGGGATCGACATCCTTGCGCTACTGCGCTCAGACCCGAGCGGCCTGCGGCGGACACGTGTGGCTCAGCCAGTGATGTATGCGCTCCAATGCGCGTTGGTCGATCTTCTCGGCGCGTGGGGCATACGTCCTCAGGTCGTGATTGGTCATAGCGTCGGCGAGTTCGCGGCAGCCTATTGCGCGGGCGCCCTCGACCTGGAGGCTGGATGCCGCCTGGTGTGGCGTCGAGCGCAGCTGATGGACGCGCTGCCCGAGGGCGGCGAGATGCGCGCCTTTGCGGGCAGCGAGGCAGCGCTGCAACGAGCGCTGACGCTCAGCGGTTCTGCGGCAGAGGTCGCCGCAGTGAATGCGGAGACAGAGGTGGTCGTCTCGGGTACGGCAGCGGATCTCGAGCTGCTCGCGCGAGAACTCGGCACAGAAGGCACGCCTTTGGCCGTTTCTCACGCCTTTCACTCGGCGCTCATGGACCCGATGTTGCACGACTTCTCGCAGGCTGCTCGAGTCGTGCAGTGCGCGGAGCAGCTCCGCTGCGAGTTTGCCTCGACGTACCTGGGGCGCACGGTGGACGCGAAGGATCTTCGCGGTGACTATTGGGTTCGTCAACTCCGAGGTAAGGTTCGCTTCGCAGACGCCGTGAAGGCGGCCCAGACGCCTGCGGTGACCGAGTGGTTGGAAATCGGTTCTCGCCCGCTACTTCTGGGGCTGCTTGGCCGCAACGGAGTCGACTCGCGCGCGCTCCGGCTTCCGACTCTCGTGCCACGCGAACCGGAGTCGGCGCAGCTTTTGCGGACGGTCGCTGCGCTCCACGCGCGTGGAGCCCAGCTCGAATTTCGAGCCATCGATCGCGGCGCGCGGCGCAGCCTGGTCAGCGTTCCAACGTACCAGTTTCAACGCGAGCGACACTGGTTGGAGACGATGACCACGCCCGTCACGGTGCTTCCAGACGGCGCAACGAACAGTTACGAACTCGCATGGGTCCCGCTCGTTCGCTTGCCCCAGAGCGTCGTCCGCGCCCGGCATTGGCTACTGCTTTGCCCGGAGGCCAAGCTGGCAGGCGAGCTCACACAGCTGGCGGCAGCCCGTGGCATCAATGCACGCACCGTGACCACGGACGCGCTTCTGCGCACGCTCGCGGAGATCGACGCGGCCGAGCCCGTCGAAGTCGTCGATGTGCGCCCCTTGCTTTGGAAGCATTCACCGAACGAGGAGGAGCTGCTTTCGGAAGCAGCCAGTAAACAGTTCGCCGGCTGTTATGACAGCGCGCGCGCCGTAGTCGACTCCCAGAGAGACGCGCGGCTCTGGTTGGTCACCGCCAACGCGGTCGGCACGTTGACGGATGCCCGGCCCGAGGGCGCCTGCGCGTGGGGATTCGGACGCAGCTTCGACCTCGAGCATCCGCGCCATTTTGGCGGCCTAATCGACCTGTGCGGCGCTGCATACAGTTCGCTCGTCGACGAAATTGCCGACTCAGACGGCGAACGACAGGTCGTGTTGAGCGACGGCATTCGTCGCGTAGCCCGCGTCTCTCGTCTCGGGACCGTTCCGACCGGGGAGTTTCGCGCATCAGAGCGCGGCGTGTTCGTGGTCGCAGGGGGCACGGGCTCGTTGGGGCTACGTTTGTCGGAGTGGCTGGTCGGGCGAGGTGCGCGTCGCATCGCGTTGCTGAGCCGTCATGCTCCCGAGCTCGTCGATCGTTCTAGCAAGCCAGAGCTCGCCTCCGTCGAAATCCTCGAACGGCTGCGGGCGGCGGGATGCGAACTCGCGGCGTTCGCCGTGGATATCGCGGATAGAGACAGGCTAAGTTCGGTCTTTCGCCAGATCGAGGGGACGCTCGGGCCGATTCGCGGCGTGCTGCACGCCGCAGGCAGCTCTCCCCGCGCACCGATCGCCACGGCCACCTCCGTCATCATCGAGCAGACGTTTCGGTCCAAAGCGCTGGGGGCTGCCAATCTGCACCTCGCGAGCCGCGGCTGCGATCTCGAGTTGTTCTTGGTGGCTTCTTCGATTTCTGGCGTCTGGGGAGCTCCAGGCTTCGCTCACTATGCAGCCGCCAACGCGTTCGGGGACGCTCTGATTCGCTATCGCCGGCAACTCGGCTTGGCCGGGACGAGCGTGCAATGGGGGCCCTGGCTCGAATCCAGCTGGACCACGGACGCGACTCGCGCGGAGTTCGAGGCGTCTGGCGTGCATGCATTGCAAACTCACGAGGCCCTTGCAGGAGTGGCCGCATTGGTTGCATCCGGGCGAGCCAACACCATCGTTGCCAGCCTGGAATTGGCGTCGTTGCGTCCGCTGTATCAAGGGATCGTAGGGCGACGCCTATTCGACAACTGCGTCAGCGACGAGCAGCCACGGGGCGTTGCTGACGCTGCACGTCGCTCGAGTGAAACACACACCGCTGCCAGCGCCGGCGTTGAGCCGGCTCCGAAGCGCGGTCGCTCCGTTTTGCACGAGGTGCGAGCCCTGGTTGCCCAAGTCTTGCGCCGCACTGAACCGATCGACGATCAACGTGGCCTCTACGAACTGGGGCTCGACTCCATTCTCGCCGTCGAGCTGCGCAATCGGCTGGAACAGGCGCTCGGGGTTACCTTGCCCGCAACGGTCGCGCTCGAACAGCCCAACGTAGCGGCCCTAGCGCAGTTTCTGAGTGCTCGACTCGGACCTGCAGCGCCGGAGTCGGAGCCGACCGCAACGGCGCAGGTCGCTGACGAAGCGGTCGCGATTATCGGTATCGGTTGCCGCATGCCGGGTGGCGCTCACACTCCTCAGGCGTTCTGGGAGCTGCTACGTGAAGGGCGCGACGCGGTCGGTGTGGTCCCGCCCGATCGTTTCCGCGGCGGCGCCAGCTCGACTGAAGCAGGTGGCCGGTGGGCACCCGGTGAGCAGCCTGGTGGGTTTCTGACATGCGACGTGTTCGGCTTCGATACCGCCCTGTTTGGCATATCGCCGCGCGAGGCGCGCAACGTCGATCCACAGCAGCGGCTGTTGTTGGAGGTAGCGTGGGAGGCCATTCAAGAGGCGGGCTATGATCCGCGGCGTTTGCGAGGCTCCAGCACGGGCGTGTTCGTGGCCTGCGGTCCCAACGACTACGGTCTGCACGGCGTGGCTGGTTTCGAGCCTGCCTACTACGGCACCGGCAACGCGCCCGCCGCGGTGAGCGGACGCTTGTCATACGCGCTGGGCCTGCAGGGGCCGAGCATGACGGTGGACGCCGCCTGCGCCTCGTCGCTGGTAGCCGTTCACCTCGCTTGCGAGAGCTTGCTACGGGGGGAGTGCGTACTAGCGGTGGCGGGCGGTGTCAGCTTGATGCTCGACGCGAGCGGGCATTTCGTACTGAGTGAAGCGGGAATGCTATCGGCTCACGGCAAGTGCCGAACGTTCGACGCGCGAGCTGATGGCTACGTTCGCGGCGAAGGCTGCGGGGTCGTCACCTTGAAGCTGCTGTCCCGCGCTATCGCCGATGGTGACTCGATCTGGGCGGTAATCGCCGGCAGTGCCGTCAACCAGAACGGAGCCGGAGGTGGTCTCACGATCCCGAGTGCGAGCGCTCAGGCACAGGTCATCACGAAGGCGCTGTCGCGAGCACGCGTGGAGCCAGAGCAGATCGCCTACGTGGAGGCTCATGGGACCGGGACCGCGCTGGGCGACCCCGTCGAAGTTCGCGCATTGGCGAGTGTGCTCCGCAGCTCGGCAGCTGGCGTCCCCGTCATGATCGGCTCGGTCAAGACCAACATTGGCCACTTGGAACCTGCGGCTGGGATAGCTGGATTGATCAAATCTGCGCTCATCTGTCGGCACGGAGAAATCCCCGCCAGCCTCCACTTCGAGACACCGAATCCGGCCGTGCAATGGGATGCAATTCCAGTGCGCGTCGTCGAGCGCCCGACAGTGCTGGCTTCGGGCAGTGATTGCTGTGTTGGGGTCTCCTCGTTCGGATTCACCGGCACGAATGCGCACCTGATCTTACGCCGCGCACCAGTTGCCGCGCAACGTGCACCCGCAGCGGCTACCAGCCCGCTAACGTTGAAGGTCAGCGGCGCGACTCCACTCGCGCTCGAAGCGAACTGCAAGCTCCTCTCTGCCGCTGTCGGTGAGCTCCAAGCAGATGACCTGGTCGATTTCTGCGCCCGCGCGAACGCTTCCCAACCCGATTTGTCGGAACGTGTGTGCATCGTCGGACTGCAAGCGTCCGAACTGCAGCGGGCTCTCCTGGCCGCGTGTGACGCGACCTCCGAGATCAAACGTGGACACGTCGACAATCCGTACGACGTCGCTGTCTTCTTGGCGCCACAGTCCGTTTCGTGGCTTCAGCTCGAGGGGCTAGCGCTGTCTTCGACCCTGCGGGGAAAAATCGAGAGCGTTCGTGAGCAGTGCGAGGTGGTGGGCGGCAACTATTCGAGCACTCGCACGTTCCTGTGGCACGTCGCGTTGGTCGACGCTCTGAACGCCGCCGGGGTGCGCCTCTCGGTCGTCGCTGGGAGAGCCATTGGTGAGTTGGCGGCCGCGCGCATCGCTGGCTATTTGTCGTTCGATGCCGCTCTGAGCGTCACGCTCGCCCACGATCGCGGGATGCGCATCGCACCGATCGATGTCGTCGACATCGAGTCGCTAGTGCCGGTAGAAAGAATCGCGCTCGGATCTGCGGGCGGCGAAAGACCGCCAAGTGTCCGGGAGCTGCGGGAGCCGGGTTATTGGGAGTCACGTCTGAAGCAAGAAGTCGTGAGCGGCACGCTGCCGACCGTAGACGACACCGTCTGGCTGCTCGCTGGTCCCAGTGTCAGCGCGCCTGCAGTCGAATCGATTTCGGTCGAGCCGAGCTCGCTGAGCATCGCGCGCAGCGTGGCTGCCCTCTACTGCCGAGGTGCGTACGTCGAGTGGTCGAAGCGTTCGGGCGGGCGAGGTCGTCGCGGAGTCCCCGTGGTCACCTACCCTTTCCAGCGGGAGCACTTGCGCATCGATCGAGTGCCGTCGACCACTCGGTCCTCCATTCAGCAAGGCAACTCAGATTCTTCCTTGCTGGGCGGTCGCATCACGCGAGTCGATACTGCCAGTGCGGAAGGTGTTTACGAGTTGCTCGTCAACTTGGGCGAGTTTCCTTTTCTCAACGACCATGTCCTTTACGATGATGTCGTCGTCCCTGGGACCTTTCATCTGGCGACCGTTCTCGAGGTCGTTCGACAGCACACTGCGGCATTGAACAATGGTGTCGAGCTTCGCGACGTCGTCTTCAGTCAACCGCTGCGACTGACGCCAAACGCGGAGCAACGTATCCAGGTTGTGCTGCGAGACGGACGCTGCATCGTCGCGAGCAACTGCGGAACTGGCTGGACAGAGCATCTGTCAGCGGCCTTCGGTGTGACCGAGCTGACGCACGGCAAGCTGAATCATGACCCCGGGGCGGAGCACGAGCGATCCGTTACCCAGTTCTACGAAGCCATCGGCGATGGCGACCTGCGGCTCGGGCCCAGCTTTCGCCTGATCAGCAAGCTCTGGGTATCAAAGCGATCGGCACAAGCAACGTTGAAGCTCGCGGAATCCGCATGCGAAGGCGGTTTTCGACTGTTTCCGGGCGCTCTGGATTCCGCGCTTCAGACCATGGCCGCCACGTCGACGCCGAGCGCCGACGAGGTCGCGATTCCGCTCAGCATCGAGCGGGTGCGCTGGTTCGGCAACGCGCTTGCGGATGGAACGTGCGTCGACGCGCGACTCACGCGGAGCGATCGTGCTTCCGGTAATCACTACGGCGACGTCGAGCTGACGGACGCGTCGGGACAGCCGCTGCTGCTCATCGACGGCTTTGGCGTTCGAAGGATCAATTCGCAGCGCTTCGCCTGGACCGCAACCAACGCTCGTGAGCTGATTCGAGAAATCGATTGGCGCACGCTGGATTTGTCGCAGCAGCCGACGCCCAATGGCGGTGCCTGGTTGGTCATCGGTGAAGAACGCCTGGCGACCGCCCAAAGCGGGTCGGCGTGGCGCTGGCCTGCCGCTGGCGTTCGGAGGCTGCCGTCTTCGTGCGATAGGGGTCGCCTCTTGGATGCCTTGGCGTCGGGGCAAACGGAGCGTGTCGTCGTGATCGACGCGCCTCTCGCAGAGGCATGTGCGCCGGAAGCCGCGAGCGACCGTTGCTCTCGTCTCTTGGAACTCATCAACGTCCTGGCTGACCACGATCCCGCAGGACGCATCGAGCTGACGGTGGTCACGCACCGCGCCATGGCGTGGCAGGGGAGTTCCGCCAGCGATGCTTCTGGCGCGGTGCTGTGGGGCCTGCTCCGGGTCGTGCGATCCGAGCATCGCGCCAGGAGGGTTCGTCTAATCGATCTGGCGGAGCGAGACCTGGAACAGAACCAACAACTGCTAGCCGCCCTGTCCGCCGCGGAGGACGAGGTGGTGCTCCGGGACTCTCGGGCGCTTTCATGGTCGCTGCAGAAGCCGCAGCCGCTCACCGCTCCGAACCCTTTGGCACTCGATGCCAACGGGACATACCTGATTACTGGCGGCTTCGGCGCCCTGGGACAATCACTCGCCGGTCATCTACTGGCCGCCGGCGCCGGCGCAGTCGCACTCGGTGGCCGTAACGAGCGGCCCTTGCTTCGAACGCTGCGTGAAGCGGGCGAGCGCGTGCGTCAGGAGCTCTTCGACGTCGGTGACCTGACGATGGTTCAGCAAACCATCACCCGCCTGAATCGGCTTGAGCGGCCCCTGCGCGGGGTCTTTCACCTGGCGGCCGTCACGGAGGATTGCTCGTCGTTTCGGCTGAATCGCGAGGTGCTCGATCGAGTCTTTTCACCCAAGCTGATCGGTGCGTGGAATCTGCACGTTGCGACGTCCGAGTCCAACCTCCAATACTTCGCTCTCTACTCATCGATCGCAGCCTGGAACGGCAACCCTGGGCAAGGCGGCTACGCTGCCGCGAGCGCAGGACTCGCAACGCTGGCGTGGCTGCGCTGGCAACAAGGGCAGGTCGCGACACTGCTGGATTGGGGCCCCTGGGCAGGCGCGGGCATGTTTGGGCGGAGCACGCTCAGCGCTACCGTTCAAGGCACGCACGCTAGCGCGGCGCTCGCTGCTCTCGATTGGACCCTCGGTCGCCGGATAGCCGGTGGACATTGGCTCCTTGCTCCCGCGAAGCTCGTAGCTCCACCGCTACGAGGGGCTCGTCTCGAACTGACGAATCGCAATCGTCGAGCCGCGCCGTCGTCGCGCGCGGAGCAGATTCACGCGATGGCGGGCGCGACGCTCGGACTCGACACTGTCGACGAGCAAAAGTCGCTGCTGGAGCTTGGTCTGGACTCGTTGATGGCCGTCGAAATCCGTGCCCGTATTTCGAGCGAGCTCGGCATCACGATCCCGCTCGAACTCCTACTCTCCGGCGGCAGCATCGCTGACGTCATTGCTTTTGCAGCGGGCTCGCCGACCGCTGCAAAGAAAACGTCTTGGGTAGAAGGGGAGCTCTAGGTGAACTCGAGAGAAGACGCGGAACCCGCCTGGCTGGAATCGATCCCGGGTGGTTCTTCAGGGCCTGCGCTGTATGTTTTTCCTCACGCTGGAGCAGGCGCTGGGAGCTACTTGAGCTGGGCCCGTCCGCTGAGCCCGCAGTGCGCGGTTCACGCGGTCCGCTACCCCGGCCGAGAGCGCTTGCTGCAGGAGCCGTTCTGGCCGAACGTGGGTCGCGCGGTCGCGTCGCTGGTCGAGCGCGTGCCCCGGCACCCGTCGAGGCCGTACGTGCTGTTCGGTCACAGCTTGGGCGCTCTGCTCGCCTTCGAACTCGCGCGCGAGCTGCGTCGACGCGGCTACCCTGCGCCGGCGTTGCTGATCGTGTCTGGCTCGCGCGCGCCCGAGTACGCCGCAAGCATTCCGACGGTCTCTGGCCTGTCCGACGACGAGTTCGTGGCTGCCGTGAGTAAACGCTACGCGCTACTACCGAACGAACTGCTCCGCGATCCCGCGGTACTCAAATACTACACGGACCTGATGCGCGCCGACATTCGCCTAGTGGAGCGCTACGTCTATTCGCCGAGTAAACCCCTGGATTGCGACGTCGAAGTCTTGTGCGGCCGATCAGACCCGCTGGTGACCGAGGAGATGGCACAGGCTTGGTCCGGGCACGCGCGCCGCGCCCGAGTCAGCTGGTACGAGGGTGATCACTTCTTCATTCACCAATCCAAGACCGTCGTCGTCGATCATATACGACACGTGTTGCTCGCCACTGGGCTTTCCGGTTCCGGCATCATGAATATCGCAGGGGGCGTTTCGTGAACATTCGTAGCTGGTTGCGAAACGCCTCCGAACGCGCGCCCAACGCGGCCGCGATAGCCGACGCCTCGGGCGCGCTTACGTATCGTGAGCTCGAAGAGCTGAGTAACAGGTTCGCGGGTGCCCTCGTGGCTCGCGGCATTGGGCGCGAAGACCGCGTGGTCATTTGGAGCGATAAGTCGATCGAGGTGGTCGCTTGCATGCAAGCCGTGCTCCAGCTCGGAGCGGCCTACGTGCCATTGGACGGAGCTTCGCCCGCGTTTCGCGTGGCAAAAATCAGCGAGCAGGTCGACGCAGCGCTCGTGGTCGTTTCTTCCGATCTTGCCGGCGCGCTGGCGCAGGCTGGGCTCGCGCGGTCGAGTTGGACGCTGCCATCTCGCGAGCCGGTATCGACTCGGGCAGAGGACGGAATCGTCGTCGCCGAAATCGTTAGCAGGGATGTCGACGACCTCGCCTACATCTTGTTCACCTCGGGTTCCACTGGCGAGCCCAAAGGTGTCTGCACCAGTCAGGGCAACGTTGCTGCCTTCGTGAACTGGGCCGCGGAGCACGTGGGCCTGAACGCGCAAGATCGCATCGCAAACCATGCCTCGTTCTCGTTCGATCTTTCGGTTTTCGATCTGTATGCGAGCTTCTTGATAGGCGCTCAGGTCGTGTTGGTGCCCAGCATGGTCGCATACGTGCCTTCGAGCTTGTTGGCCTTGCTGCGACGTCATCGGATCTCGGTCTTGTATGCGGTGCCGACTGCCTACGTGTTGATGCTCGACGAAGGACTAAGCGCGCCACCGGGGCTCTCGCTTCGCGTCGCAATTTTCGCCGGCGAGCCGTTTCCGCTCGCAGCCTTGGCGCGCCTCGCCGAGGCCCTGCCGTGGGCGCGCTTGTTGAACTTCTACGGCCCCACCGAGACCAACGTCTGCACCGCCTACGAGGTGACTCGCCAGGATCTCGGTCAGCCAATCCCGATCGGCTCAGCCACCTGTGGCAACCGAGTCTATGCCGTACGAAATGATGGCGTAGTCGCCGAAGTCGGTGAGGAAGGTGAGCTGATGGTCGAGGGCCCGACCGTCATGCTCGGCTACTGGGGCCAGCCTTCGGTTCGAAGCCGCCCTTACGCCACCGGCGATTTGGTCAGGGTGCTGCCCGGTGGTCAATTCTTTTACCTCGGCAGGCGCGACGCGATGCTGAAGATCCGCGGTCATCGCGTGGAGCCGGCGGAGGTAGAGCTGGCGCTGCAGGCGAGTCCGAGGGTGAGGCGTGTCGCCGTCGTGGTCGACCAAACGGGGGAGGTATCCAAGCTCAAAGCCTTCGTGGTGTCGGCACCGGGCGAACGCCTGTCGCTGATGGAGGCCAAGCGCCTGTGTGCCGAGCGTCTGCCCAAATACATGATCATCGACGAGCTGCAGCTCGTCGATGATTTGCCCAGAACCAGCACCGGGAAGATCTCCCGCCGTGCGTTGTCGACATGGAGCGATCGATGAACGTCGCCGAAATCGAAGCAGAAGTAGTCCAATTCATCGGTGTTCAACTGTTGAGCGGCGATGACGCCGGCCTGAACAGGACGACACCGCTGCTGGAGTGGGGGCTCATCAACTCGATGGAGATGAAGCAGCTGGTCAGCTTTTTGGAACAGCGCTTCGGGGTCCGCATCGCTGGTCAAGACGTCGTGGCGAAAAACTTTCGGAGCGTCGAATCAATCGCCGAACTGGTTCGCGTGCGCTCCGCCAACACTGATTGCTGAATGGAGAATCGAATGTCGACCAATGGAATGCCGCCCCAACTCGCTGTTCTAGATATGGTTCAAAGTCGTTGGCGCAGCGCCGCGATTGGCGCAATTGCGCGCAGCGGAGTCATTCCGCTCTTGGTAGGTGGCCCGCGCACGGTCGAGCAGTTGGCTGCGGAGGTGGCGTACGATACGGACGGCCTCTATCGCGTGATGCGGGCGCTGGCACGCATTCGGGTCTTCGAAGAGCTGCCCGAGCGCCGGTTCGCGTTGACGCCGTTGTCTAGGCCGCTTTTGGCGGATCACAAAGACTCGGTACTCAACATGGTCTTGAACATGACCAGCGAGCGCGAGCACCAAGTCTGGGCAAACCTCGAGCACACGATGAGGACCGGAGAGCCGGCGCAGCTCAAGGTCTTCGGCAAGAAC
>Ga0247740_1000218_pt1 | contig 30626 bp, 26 predicted proteins | sample UWRJL148409B2_FD_180942 | JGI IMG/M metagenome (GOLD analysis project Ga0247740, IMG submission 180942) | Plant litter microbial communities from Arlington Agricultural Research Station in Wisconsin, United States - UWRJ-L148-409B-2 | ecosystem: Environmental > Terrestrial > Plant litter >...
GGGTATCTGGTTCGTTTTGGGCATCTGATGCCTCCACAGAGAGTGAGATCGTGCCTCTAAGTGTGCGCCCAGATTCGCCGATTGACCAGAGTTAAATCTGCGGTATGCACCCTAGGGTTGAGCCATGATCCCGATGCCCGTCGACCCCGTCGGGGCGCTCACCATAGCCATCCCGCTCGAGGCCGTGGCGACCGAGCAGGTGCTCGACGGTGAGCCGCAGACCGGCGCGGTCGTGCTCGGCGAGTTCGACGGTCGCGAGTACGGCGTCTGGGAGATGACGCCGGGCTCGATGAGCGACGTCGAGAACGCCGAGCTGTTCGTGGTCGTCGCGGGCGCGGCGTCGGTCGAGTTTCTCGACGACGAACGGGTCGTGCAGTTGGTTCCCGGCTCGGTCATGACGCTGCCCCTGGGCGCCCGCACCATCTGGACGGTGACGCAGACGTTGCGCAAGGTCTGGGTCGCCGACTAGTCCTGCCGCGTGTCGGTGCCGGCTGCTAGTTTGCGACCATGAAACAGCGCGACCTCTTTCTCCTGTCCGATGCGGCATTGCGTGACGTGATCGACCGCATCCGTCCCGAGCAGCTCGAGCTGCCCGTTCCCGCCGACTGGTCGTCCATTCCCGACGCGACGCTGCTCGACATCGTGGCCGCGCACGCCTACGACGAGGCATGGGTGCCCGACGTTCTCGCCGGCCGCACCATCGACGAGGTCGGCGACAGCTACGGCGGCGACCTGCTCGGCGGCGACGAGCTCGCGAGCTACGACCGGCTCAACGATGCGGCCACCGTCGCGGCCAACCGGCCGCTCTCGGCCGACGACATCGTGCACCTGAGCTACGGCGATTTTCCGGTGTCGGTCTACTTCGAGCACATCAGCACCTACCGCGCGTTCCAGGCCTGGTCGATCGCGAAGTTGATCGGCCTCGACTACTCCCTCCCGCCCGAGCTCGTCGACCTGCTCTGGGAGGTCGTGCTTCCGCAGGTCGACGACTGGCGCGAGATGGGCATTTTCGGGCCGGAGGTCGAGGTGCCGGCCGACGCCGACCGCGAGACGCAACTGCTCGGCAAGACCGGCTACTGGGTGGCGTGATCGGGGCCGCGGCCAGACGGGCAGAATAGAACCATGCGCATCCATATCGCGACCGACCACGCTGGCCTCGAATTCAGCGAAGACCTGCAGAACCACCTCAGGGCCGCGGGCCACGACGTGGTCGACCACGGGCCGACGACCTACGAGCCGCTCGACGATTACCCGAGCTTCTGCATCAACGCGGCCCAGGCCGTCATCGAAGACCAGGCCCAGGGCATCGAGGCCCTCGGCATCGTCTTCGGTGGCTCGGGCAACGGCGAGCAGATCGCGGCTAACAAGGTGCGCGGCGCCCGCGCGGCCCTCGTCTGGAACGTCTCCACCGCCGAGCTCGCCCGCCAGCACAACGACGCCAACGTCATCGCCATCGGTGCACGCCAGCACAGCGTCGACGACGCCAAGTTGTTCATCGACACCTTCATCGCGACCCCGTTCTCCGGCGAGGAGCGCCACGCCCGCCGCATCGCCCAGCTCGCCGAGTACGAGACCACCGGGTCGATCGCCGGCCACCAGATCGACTAGAAGCAGCACCACCGCGCCCGACCCAGCCCGACCCCACCGCGCCGACCAGAGGAGCCCCGTGCCCGAGGGACATTCCGTCCACCGCATCACCCGCCAGTTCGGGCTGCACTTCGTGGGCAAGACCATCGCCGCGTCGTCGCCGCAGGGACGGTTCGCCGGGGGCGCATCCGAAATCGACGGTCTCGAGATGACCGACGCCAAGGCGGTCGGCAAGCAGATGTTCCTCGAGTTCGACCACCGGCTCTGGCTGCGCGTGCACCTCGGGATGTACGGCGCGTGGGACTTCGCGGGCAACATCACGGCCGACGCGACCACCGCGTCGGCGGGCGGGCGTATGGGCCAGACCAACCAGCGCGGAACCGTGGTCGTCGACGACGCCGAACCGTCGCTCTCGAGCATCGGCGCGCCCCGCCGGCTGCGAATGGCCGAGCAGGAGCGGCTGGGCGAGGCACTCGACACCTTCCCGCCCGAGCCGATCGGCGCAGTGCGGGTGCGGCTGCTCGCCAGCGACACCGTGGCCGACCTACGCGGGCCGACGGCGTGCGAGGTGCTGCAGCCCGAAGAGGTGCAGGCCGTGATCGCCAAACTCGGACCCGACCCGCTCGTCGACGATGCAAACGAGGGCCGCGACCGGTTCGTGAATGCCGCCATCAAGAAGGCGACGCCCATCGGCCTCGTGCTGATGGACCAGAACGTGGTCAGCGGAATCGGCAACGTCTACCGCGCCGAGCTGCTGTTCCGCGCGCGGCTCGACCCGCACAAGCCGGCGAAGCTGGTGCCGCGCGAGACCCTCGAAGAACTGTGGGGCGACTGGACCTACCTGCTCGGCGTCGGCGTGCAGACCGGTCAGATGCTGACGATGGACGGCCTCAGCGACGAAGAATACGTCAACGCCCTCGCCCGTCGCGATGACCGGCACTGGGTCTACCACCGCACCGGCAAGCCCTGCCGCGTCTGCGGCACCCCGATCGTGATGGAGATGGCGGCGGGCCGCAAGCTGTACTTCTGCCCGGTAGACCAGACTTGATCCCATGCGCCACACGCCGACCTATGTCCTGACCGATCCCGACGAGGTCAAGCGACTCGTGCGCGAGAACCCGTGGGCGACCCTCGTTTCGAACACGGCCACCGGACTCGTCGCCTCGCACTACCCGGTCGTGCTCGAGGAGTCCGCCAAGGGCATCAGCATTGTCAGCCACGTTGGTCGCCCAGACGAGAAGCTGCACGAGCTGGGCGAGCACGAGATGCTCGTGATCATCCAGGGCCCGCACGGCTATATCTCGCCCGGCTGGTACGCGAACTCCGAGTTCGTGCCGACCTGGAACCACGTGACCGCGCACCTCTACGGCACCCCCGAGATCCTCAGCGACGCAGAGAACTTCGACGTGCTCGACGACCTCGTCGACCACTTCGAGAAGCAGTTGCCCGAGCCGATCAGCCTCGACATAGACGAGAATCAGGCCCGCCGCATTGCGAAGGGCACCGTGGGCATCCGTTTCGTCGTCACGCGGTTCGACGCGCGGCTGAAGCTCAGCCAGAACAAGACGCCCGAGGTCGTCGACCGCATCATCGACGCGCTCGAGAGCGAGGGGCCGTTCGCCTCGGCGCCGCTCGCCGCCGAGATGCGCCGCGTGCGCGAAGCCGTCGCCCCTGCCGCCACGACCCCTTCCACCACGACCGACGAAGAGAACCATGCTCCTGCGTAACCTCCGCATCTCCGGAACCGATGGCACGCTCGTCGACATCCTCCCGATCAACGGGCGCATCGTGTCGATCTCGCCGGCCTCGGGGTCGACGATGGGGCTCGACCTCGAGGGGCGCTGGGTCTCGCCCGGTCTCTGGGACAACCACGTGCACTTCAGCCAGTGGGCACTCGTACAGCAACGCCTCGACGTGTCGACCGCGACATCCGCCCGCCAGGCCGCGCAGATGGTCGCGACGGCCCTCGAATCGGCGGAACCCGAGCCCGAGCCGTTCATCGGCTACGGCTTCCGCGACGGCCTGTGGGCCGACGACCTCACTGTCGAGGCGCTCGACGCCGCCGGGGGAGCGCGCCCCGTCGTGCTGGTGAGCGGCGACCTGCACACCGTCTGGCTCAACTCGGCGGCGCTGTCGCTGTTCGGGCACGCCGGGCACCCGACGGGTGTGCTCGTCGAAGAACCCGCGTTCGCGATCACCCGCCGGCTCGGCACGGTCGCCGACGAGGTGCTCGACCGCTGGGCGGACTCCGCGGCCAAGGCCGCCGCCGCCCGCGGCGTCGTGGGCATCGTCGACCTCGAGATGGACTGGAACCTCGACACCTGGACCCGCCGCATCGAGGCGGGCGCCCGGTCGTTGCGCGTCGACTTCGGCATCTACGCCCAGCACCTCGACCGCGCGATCGGACTCGGGCTGCGCAGCGGCCAGCCGGTGAACGACCTGCTCACGGTCGGACCGCTCAAGCTCATCACCGACGGCTCGCTCAACACCCGAACCGCCTACTGCTTCGACGAGTACCCGGGCCGCGAGGGCCAGGAGAACTCGTTCGGCCTGCTCACCCTGCCGCCCGAAGAGCTGCTGCCGCTGATGCGCAAAGGTGCCGAGGCGGGCATCCTGCCCACGGTGCACGCGATCGGCGACCAGGCCAACTCGCTCGCCCTCGACGCCTTCGCCGAGATCGGCACGGGCGGCCGCATCGAGCACGCCCAGCTGCTCGCCGAGCGCGACTTGCCGCGCTTCGCCGAGCTCGGCGTGGTGGCGAGCGTGCAGCCCGACCACGCCATGGACGACCGCGACGTCGCCGAGCACCACTGGGCCGGTCGCACCGGGCGCGCGTTCGCGACGCGTAGCCTGCTCGACGCGGGTGCGCAGCTCGCGATGGGATCGGATGCCCCGGTCTCCCCGCTCGACCCGTGGACGACCATGGCGGCAGCCGTGAACCGCACCCGTGGTGGGCGTGAGCCGTGGCATCCGGAACAGCGCATCTCTATATCGGAGGCCCTCGCGGCCTCGACCCGCACCTCGGTCGCGGTGGGCGAACTCGCCGACCTGGTGATCACCGAGGTCGACCCGCTCGCCGTCGACGACCCGCGCGGTATGACCGTGTCGGCGACGCTGCTCGGCGGCGGGTTCACGCACAAGGCGCTGTAGTGACGGGTGCCGCAGCGACCGGAGGCTCAGCGACTGGCGGCTACCCGCTCGAGGTGCGGCCCGGGTTGAGACTCGAGCTGCAGCATCCGGATCTGGCACCCGAGTATCTCGCGCTGGTCGAGGCCAATCTCGAGAGGCTCGCGCGCTGGGAGCCGTGGGCCACGGTGCCGCAGTCGCTCTCGGGCATCCGCACCTACCTGGCCTGGCAGGCGCAGGCGTTCGTCGCGCGCACGCAGCTGCCGTTCGTTATCGTTCTCGACGGACAGGCGGTCGGCAGTTGCACCGCACGGTTGGATGCGACCGAGGGCACCGCGGAGATCGGCTACTGGGTCGGCGCGGAGGTCGAGGGCACGGGGGTCGCGCGCGCGAGCATCGGTGCGCTCGTGGCGCACGTGTTCGACCGGGGCGGCACGGCGCGGGTGCAGGCGCGCACCGCGGTCGGGAACGACCGCAGCCGGACGCTGCTCGACCGGCTCGGATTCGAGTTCGAGGGAGTGCAGCGCAGCGCGCAGCGCATGCCGGGGCGCCGGGTCGATATGGCGGTCTACGCGAAAATAGCCGGTTGAGCGGGCCGCGAGCGGCCCACTCAACCGGCTATCAAGCCGAAGAGCCTTACTTGCTCGCGAGGTGTGCGAAGAGGAACCAGCGGTCCTTCTCGAGGCCGCGGGCGATCTCGATGGCGACGTCCTGGCTGACGGCATCGAGCTCGGCGAGCTCGGCGACGGCAGTGCGCACGGTGGCAAGGGTGGCGTCGATCGACGCGATGATCTGGGCGATCGTGACATCCGACTGCTGGAATCCGGCGCTCAGCGGCGGGTTCGTGGCCTTGGCGCCGACCGTCTGGATGCGCACGTCGAGGGGGAGGCCGAGGGCGACGACGCGCTCCGCGGCTGTGTCGGCGTAGTCGTGCGCGTGCTCTACGACCTCGTCGAGCAGCTCGTGCACGGCCTGGAAGTTCGCTCCGCGAACGTGCCAGTGGGCCTGCTTGCCGTCGACGGCGAGGGCGGTGAGGTCGACGACCACCGGGCCGAGGAACTGGGCGACACCCGAGACGATGTCGGCGTCGATGGAACTCTGGGGAACGGCCTGTACTTCGGTCATGGTGTGACTCCTTCTCGCTCTGCTTGTGGCGCACGTTTCTCGGTCGAAAGGGCGCCTACGTATGGTTCAACGGTACTCAGCCCCATATATTCCGCAAGCAAGCTGAGGCAACGCTCACTGAGGTGAGGCTTGCTTAGGTGGGGCTAACCCGAGCGGCCGGCAGGCCACGGCGAGCACGGGGGATAACCCCCTGCGGCATCGGTGTGCCCACCGTCTACGGCCGCGCGACCACAGCGGATTGGCTAGAGTCATGACCACCGCAGAAGCGACACCCATGACCATGCCAGCCGAGAGTCCCAGCCTGCTCGCCCGCTACGGGCGCCTGTGGCGGCTCGTGCCGCGCGAGCTCGGCTTTCTAATTCTCACCCTGCCGATCGCGCTGGCGGGGTTCATCACCACCATCACGCTGTTCACCGGCGGCCTCGGCACGGTGCTCGCGTTCCTCGTCGGTGTCTTCGTGGTCATCGCGGGGCTCTACGTGGGTCGCGGGTTCGGCACACTCGAGCTGGTTCGCCTCGAATGGGCGGGCCGCCGGAGAATCGAACGACCACGCTGGCCGGATGCCGCGGCACCGGGTTTCTGGGGATGGCTGAAGGCGATGCTCGGCTCGGGCCATTACTGGCTCTACCTGCTGCACACCATGGTCATCAACTTCGTCGTGTCGCTGGTCACCTGGGTCATCACGATCGTCTGGGCGTCGGCGGCCTTCTCGGGCCTCACCTACTGGTTCTGGGAGTACTCGCTGCCCGACCGCGGCGGCGAGTGGTACTTCGTCACCCGGTTCGTCGACGACTCGGCCTTCGGCGGAACGCGCATCGGAACGGTCGTCGAGATTCTGCTCGTGGCCCTGATCGGCCTGCTGTTCGCCGCGACGCTGCCGTTCGTGACGCGCGGACTCGTGCTGCTGCACGACGTCATCGCGCGCGGCATCCTCGGCGCCTTCGCATCCGACACGCTGCGCGCTCAGGTCGGCGACCTCGAGGCGTCGCGCGGCGCGGCGATCTCGGCCGAGGGACACTCGCTACGGCGGCTCGAGCGCGATATCCACGACGGACCGCAGCAGCGCCTCGTGCGCCTGCAGATGGACCTCGCCGCCGCCGACCGCCAGCTCGATACCGATCCGGCCAGGGCGCGGGCTCTCATCGCCGAGGCGATGCAGCAGTCGAAGGACGCGCTCGAAGAACTGCGGGCGCTCTCGCGCGGTTTCGCCCCGCCCATTTTGCTCGACCGCGGTCTCGTCGCCGCCCTCGAGTCGGCGGCGGTGCGCAGCGCGGTGCCCGTGCGGGTCGGCAGCGAGCTGCCCGCAGGCCTCGACCTGCCGCAGGAGATCGAACGTAACGCCTACTTCGTCGCGAGCGAGGCGCTCGCGAACGTGGCCAAGCATTCGGCAGCGACGTCGGTGGCGGTGCACGTGGGTGTGCGCCGCGTGCTCGAGACGGATGACACGTGGCTCGACATCTCCGTGACCGACGACGGTCGCGGCGGTGCCACCGTCACGACCGGTCACGGTCTCGCGGGACTCGACGAACGCCTGCACGGTCTCGGCGGCACCCTGGAGATCGACAGCCCCGCCGGCGGACCGACCGCGGTCACGGCGCACCTGCCGCTCGCCTCGTCGTACCCCGCCTCGACCGGCCCGGCGCCCGTGCCGCCTACGCTGGAGGTATGACCGAACCCGCCCTGCCCCCGCGAGCCCTGCGCGTCGTCGTCGCCGACGACTCGGTTCTGCTGCGCGAGGGGCTGGTGCGGGTTCTCGGCGAGGCCGGCGTCGACATCGTCGGCTCGTACGGCGACGCCGACCAGTTGCTCGACGCCCTCGACGCGACCGACCCCGACCTGGCGGTGCTCGACGTGCGGATGCCCCCGACGTTCCGCGACGAGGGTGTGCGCGCGGCGATCGAGCTGCGTCGGCGCCGGCCGGGACTTGGCATCCTGCTGCTCTCGCAGTACGTCGAGGTCGCGTACGCGCAAGAACTGCTCGCCTCGGGAACCGGGGGCGTCGGCTACCTGCTGAAGGACCGCGTCGCGTCGCTCGCCGAACTCGACGACGCCGTGACGCGCATCGCGTCGGGCGGCACGGTGCTCGACCCGGAGGTCGTCGCGCAGCTCATCGGCCGCCGTACCGACCCGATGGCCACGCTCACCCCGCGCGAGCGCGAGGTGCTCGCGCTGATGGGCGAGGGCCGCACCAACGCGGCGATCTCGGCCGCGCTGTTCATCGGCACGGGAGCGGTGGAGAAGAATGTCACGTCGATCTTCCAGAAGCTCGGCCTCGACGACTCGGGCAGCGACCACCGCCGTGTGCTCGCCGTTCTGGCCTGGCTGCAGCGCTAGGGAGTCGGCCGCGCCAGCCGTTCGATTGCGCCAGCTCTTCGACGGCGCCAGCTCGTCGGCCGCGCGGCGGGGGCCGGCTCAGCGCAGGTTACCGATGCTCGCGACCACGTTCTTCGCCGTGCGCAGGCTGCGTTCGTAGCGCGCCCCGAGCACGATGATGACGATGCCGCCGGCGCCGGCCCAGATCCACCACTCGGTGCTCTGATAGACGGCGCGGATCTGCGGCTCGAACGTCGCGATGCCGTGCACGATCGCAACGATGCCGCCGACGACGAACGGCGCCTGCAACCGACGCACGAGACCGACGATGACCGCCGCGATCGCGAGCACCCCGATCGCGACGAGCCGCCAGACGTCGCTCTCGTTCGTCGTCTCGAACAGCGACGGCAGGAAGAGCGCCATCAGCCCGCCGCCGAGGGCCCTCGTGCTGCGCAGGTGGGGCTCGCGCGCGAGCCTCAGGGCGCCCGCGACGAGCAGCGACAGAGCGATCGGAATGCTCACCCACTCGACGGCGTCGACCGAACCGACGGCGATGGACGCGACCGCGACGAGCAGCGCGTAGGTGAGAGCGACCCACCCCGTCGCCCGGTCGACCGGCAGGCGGGCGGTGAGCTGGGACGCGACGAAGAGCGCGCAGAACAGCGAGACGGTCACCAGGGCGCGGGCGAAACCGGGAGAGGAGTCGTCGAGCAGCGTCGCCTCGACCGCGACCACGAGTGTGAGGCCCGCGACCAGCAGGGCCTGACCGACGCGCGGCGTGAACGGGCGGTCGCCCGGCCGGCCGGAGCACTGCCCGAACGCCGCGACGGCCAGCACCCCGAGGGCGGCGGCGACCCAGACGTCGGCCGTGGCATCCGCGGGCCCGGAGTCCAGGCTCTGCGTGACCGTGACGATCAGCAGTCCCGCGACCCCGGCGGCCGCGAGCGCGTCGAGGTAGCCGCGCGCCCACTGCGGAGCGCGCACGACGCTTCCGACGAGCAGCAGGGCGGCCGCGACGGATCCGACGAGAACCGCCTCGATCGTCGTCTCGCCCGTGGTCGAGAGGGCGGTCGGCACGACGGCGACGAGCAGCGCGGCGAGCACGAACAGCGGTGTTGTGGTCGACCGGCGGGCGCGCCAGTCGAGCGCCGCGATGATCAGCAGGGCACCCGCGAGGGGCAGCGTGTAGGCCTCGATGGCCGAGACGGATGACTCGTCGAGACGCCACCACAACGCGGCGGTCGCCAGCGCCAGCGCCAGCCAGCCGAGCTGTCTGCGGTTGCCCGGTGCGGCGAAGAGCCCCGCGGGCGAGACGGCGCTGAGCAGCGTGGTGATCGCGGCGAGCAGCAGCACGATCCAGGTCTGCTGGCCGAGCAGGGCAGCGAGCAGCACCGCGGGCACGGCGACGACGGCGACGCCGACGTCGCCGGCCACCCGCAGTGTGGAGTGTGACCGTGCCGCCAAGGCGAGCGACCCCGCCGCGGCGAGGAGCGCCGCCGCGACGGCCGCCAGGTCGACGAGGACGGAGAAGGGATCGAGCTCGCGGGTGATCGACGCCGCCGCCCAGAGCAGTGCGGGGGCGAGGGCGAAGGCGGCGACGCGGCGCTCGAGCAGGAATCCGCCGCTGCCGCGCGGCACGATCCAGCCGAGCACGGCGGCGACGAGCAGCAGGGAGAGCACGACGCTGCCGGCGCTGAACGGCACGGCGAGAGCGATCGCCGCCGCCGCGACGACGAAGACCGACCGGCGCTCGAGCGCCGACAGCACCTCGGGCAGCGGCAGCGCTGCCAGACCGAACAGCACGATCGCGAGCGAGGCGACCGCGCGGGCCGGATCGGTGAAGGCGTCGTCGCCGAGCCGTAGGCCGACCGCCGCTGCGCCGCCGAGGGCGACCGCCGTGGCGAGTGCGACGAGCGCGGCGCGCTGGGGGACGCCGGCGCCGGGAACCGCCCACCGGGCGACGATCAGCAGCAGGACCGTCGCGACCGTGCCGATGGGCCAGGTGTCGTCGCCCGCCCAGGAGACCGTGTAGCTGAGCACGGTGGCGACGACGCCCAGCACGGTTGCCGGCAGGAGCAGGCGCCCGAACCGGCCGGTGCGCTGCGCCCCGGCCCTGTCGAGCCAGACGAGCAGGGCGACCGCGGCGGCCGCTTCGGCCAGCCAGCCGACGAGCACACCGCCGAGCGAGCCCAGCAGTGGTACGAGCAGCAGCGCGAGCACCACGGCCGCCCAGAGCAGCGGTGTGCGCACGCGCTCGGCGGTGCCGGTGAGGCGCCCGAACAGCGCCACAAGAACCGGCACAACGACGAGGGCCGCGGCCGACGTCAGCGTGTCCGTGACCGGATCGGCGATGCGGCTGGCGAAACCGAGCGCGAACGCGCTCGACCCGAGGGCCGTGTTCACCGCGCCGACCGCGAGCACAACGACGTGGGTCGCGGTGATCAGCAGCATCGAGACGGTGACCGCGGCGGCGGCGTACGCGGCGGTGCGCAGGGCGAGCCGCGGGAGCGCGGTCGTGGCGCGCAGGGCGAAGAAGGCCAGGGCGAGCACAACGAGGGTCGGCCCGACGGTGATGCCGAGCATGGCGCCCGCCGAGGTGAGCGTGCGGAACGCGACGAGCACGATCGCGAGACTCAGCGCGAGCGCGCCGACGGCTGCGAAGAACGCCGCGACGGTGCGGGCGACGGGTGAGCCTGCCGGGCGCTCATCGGCCGTGCTCCCGCGCGCGATCACAACGATGTGGGCGAGCGCGACGAGGGCGACGGCCCAGAGCGCCGGCGAGACGCGCGGCTCGGCCACCCTGGCGAGTTCGAAGCCGGCGAAGAAGGCGACGACGATGCCGACCGCGCCGATGCCCGCCGCGATCGCGCGCTCGGGCACGGTGAGGGCGGCCGCGGTGTGACCGCGCGGCGCGACCAGCGGGTGCACGAGTCCGGCGAGGGCCACCGCGAGGAACGCCGCGAACACCCGGGTCGTGGTGTCGAGGGGCTCGGCGACTCCGGCGACGAGCAGCCCGATGCCCGGCGCGAACGCCACGGCCGCGGCGACGGACGCGACCCGCAGCGCAGAGGCGCGGTGCCAGACCGAGAAACCGACGGCCGAGAGCACGAGTGTCGCACCCCAGTAGACCAGGGCGTCGCTCGACCCCGCGTCGAAGAGGTCGTTCGCCCTGACCGCGAACGCGTCGAGGTACACGAGCACCACGGCGAACGCGCCGATGCCCTCGGCCGTGCTCGCGAGGTTCTTGCGGCGCAACACCGACGCCACGGCGAACGCGGCGACCGTGATGGCGCCGATGATGACGCTGCGCCAGACGATGCCGTAGGTGATGAAGGCGTAGACGAGGAAGTAGATCGCCGCGATCGAGACGAGCGAGACGCCGACGATGATGAGCGCGACCTGCACGCTCGAACGGCGCGGCGCGCCGGGAACGGGCGCAGCCGGTGCTGCCGCGGGCGACAGGGGCGGCACGGCGGCGGCCGACGAGGGTGCGGTGAGCGGCGGCCCGACCGGCGGCGACAGCGGCTGCGCGGCGTCGTCGACCGGATCCGGTCCGGTCGGGAGCAGGGTCGGTGTGGCCTCCGCCTCGCGTGCGGCGAGAGCCGATTCGAAACGGATGCGCCCGATCAGTTGCACGCGTTCATCGAGCAACCCCGCGACATCCGTCGACACGAGCGCTAGCTCGGCCGCCGCCGGGTTCGCGAGGTCCAGACCGCAGGTGGTGCAGACGAGCGCGGTGAGCGTGGTGAAACAGGCGGGGCACTGGCTGGTGCTCGTCAGGTCGTTGCGGTCGCGGGGGAAGCGCGCGGTATCCGCGTGGCGCGCGTACGAGGTGGGCGAATCGTCCATGACACTGCTCCCGGTCGTCGTGATCGGTTCAGGCTAGCCCGTGGACGGGCGCCAAGACCGCGGCAACCGCCGGGTGTGGAGCAATCGTCGCTTGTGCACAACTCGTTTCTGCGTGGTTCTGCAAGAGTCAGGTTCGGCCGGGCGGATGCTGCGACGATGGTCGGGTGACGGATGAACCGGAGGACCTGCCTGAGGCGCTGCATGACGCGCACCGGTCGGCCTCCAACTCCGCGGTGCTGCTCGCGATCACGATCGCCTTCGGCGCGGTCGCCCTCACCGACCTCGACCGGGTGCCGACCTGGATCGTGTCGGCCTGGTTCGTGCTGGTGATCCCGCTCAACCTCTATCTGATGTTCATGTACCGCCGTCGCTACCGCCACCTGCTCGCGATGCACGAGGGTGACGCCCCGCGCGACGCCGGCGACCGCTAGCGACCCCCACCCCACCCCTCGAATCAGGAGACCCATGTTCGCCGTAACCTTCTCGCGCCCGGGCGACCCCGACGTTCTCGACTGGGCCTCGGCGGACGCCCTCACTCCGGGACGCGGCGATGTCGTGATCGACGTCGCCGCGGCCGGCATCAACAACGCCGATCTGCTGCAGCGCCAAGGGCGGTACCGCGTGCCGGAGGGGGCATCGCCGATTCTCGGGCTGGAGGTGTCGGGGGTCATCTCGTGGATAGGGGCCGACGTGACCGGCTGGGCGATCGGCGACCGCGTGTGCGCACTGCTCGCCGGAGGTGGCTACGCCGAGAAGGCCGTGGTCTCGGCCGACCTGCTGCTGCCGGTGCCCGACGGAGTCGGCCTGATCGATGCGGCGGCCCTGCCCGAGGCGGTGTGCACCGTCTACTCGAACCTGGCGATGACCGCGCGGCTGGGCGCCGGCCAGACCCTGCTCGTCCACGGCGGTGGCAGCGGCATCGGCACGATGGCGCTCCAGTGGGCGAAGGCGATCGGTGCCACTGTCATTGTGACCGCGGGTAGTCGGAGCAAACTCGAGCGTTGCCGCGAGCTCGGTGCCGACGAGGCGATCGACTACCACCACGACGACTTCGTCGAACTGACCAGGGCGGCGACCGACGGTCGCGGAGCTGACGTGATCCTTGACATCGTCGGCCCTGGATACCTGCGCCGCAACATCGAGTCCCTCGCGCCCGACGGCCACCTCGTCGTCATCGGCAGCACCGGCGGCGACGACCCGCAGCTCGATCTCGGCAAGCTGATGGCGAAGCGGGCGACGATCAGCGCGACCACGCTGCGGGCGCGACCGCACGCCCAGAAGGCTGCGATCGTGGCGGCGGTGCGGGCGGAGGTCTGGCCGCTCATCAACGAGGGGCGCGTTCTCCCGGTCGTCGACACGGTGTTACCGATGAACGAGGCGGCGCGCGGACACGCACTGCTTGCGGCCGGCGGCGCGTTCGGCAAGGTGCTGCTCACCCCTCCCGTATAGGCGTCGTCGCCCGTTCGCTCAAAACTCAGTAGTTATTCGCCGAGAAAACCATGCAGACGGATTGTTTTGTGCCGAGCGGCACCCTAACTTGTTAACAAGCCGCGTTACCCGACCGGCTGATCGTTGACTGATGCCACACCCGTTCGCCGCTTACCCCGGTTCGACGGGATTTCTTGTCCGCGACTTCTCTACGTACTAGGAGAACGAACGTGATCGCAGATGCTTACCTCGCCGAAGTGGAAGAGCCGTCGCTGTGGGGGACCACCAGCGAATGTCTCGTTGTGTTCTTCGCCGACGCCTTGGCCGCTCCGACCTGTCTGACCGACCCGAGCGTCGTGAGCTTCCAGCCGGCGCTCGGCCACTGGTGCCTCCTCGGCACCGACCCCGAGTCCGGCCGGGCCTTCTATACCCGCTTCGACCACACCGCGCCGCTCACCTGCGAGAACAACGAGGTGCGCTTCAGCGACGACGAAGCCGGCCGCGTCTAATCCTCTAGCGCTCCTGTCACTCACCCCTCCGGGGTGGTGCCGCCCCTCTCGCCACCCGCTTTTCTGTAGGCGGGATGGAGGCGTGGCATGGTCCGTGCGACGAACAGCGACCTCGAACGGCGGATAGCGCAGCTCGAGGCCGAGAACGAGGCACTGCGCGAGCACTCCGACGAGCCGCCGCCGCCGCCTCTGCCGCCGCCCGCCGCGAAGACCGGACGTGGCTGGGGCTGGACGCTCCTCTCCACGGTCCTCATCGTCATCGGGGTGCTGCTCGCTCCCGTGGCGATCGTCTCGACCTGGACGAAGGCGGAGCTCACCGACACCGACCGCTTCGTCGCGACGTTCTCGCCGCTCGCCGATGAACGGGCGGTGCAGGAGTTCGTCACCGCGCAGACCATGGCGGCGATCGACGAGACCGTCGATGTCGAGCAGCTCACGAGCGATCTCGTCGACGGCATCACCGAACTCGGTACCGGCCCACGAGCAACCGAGGCCCTCAACGCGCTGAAGGGTCCCGCGGCGTCGGGCATCCTCTCGCTCATCGAATCGCGCGTCGCGGCGTTCGTCGAATCCGAGGCGTTCGCCGACGTCTGGGCGACGGCCCTCCGGGTCACCCACCGTCAGCTGGTCGCGGCGATGGCGAACGACCCGGGGTCGGCGATCGTGCTCGGTGGCGACGGCACGATCGGAGTGCAGCTCGGTCCGGTCGTAGACGCCGCGAAGGACGCGTTGGTCGAGCAGGGTATCGGGTTCGCCAGCCAGATTCCCACGATCGACCGCACCGTCACCGTCGCGCAGTCCGACGCCCTGCCGGCGATGCAGCTCGGCTACGGAGCCGCGGTCGCCGCCGGAACCTGGCTGCCGTGGGTCGCCTTCGCCTTCCTGTCCGCCGGCGTGATCGTGGCCCGACGGCGCTCGGTCGCCCTCGTCGTCGCGGCCCTCGCCCTCGCCCTCGTCATGGCGGTCGTGCTGATCGCCTTCGCCGTCGGGCGCGCGCTGTTCATCACCTCGGTGAGCCCGGGGCTCATCCCGACCGGCGTCTCCACCGAGCTCTTCGATCAGGTCACGGGCGCCATGCGCGACACCTCGGTGGCGGTACTCATCCTCGGCATCGTGGTCGCCCTTGTGGCTTGGCTGTCGGGACCGTTCGACACCCCGCGCCGGTTGCGCGCCGTCGCCGCGACCGTGGCGCTGCGCGCGCGGCAGTTCGGCGAGGACCACAGCGTGACCACGGGGCGCACCGGCGAGTGGGTCTACCGCCAGCGCGCGCTGCTGCGCGCCGCCGTCGCCGTGATCGCCGCGGTTGTGCTGGTGTTCGGCCGCCCGCTCACCGCGCCGCTGATCATCTGGACCCTGATCGGCGCCGTGCTCGTGCTCGCCGTGCTCGAACTGGTGCAGCGGCCGCCCGCCGTCGTGGTGGTCGAGGAGTTCGTCGAGCGGATCTAGCCGAGATCCCAGAGCAGCCGGTAGTAGGCGATGCGCTCGGGGTCGGCCGCGATGCCGTAGCCCTCGTAGAGCAGCGGTGCGAGGCCGGGACCGTAGTTCCACTCCGTGCTCCACGCGGCGACCGCGATGTCGGCCCACCGGTCGGCGACCCCGAGTGATCCGAGGTCGACGTGGGCGAGGAATCGGCCGCGGCGATCGAGCAGCGTGTTCGGGGCGCAGGCGTCGCCATGGCAGACGACGAGTCTGTCGACCGGGGGAGTCTCGGCGAGACGACCCCTGGCATCCGTTATCGACAGTCCCGCGTGTTCGGGCGCCCAGTCTGCGGGGCCGCCGCCTGCGGCGATCCGTTCGTCGGCCCGCACGAGCCGGCGGCCGACCGACCAGTCGAACGGGCAGTCGTCGACCGGCAGGGCGTCGTGCAGAACGCGTAAACCGACGCCGATGGCGCGCACCGCCGTCTGCGGGTCGGCGATCCAGCGCGGATCGACGGCCGAGAGACCGGGAAGCCCCGCCGTGACGAGCCAGTGTGCGGATGAATCGGCGCCCGTCTCGAGCACGCGGGGTACCGCGGCGTGGGGTGCCGCCCAGTCGAGGCGGTTTGCCTCGCCGGCGAGGTCGATGCCGGCTGTGCCGGAAGCCACCCACTTGGCGTAGCGCTCTTCACCCGAGCGTGCTGCCAGCCGGAACGTCACCCCGCCCAGTTCGTTGCGCCAGACGGGTGTGATCGCGTCGTCTCCGGCGATCGCCGCGACAACGGCGGGAACGGGCACCTCGCCGGTGGGGATCGCTGCGAGGGCCATACCCCCAGTGTGCCCGGTGAACCCGTCGTATGCTCAGTTTTGTCTCCCGAGACCACTAGGCTCGGCGCGTGACCGACTCCCCGCAGGGCGCTGAGCCCCAATACGTTGACCGATTCTTCATTAAGCAGAAGCTCACCATGATGGTGAACCGCTACGAGATCCGCGCGGCGAACCCCGACGGCTCCGAGGGCCGCGTCATCGCGGTCGCGCAGCAGAAGCGCCTCGCGTTCAAGGAACAGGTGACGTTCTACGCCGACGAGGCCCGCACGCACGCTGTGTTTTCGTTCAAGGCACGCCAGGCGATGGACCTCGCCGCGGTGTACGACGTCTTCGACGGCGACGGGCAGCCGCTCGGCACGTTCCAGAAGGACTTCGCAGCGAGCCTGCTGCGCTCGAGTTTCCACCTCACCGGTCCTGGCATCGACGCCTACGGGCGGGAACGCAACCAGGTCGTCGCGATCCTCCGCCGTTTCATCGAGCTGCCGTTCACCTTCCACTTCGACTTCGCCGACAAGCAGACCGGTGCGGTCGTGATGACCAGCGAGCGCCAGTTCTCGCTGCGCGACCGGTACTCGGTCACGGTGAACGATCCGCGCATCGACTTCCGGCTGGCGGCTGCGATGGCCGTCGGGCTCGACGCGCTTCTCGCCCGCTAGCGGGCAGAGGGCTGCCGCCCGTCGTCTGTAACGGCGGGCGGCAGCATTCTCCGGCTTAGTTGCGCACTCGCACCGCGCCGGCCAGTTCGACGTCGACCGCCGACGTGCCGACGTAGACGGGAACCTGACCCGTCGGCACCACCCATTCATCGGCGTCAGCGTCCCAGTAGGAGAAGTCGCGCCGGTCGAGGGTGATCCGCACCTGCTGCCTGTCGCCCGAGCCGAGGTCGACCTTGGCGAACCCGGCAAGCTTCAGCGGCGGCGAGTCGACGCTGCCCGGGAGCGGGCCGAGGTACACCTGCACCACCTCGGTGCCGTCGCGGTCGCCGGTGTTGCTCAGACGTGCCCGCACGTCGACGGTGTCGTCGCCACCGGTCACCCTGATGTTGGCGCCGACCCGCAGCCGGTCGAGCTGGAACTCGGTGTACGACAGCCCGTGCCCGAAGGCGAACAGCGGGTCGACGTTGCCGGCGAGGTAGCCGCGGTAGCCGACATTGATCCCCTCGGAGAACTCGACGTCGATTTCGTCGAGCCACGGGTTCTGCACGCCGGGGGGCAGTTGGTCTTCGCTGACCGGGTAGGACACCGGCAGGTGACCTGACGGGTCCTCGTCGCCGAACAGGATCGTGGCTAGCGCGTTGCCCTCCTCCTGGCCGCCGAAGTAGCCCTGCAGCACGGCCGGGGCCTGGTCGAGCCACGGCATGGTCACCGCTCCGCCGCTCGCCAGCACGACCACCGTGTTCGGGTTGGCCGCGGTGACCTCGCGGATCAGCTGTTCGGCGTTCTGCGGCAGCTTGAGCGAGACCCGGTCGCGTTCCTCGCCCTCGTAGGTGCGCACGTACACGACGGCCACGTCGGAACTCTCCGCCGCCTGTGCCGCACTGGCCACCGACGGTGCGACCGCGTCATCCGGAGCCGACCATTCCAACAGGAAGGTTCCCGGCTGCAGCGGCACGAGCGGGTGGTTCTGCGAGTAGTCGACCCGCAGCCGGTACTCCTGACCCGCCTGCATCTCGATCGGGTTCGACCGCACGTCACGCCGGCCGTCTTCGCCGACCATTTCGACCACGAGCTGGTCGTCGACCCAGACGCGCGCGTCACCCCAGCCGGTTCCACCGAGCGTGTAGCTGCCGGTGGCCGGTGCGACGAGCGTTCCGCTGTAGCGCACCGACTGGCTGCCGGTACCGGCGGGGCTCAGCCCGGCGAGGATCGGGGTCGGTGGCGTCTGGAACGCGATCAGGTTCGCGAACGCGGGCGACCCGGTGAACCCGGTGTCGTAGAGCACCTGCGCCTCGGTGCGGGTGAGCCCGGCGGGACCGGTCCAGTCGGCGTTCGGGTAGTAGCGAGCCGTGAGGCCGTCGCCGATACCCCGCTCGGGCCGCAGCACCGACGACGGGATCGTCGTCATGTCGGACGCCTCGATCATCGTCGCGCCGTGCACCGGGTCGTTGCCTTGCTCGTACCGCACGTCGGCGCCGATCTCCCGGCCGCGGGCGCGCATGGCGTCGAGCAGAGAGACCTCGTAGGTCGGCAGCACGTAGGCGGATCCGCCGAGCGCCGAGGGGATCGTCGCATCGGCGCCGATGACGGCGATCGAGTCGACCTCGTCGGCGTTCAGCGGCAGCGTCTCGCCCTCGTTCTTGAGCAGCGTGATGGCGTCTTCCTCGACCTCACGGGCCACCGCGCCGTGTTCGGCGACCGGGATCGACGTCAGCGAGTAGTCGTTGTCGAAGATGCCGAAGGCGAACATGGTGCGCAGGATGCGCAGCACCGACTGGTTCACCAGTCCTTCAGCCACCCGTCCCTCCTGCACGGCGGTCAGCAGCGACTGCCCGTAGAAGATGTCGAGGCCCGTCTCCATGTCGAGCCCGGCCTGGATCGAACCCTCCGTCGAGTGCGCGGCACCGAAGTCGGTGAGCACGAATCCGGCGAAGCCGAACGCGTCCCGCAGGTACTCGGTGAGCAGCAGCGGGTCTTCACAGGCGTAGACGCCGTTGGTCTTGTTGAACGAGCACATCACCGAGCCGAGATCGGCATCACGCACCGCCGCCTCGTAAGCCGCGACGTGCACCTCGCGCAGCGCACGCTCGTCGACAACCACGTTCTGTCCGATTCCGCGGTTGGTCTCCTGGGTGTAGGCGGCGTAGTGCTTGAGATTCGCGATCACGCCGCGCTCCTGCACCGTCTGCACGAACGGCACCACCATCGCGGCGTTCAGTTGCGGATCTTCGCTGGCCGACTCCGCCTGCCTGCCCCAGAACGGATTACGCGTCGGGTCGGAGTTGGGGCCGAGCAGCACCTCGTGTCCGGTCTGGCGGGCCTCGTCGCCCACCACTCCAGCGTAGTCACGGGCCCGCTGCGGATCCCAGGTGGCCGCGAGGGCGAGGTTCGCCGGCATAGCCGTGGCAGTGTCCGCGGTCTCCGGCAGCAGCCAACCGCGCGAACCGATTCCGCTGGTCGCGTCGGCCATACTCAGCTCGGGAATGCCCAGCCGCTCGATCGGCGCGTTGTAGAAGCCACCGGGGCCCTCGCCCTGGTCGCCGGTCATCAGCTCGACCTTCTCCTCAAGCGTCATCGCCTGAAGCAGCAGTACGGCGCGCTGGTCGGGAGTCAGTGCGGTGTTCATCCACGGACCGTCGACGGCGACAGCTGCGGTCGTCGGCACTGCGGTGAAGACGAGGGCGGTAGCAACCGCCCCGACCACGACGCGTACCCCCCGGGTACGCCGTCGTGAATTCTGATCTGGAGTTTTCATGAGCCCTCCACATTGAGGACGGACCCGTGACCGAACCCTCCCACCTGGGCCGATGATCCGGCACGGTTTGGATAACTCCCCGTGGTACTCCTGCTTGCGACGCAGTGTCAACAGAAACACCGAAACTGTTTCGTTAGAGTCTTGGAAGCCCACCCGCCCGCGTGCGAGAATCGGCTCACCCGCGACGCCGGCGTCGAGGAGACGAGGTGCTCATGTCGATGAACCGCTCGAGACGGTTCTGGGTGGCCGCGCTCGCCGCGTTGCTCATCTGTGTCGGCATCCTGATCGCGGTGCTCACGGCTGCGCCACCCGCCGAACAACCTGCCGAGTCGCCCGACCGGTCGTCGAGCGAACCCGACTTTGGCCCCAACGTCACCGTCTTCGATCCATCGATGGACGCCGGGTCGATCCAGTCCACGGTCGACGAGATCTTCGCCGCCCAGGAGACCAACCAGTTCGGCGAGCGCCGCGACGCCGTGCTGTTCAAGCCGGGCAGCTACGACGCGACCGTGAACGTGGGCTTCAACACCTCGGTTCTCGGTCTCGGCCTCTCGCCCGACGACGTGACGGTGAACGGCCAGGTGCGGGTCGACGCCGACTGGTTCGACGGCAACGCCACCCAGAACTTCTGGCGCTCGGTCGAGAATCTCGCCATCGCGCCGAGCGACGGTGCGAACCGCTGGGCCGTCGCGCAGGCGGCGCCGATGCGACGCGTGCACGTGCGGGGCGGGCTCGACCTCTACCCGAGCGGGTCTGGCTGGGCGAGCGGGGGATACATCGCCGATTCGAAGATCGACGGGCTCGTGGCATCCGGATCCCAGCAGCAATGGTTCTCGCGCGACAGCGAATTCGGCTCGTGGAAGGGCTCGTCGTGGAACATGGTGTTCTCCGGGGTCACGGGCGCGCCCGCGCAGTCCTTCCCCAACCCGCCGTTCACCGTGCTCGACGGCACACCGGTGTCGCGCGAGAAGCCCTTCCTCTACGTCGACGACGACGGCGGCTACCGGGTGTTCCTGCCCGCACTGCGGCGCGACTCCGCGGGGGCGAGCTGGACGGGCGGCGAGACCGCGGGCGACTCCCTCCCGATCGGCGACTTCTACATCGCGCAGCCCGACGATGGTGCCGACGCGATCAACGCCGCCCTCGACCGCGGCCTCAACCTGCTGCTGACCCCCGGTATCTACCGTCTCGACCAGACCCTCGAGATCGAGCGCGCGAACACCGTCGTTCTCGGCATCGGGCTGGCCACGGTCGTGCCGCAGAACGGCGTCGACGCGATGCGGGTCGCCGACGTCGACGGGGTGCGACTCGCCGGCTTCCTCATCGACGCGGGCGCCGACAACAGCGACACGCTGCTGCGCATCGGCGGGGAGGGGGCCGGTGCACGGCACGACGGAAACCCGACCTCGGTGCACGACGTCTACTTCCGCATCGGAGGTGCGGGGCCGGGCAGGGCCACGACCAGCCTCGTCGTCGACAGTGCCGACGTCATCGTCGACCACATCTGGGCGTGGCGGGCCGACCACGGCGACGGCGTCGGCTGGGATGCGAACACGGCGGCCACCGGCGTGGTCGTGAACGGAGCGAACGTCGTGGCGACCGGCCTGTTCGTCGAGCACTACCAGAAACGGCAACTGGTCTGGAACGGCGAGAACGGGCGCACCGTGTTCTTCCAGAATGAGATGCCCTACGACCCTCCCGACCAGGCGGCGTGGCGCGACGGCGATAGCGACGGTTTCGCCGCCTACTCGGTGGGAGCCCAGGTGACGAGGCACGAGGTCTGGGGAGCCGGCAGCTACTGCTTCTTCAACGTCGACCCGTCGATGCGCGCCGCCCGGGCGTTCGAGGCTCCGGATGTCGCGGGGGTGCGGTTTCACGGAGTGCTCACGGTATCGCTCGGGGGCAACGGAACCATCACCAACGTGGTCAACACGACGGGTGCGGCGGTGGGGCCGGAGTGGGTGGGCCCGAGCTCTCTCGCGGCGTACCCCTGAGCCCGTGACATTTGCGCCGCGCGGGCTTAACCTGCCAGCACAGGCCCCATCACTGCGTCGTGAAAGGTGAGCACCGTGCTGATCGCGCACACCCGGACGATTCTGCTGTCCATCGACAATCCCCTCGACGGGATCGTGCCGGACTTCGGCGTCTTCGGCGTCGAATTCACCGAGCTCTGGCAGAAGCTCATCGCCGCCGTGTGGGGAATCTGCATCGTGATCGGCGTCGTTGTGCTGCTGCTCGGCATCACCCGGATGGCGAGCGCCTCCAACTCGCAGAACCCCAACGAGTACCGGCTCGCCCGGCTGCGGGTCGCATGGGCCGCCCTCTCGCTCGGTCTCCTCGCCGCCATCAGCGTGATCGTCGGCGCGATCCTCGCCCTCTTCAGTTAGGCATCCGGTGAGCGCCCCCTCGCACGCCTCGCGGCCCCGGCTCCGGTGGTGGGGTCTGGGCGCGCTCGCCGTGGTCGTCGTGGCGGCGCTGGTGATCATCGTCGTGCGCGTCTACGCGCCCGACGGCGAGACCGGCGGCGGAGCAGACGGGGCGCCTGGGTCGGGAGCGTCGCCCTCGCCGGGGGCGACGGAGTCAGCGACGGTGACCGGATGCCTCGGGGGAGAGTCGCGCGACGGTGCGATGGTGCGCGACGCCCAGCAGACGGCTGACCACTCCGAGTCCGGAGCGGTCGAGGTCGCGGCGGCGTTCGTGCGCTGGCTCAACCAGTACCCCTACCCCGACGACGCCCAGGACGTGCAGGACTCGGCGCTCGCCGCAGACGCCCCGACCCGCGATCTCGTCGCGTTCTTCGACACCGAGCCCGACCTGTCGGGAGGCCTCGTGGCCGCCGACGAACCGTACTGGCTGTCGACGGTGTCGGGGGTCTACGTCGTGGAGGAGGCCGAACCCGACCGCGTGACCTCGTCGATCGGCACGGCGCTCGTGCGCGACGGCGAACTCAGCCCGACGCTCAAGGGGTCGATCACCGTGACGGTGTCGTGGGAAGACGGCCGGTGGGCGTTCGTGCGGTCCGAGGGCACCCGCACGACCGAGGACCTCTTCGCGGTCGGCACCCCGTTCAGCGGAGGCTGCTGATGTCGTGGCTCGAAGTGGACGATCTCGACGACCTCGAGGACGCCGTCGACGAACTCGGCGGTGACGACTCGGGCATCGGCAGCATCATCGGCGGCCTCGGCGACTCGGTGAACGCGCCGCCGGGCGGCGTCTCGTACATGTCCGACCCGTGGGGCAACACCTTCGAGATGCTGCGCGACGCCGCCGAGGGGCTGAGCAGCGACGTGCTTCCGGCGCTGACCGAGGCGGCGCTGCCCGATCTCAGCGTCGACTGGTTCATCAACGCCTACCGTGTGTCGTTCGCGGCCGCCATCTTCCTCGCCGTCGCGCTGCTGTTCCCGCAGTTCATCCGCACCGCGCGCGGCCGGCAGTCGGGGCGCGAGCTCATCGACTCGCTCGGGCTCTATTTCGGGGTATTCCTGCTCGGGGCCACGTTCGGGCCGGCCGCCGGAATGATGCTGGTGACGTTCTTCCACTCGCTCTCCGACGTGTTCGTGAGCTGGGGCATCCAAGACTCCGTCGGCGACGTGACCGACCAGTTCCAGTCGATGATCGCCGACGCCGAAGCGACCGACATCGCCGGCGGCATGCCGATCGCTGTGCTGCTGATGCTCGGCATGCTCATCGGGCTGTTCCTCGTGTTGCTGATGCTCGTGCTGCAGTTCGTGGCGCTCTACTTCACCGGTGTGCTCATCCCGCTCGCCCTGGTCTGGGTCATCGACCCGACGCGACGGTCGTTCGGCCTGCGGCTGCTCGGGCTCTGGGTGGGCATCCTCGCCGCGCAACCCCTGCTGTTCTTCCTTCTCGGTATCGCCTTCAGCATGATGGGGTCGTCGGCCGAGGCGTTCGGTGCCGACCGCGGGCTGCAGACGCTCGTCGAACTGCTCGTCGCGGTCATCGCGCTGTTCGTCGCCGCGCTTTCGCCGCTCGTGCTGCTCAGGCTCGCGCCGTCGATACCCGTGCTGATCGGCGGCACGGTGGGACCGTCGGCGATGGGCAGCGTCATCGGGGCCGGCAACCTCTCGGATGCCACGGACCGCCTGGGTACCCGCGTCGCCTCGCCCGACCGCCCGGTTCCCGCGGCCTACGGGTTCGACGCGGGCGGCGAGACCGACCCGTCGGTGATCGGCGAGCCGCCGCGCGCAGTGGCGTCGCTGTCCGACGCGGCGGCCGCGCGGTCGCGGCTGCGCGAGAGGGCTGCGGTGCCGGCGGCCCGGTCGGAGACCGCCGTGGCGGATACGCACGGCGCGATCGGCGAGGAACCGGAGACATGACCGACACCTCTCGTGCCGTGGTGCGGTATCTCGGAGGCGAGACCGGGCACCGCTCGTTCTTCGGCGGCACCCACTCGAGAACCCGGGTGGTCATGCTCGCGCTGTTCATCGCGGCGGGCATCGTGCTCACCCCGCTCGTCGGCTGGCCGGGGCTCGCCGTTGGCGCCCTCGGCTGCGGCATCACCCTCGCGGTCACCGCCAAGACGCACCGCGGCTCGGTCATCGAACGCCGCCGCAAGAGCCGGCGGTGGCGCTCCCGCACGCGCAGCGGCACACTCGACTTCGCGCCGTACAGCGACGAGTCGTGGAAGGAGGCGCGCGACGACCTGCGGGCCGCCAGGAGGTCGCACAAGCGCGGGCGCAAGTCGGGCATCGTGCGCGCTCGGCGGCGTCTCATTGCGCTGCGGGTCTACCCCGACGGGGCGGACGGCATGGGCTGGCTGCAGCACGGACGCGGTCAGCCGGGCATCGCCTGGCACGCGCCGGCAGGGGAAGACGACTACCTCTCGGTGGCGTTCTCGGTCTCCGGGCAACTGCGGGGCATCGAGTCGACCGCCGTGATGACCCGCGCGGCAGAGGGCTGGGGGCATTTCCTCGCCGGCCGTGCCCCGCACTCGTCGCTCGTCGGCAACGTGCAGACCGTCACCCGGGTGTTGCCCGCCGACAGCGCGCTGCAGCAGTACTGGGTGCTGAACAGCCTCGACCCTGACGCCCCGGCCGACGCCGTGGCGTCGTACGAGGAGGTATTGCGACTCACCGGTGAAGACGCCATGGTGCAGCGCCACTTCATCACCGTGAGCTGGCCGATCACGCCGGCTTTCACCGACGCGGCGTCGAAGTTCGGCGAGGGCCGCGACGGCTGGCGCGCGCTGATGGGGCACGAGATCGACGCGACGGTGCGCGGCCTGACGGAGGCGCGGCTCGGCCGGGTCGAGGCGCTCACCGCGCGGCAGACGACGGCGGTGATCCTGCACCAGCAAGACCCGTCCCGTCCGATCGACGAGGTCGCCGACGTCGACCCGGCTTCGCTCGGGGTGCCGTCGCGTGACGAGTTCTCGGCGCACGTGGTGGCCGGCGGTGGCGCGGCGGCGACGGTGCCGGTCGAAGCCGAGGCCGATGCGGAGCCGCGTGAGCCAGCGCCGGGCGCGCCCGAGCCGGAGCCCGTCGAGTGGTGGCACCGTACCGCGGCGATCACCGCCGACGCCCTCGTGACCGCACCGCGCACGCAGCTCTGGGTGCTCGACCTGCTGATCGGCAACGACCTGTCGTTCATTCGCTCGGTCTCGTTCCACATCCACCTCATCCCCGCCGCCGAGGCGAAGATCGCGGCCAGGCAGGACGTGGTGCGCGATGCCGCGGAGACCCTGGCCCGTCGTGAGGCAGGGAAGATCAGTGCGGATGACACGGAGGTGGCGATGTCCGCGGCGAACCGGCGACGCAGCGACCTGGTCTCGGGATCGCACCACCACGGCGCGGCCTGGGTCGGCTATGTCACGATCTCGGCACACGACCGTGACGAGCTCGCCCGGGCGTCCCGGCAGCTCGAAGACACCTGCTCGACCTCGCTCGGCATCGAGCGCCTTGACTGGCTGGATTCGTACCAGTCGGCTGCCTCCGGCACGACCTGGCCGATCGGGCGGGGCATCGGACGCAGCCGCACGTCGATCTCGAGCCGGGTGTACTCCCGGCTCGCCGGCAAGAGCGAGAAGGGGGCGATCTCGTGACTGGGAACCCGTCTCCGTCGCGGCTCTGGTCGCTGCCGGGTCTGCGCGGCATCGCCCCGCCGACGGCGCCGAAACCCGCTCAGCCCGAAGCGGACGACGTCGAGATCCCGCCGTGGACGACCAAGGGCACCCGTCTCCGCACCAACGCACGGGCGGCGAGGGCGAACTTCTATGCACCGGCACTCACAGGGGCGCCGACCACGACCCGGCAGGCGGAGGTGCTCAACACGGCGATCATCGGCCCGCCGACCGGCACCCGCGGGGTGGTGTCGGGACGCGACATCCTCTCCCGCACCCCGATCGCGCACGACCCGGTGACGGCCTACAACTCGATCCCGCGCGAGGTATCGAGTCCGAACGTGATCATCATGGGCGACGTGGGTGCGGGCAAGAGCACCCACACCAAGGCGAACCAGGTGCTGCGGCCGCTGCTGCTGAAGAACCGGCGGTGCGTCGTGTTCGACAAGAAGGACCAGGGCGGCGAGGGCGAGTACTCGGGGGTCGCCCGGCACTACGGGGTCGAGCCGATCCGGTTCAGCACCGACAGCTCGGGCACCAAGCTCAACCTGCTCGACCCGGTGATCATGCGCGGTACGGGCATCAAGGGGCAGGGCCGGCTGCTGAACATCGTCACCCGGCTCGCTCGCGGCGACCACGCGCTGAACGAGTGGGAGGAGGAGGCCCTGCGGGCCGCCCTGCGCCGCACCGTGCAGGGCGTCGACGGGCGGGCGCCCGTGCTCGCCGACGTGCTGCCGAACCTCGGCCGCATCGCCGACGACCGCGACTACGTCACGCTCTCGAGCGGTGCCCGCGACGAACTGCACCGGGCCGGCCTCTCGGTGCGCTGGACGCTGAACGGGCTGCTCGACGAGTACGGCGGCCTGCTCGACGGCGAGACCTCGCGCGGTGTCGACCTGCGCGGCAAGCTCACCTCGTTCGACGTGTCGCAGCTGCGCGACGACGGACCTGCGGTGCCGGTGGTGATGGCGATCGGCAACATGTGGATGCTCGGCCGGCTGCGCGACGAGAGGGGCTTCGCCACCACCGTCGTCTACGAGGAGGGCTGGCACATGATCGGCGGGCCGTCGGCGCAGCTGATCAAGGCCAACCAGAAGCTGTCGCGCGGGCTCGGTATCTCGAACGTGTTCGTGATGCACAAGGGCACCGACATCCCCAAGGAGTCCGCGGGCATGGCGGTGATCCAGGAGGCGCAGACGGTGTGCATCTACCGGCAGTCCCGACCCGAGGACGCGCTCTGGTGCCAGCGCACGTTCGGTCTCGCTCCCGAGACCGCCGAGACGATCGAGCGTCTGCAGGACGGCCACTACATCTTCAAGTACGGCTCGCACCCCGAGACGCACGTGCAGCACATCCTGTCGCGCTGGGAGGCTGAGGTGAGCAACACCGACGAGGCGCTCGCATCGGCCGAGGGCGACCTCGGGGGCTGATCGTGTCCGGGCGGAGTGTGCTGCTGGCGGGCGTGACGGTACTGGGTCTCGTGGCGGTGGTCGGCACCGCGGTGTTCCTGTCGTCGGGCACCGGGCTGCCCACCGGTGCCGCCGGAAGCGGCTGCGGCACGGGTGTCGTCGACCCGGAGATCGTGGCAGACAGCGACGTGCGGGTCGACGACTTCGAGGGCGAGCAGCTCGTCAACGCCGCCGAGGTGATGAACGCCGCCACCGCCGCGGGACTGCCGCAGCGCGCGCAGTTCATCGGCGTGATGACGGCCATCGGCGAGTCATCCCTGCGCAATCTCACCTACGGCGACGACGTGCGCGGCGTCACCAACCCCGACGGCTCGCTCACCTCGTCGATCGGCTTGTTCCAGCAGCAGTCGTGGTGGGGCAGTCGAGCGACGCGGCTCGACCCGTACGAGTCGGCCCTGCTGTTCTTCGACCGTCTCGGCGCCCTGCCCGGCTGGGAGGTGCTGTCGCCGACCGCCGCCGCACACGCGGTGCAGCGCAACGCCGACCCCGACCACTACACCCGCTTCTTCGAGCCGGCCGTGCGCATCGTGCAGGCGCTGACCGCCGCGGCGGGCGGGGCCGACTGTGCGATCTCGGTCGATGCGAAACTGCTCGCGCAAGAGCTCGTCGTGCACGCCGACGACGGCAGCCTGCGCGGGCTCGTGCCCGACCACCTGCGGCAGATCCGCTGGATCGCGAACGGCGACCGGGTGCCCGGCTGCGGCATCGACACCCGCATCCTGCAGATCATGGTGATCGCCGTGCGCTACTTCGACGAGGTCGGGGTGAGCAGCATCAACCGCAACTGCACGAGCGAGCTGCTCGGCGCGGGGGCGGAGTCGTGGCACTTCAAGAACGGGGGAGGGCGCGCCGTCGACTTCTTCAGCCTGAACGGCGTCGCCCTCACGGGAGCCGACTCGCAGTCGCTGCGGCTCATCGGTCTGCTCGACCCGAGCATGCCCGCGGGCAGCCGCGTCGGGCAGGCGCAGTGCCGCACGGCGGCGGGAATCACGCTCGGGTTGTCGCTCTGGGGCGACATCGCCGACGAGTGCAACCACCTGCACATCGATGTGGGCGGGGCGCGCGACGATCTGCTGGTGCACTGAGAGGCATTCGAAGAAGAACTGGAGGGGCTGACGAGAATCGAACTCGCATCATCTGTTTGGAAGACAGAGGCTTTACCACTAAGCTACAGCCCCGAATCCGACGGGTGAGCGTCGGGATTTCGAGTTGGGCAGTCGGAACTACCGAGGAACACTGTACCCGAACTGGGGAGCATTTTTCGACGGCGCCCACCGCTAGGCTTACGCGACAGATTCGAGCGTATGGGGGAAGCATGAACAAGACCGGCTTTGGCGAGCGTCTGCGTTACTGGTTCGATGGCGTCATGTCGAAGGGCACCGGTGCGCTCATCGGCCTGCTGGCCCTCGCCACCCTGATCTTCATCGTGGTGGTCGCGCTCGTCGTGCAGTTCTTCCAAGTGATCTCGCCCGCCCCCGACGACGGCCAGGTCGGCGACTTCCCCGAGCTGCTCTGGGGCAACTTGATGCGCGCCATGGACGCGGGTACCGTCGGCGGCGACACCGGCTGGTGGTTCCGCCTGCCGATGCTCCTCGTCACCCTGTTCGGCATCCTCACGGTCGCGACGCTCATCGGTATCGTCTCGACCGCGTTCAACTCCAAGGTCGAAGACCTGCGTAAGGGCCGCTCGCGTGTTATCGAGAACGACCACACGCTCATCCTCGGCTGGAGCCCGAAGGTCTTCCCGATCATCAGCGAACTCGTGCTTGCCAACGGGTCGCGCAAGAAGGCCACGATCGTTGTGCTCGCCGACGGCGACAAGGTCGAGATGGAAGACGCCATCCACGCCCAAATCCCGGACACCGGCAAGACCCGCGTCATCGTGCGCAGCGGCGACCTGATGAACCTCCGCGACCTCGAGGTCGCCAACCCGCACGCGGCGCGCAGCATCATCATCCTCGCGCCCGACGGCGGAACCGACCCCGACTCGATCGTCATCAAGACGGCCCTCGCCATCACCAACAACCCGAACCGCAAGCCCGACGAATATCACATCGTCGGTGAGGTGCAGGAGCCCACGAACATGGAGGCGGCCAGGCTCGTTGGCCGCGCAGAGGCGCACTGGGTGCTCGCGAGCGACCTGATCAGCCGCATCACCGTGCAGAGCTGCCGGCAGAGCGGCCTGAGCGTCGTCTACACCGAGCTGCTCGACTTCGACGGCGACGAGGTTTACTTCTCGTACCAGCCCGAACTCGTCGGCAAGAGCTACTTCGACGCGCAGCTGGCGTTCTCCGATTCATCCGTCTTCGGACTCGTCAAGAACGGGTCCGTCCATCTCAACCCGGCCGCGCACACGGTCATTGAGACCGGCGACGAACTCATCCTGATCGCGGAAGACGACAGCACGATCCGCCTGGCGGCGCCGGGGGCGGTGGATGACACGGTCATCAGCGACACGCCCGACGGCAAGAACCTCCCGGAACGCACCCTCGTGCTCGGCTACAACGCCGGCCTTCTCGCCATGCTGCGCGAGCTGAGCGAGTATGTGGCGCCGGGGTCGAGCGTCAGCGTGCTCGCCGACGTCGACGAGCCGCAGTTTCCCGTCTACCCGGGCATGCCGATCGCCTTCACCCGCGGCGACGCCACCAGCCGCGCCGTCCTCGACGCGTTCGAGGTCGAGACGTTCGACCACATCATCGTGCTCGCCTACAAGCAGGACCTCGACACCCAGCAGGCCGACACCAAGACCCTCATCACGCTGCTGCAGCTGCGCGACATCGAGTCGAAGGCGGGTGTGGAGTTCAACATCGTGAGCGAGATGCTCGACGACCGCAACCGCGAACTGGCCGAGGTCACCAAGGCCGACGACTTCATCGTCAGCGACAAGCTGATCAGCCTGATGCTCTCGCAGGTCAGCGAGAACCAGCAGCTCACCGAGGTGTTCGACACCCTCTTCTCGAGCCGGGGCAGCGAGATCTATCTGCGCGACGCGTCCCGCTATATCGTTCCCGGCTCGACCGTCGACTTCTACACCGTGCTCGAGGCCGCCCGTCGTCGTGGCGAGACCGCCATCGGCTACCGCATCGCCGAGTATTCCCGGGTCGCGGCCCGCGACTACGGGGTCGTCGTCAACCCGAAGAAGAGTGAGACGCGCCGGTTCGCGCCGGGCGACACGATCATCGTGCTCGCCGAAGACTGAGCGCCCGACTCCAATACGCGCGGGTGACTCAATACGCCCAGCCGAACCACGCTAGACTTGCGGAGGCCAAAAAGGGTTGTGCTCACGCGCACCCGGATGCGGCCGCACTTCAGACACGGATTTTTCCCGGGGCGTAGCTCAGCTTGGTAGAGCGCTCGGTTTGGGACCGAGAGGCCGCAGGTTCGAATCCTGTCGCCCCGACACAGTCAGTACGTACATAGCGGGACTGTCAAGTAACGAACATCAGGAGATACCCATCGTGAAGACCACGGTCGAAAAGCTCAG
>Ga0247740_1000221_pt1 | contig 30426 bp, 29 predicted proteins | sample UWRJL148409B2_FD_180942 | JGI IMG/M metagenome (GOLD analysis project Ga0247740, IMG submission 180942) | Plant litter microbial communities from Arlington Agricultural Research Station in Wisconsin, United States - UWRJ-L148-409B-2 | ecosystem: Environmental > Terrestrial > Plant litter >...
CGACTATTAAACTAAAATAAACCCAATATTAATCTAAAATGATCCCTTTTTTTAAAAAAATCCCCTTTAATTTAAGACATAAAAGAAGTTATCAGATAGCTACTTTATTACTTATTGCACTATCTTACTCGGCATATGTAGCCATTAACGAAGATCGCCTGTGGGGTTCATACAGAGGCAACTCTGAAACCAATGCTTACTCGCCGTTAACGCAGATCAACAAAAACAACGTACAGAACTTAGAAGTGGCCTGGCAATTTGGGCCGGCACCAGCACCTGTTGCAGCCGGAGCTGCTGCTCCGGGCAGAGGTTTTGGCGGTGGTGGCAGCCAGTCAAACCCTATCATTGTTGATGGCACTATGTATTCAATACTGGGCCGCGGCAAAATTTACGCGGTTAACTCAACCTCTGGTGAGCAGATTTGGGAGTTTGACCCATCCGTAGCCAATTTAGGCGGTGGTGTTTCCAGGGGCGTAGCTTATTGGGAAAAAGGCAGCGATAAACGCATTTTAGCTGCCATAGGCAACAACCTTGTAGCTATTAATGCTACAAACGGTGAGTTGATAAACACTTTTGGCGATGCAGGTAAAGTGGACTTGCGCGTAGGTCTGCGCGATGATCCTAAAACTATTACGGCGGCAGGATCGTCAACGCCGGGCACTGTTTTTGGCGATTTGATTATAATGGGTGGCAGAGTTGACGAAAGCTATGGTGCAGCACCGGGTTACATACGCGCGTATAATGTAATTACTGGTAAACTAACCTGGACCTTCCATACTATTCCTCAACCCGGTGATGTGGGTTACAAAACCTGGCCTAAGGATGCCTGGAAAGAATTTGGCGGTGCCAATGACTGGGCCGGCTTAAGCGTTGATAAAAAACGCGGCATGGTGTTTATTGCAACTGGCGGTACATCTTATGATTTTTACGGCGTTGACCGTAAGGGTGATAACCTGTTTGCCGACTGCGTTGTTGCATTGAATGCTAAAACAGGTAAATACATCTGGCACTTTCAAACCATTCACCACGATTTGTGGGATTGGGACCTTACTTCTCCGCCTAACTTAGTTACCATTACTAAAAATGGCGTAAAAAGAGATGCCGTTGTACAGTTAAGCAAAAGCGGTTTTACTTATGTGCTTGACCGTGTAACCGGTAAGCCGCTGTTCCCGATCAAAGAAACACCGATGCCGAAGTCTGACATTCCGGGTGAAGTTACTTCTCCAACCCAGCCAATACCGGTATTGCCTAAGCCATTTTCGCGCCAGATAATTAGCGAAAAAGACATAAGCAACTTCTCGCAAGCTGCGCATGATTCTTCAGTGAGGTTATTCAGAAGCCTTCGTTATGAGGGCATATTTACTCCTCCATCTGTTAAGGGTACATTCCACAGCCCGGGTTCAAATGGTGGTGCCGATTGGGGTGGCGGTTCATTTGATCCGCGTACCAACATCATTTATATAAAAACAAACGAAGCGCCGGAGATTATTAGAATGCAGAAGTTAGAGAACCGCGCGATAGCCAACCAAACCGATTTTGAGGTGGGCAAGGGTATTTATAATACTTACTGCGTGGCCTGCCACGGCGCTGATAAATTAGGCGACGAGCAAAGCTATCCATCGTTATTAAATGTTCAGAAACGTTTAACCGACGCGCAGATCATCGCCAAGATAAAAGCCGGTGGTGGTAAAATGCCTGGTTTTGCTTCAGTTATTAATGATAAATCAAAAGAAGCCGCTATCCTGTCATTCGTTACGGGTAACGATACCAAAACCAAAACCGCTTCTGATGGTAAGCCTGTATCGCCAAAGGTAAGATATACCAACGTTGTTGCTTATCAGGCTTTGTCAGATATGAATCGTAATCCTTTCCTTACACCACCATGGGGAAATCTGGTTGCTATTAACTTAGCTACCGGTAAAGAATTATTCAGGGTGCCTGCCGGTAACGACGAAACCCGTCAGAAACCGGGCGAGCCTGAAACCGGTTTAACCGGAAACGCCGGCGCGGTATCAACTGCAGGTGACATTGTATTCTGGGGTGGCGGCAGAGACAAAAAATTGCGCGCCTTCGATTCTAAAACAGGTAAAGTGCTATGGTCAACCGTAATGCCTTCTGCGTCAAATGCTACGCCAAGTATTTATAAAGGCAAAGATGGTAACCAATATATTGCCGTAACCATAGGTAGCGATGCTACGCACCCTAATGGGTCGATAATAACTTATAGGTTGAAGAAATAAGTTTAAATATAAACTGAATGCAAAAGGGGCTTACGCCCCTTTTGCTGTTTTATGGTAATTAGTGGCGCGGCATTGTTGCAAGGATACGAAGCAATCTCTACATTTTTGCCGCGAGTATTCAGCCGCCGGGGCCACGACCATGGCTTTTATTTGCGCTGCTTTATTTCTTTCTTTCTAATACAACGTTATCCGGAATAGTGAAGAACCTGTCGAATTCAGGATCCCCCTCCTTTCGCAATCTTAGTCCTTCGCTTTCAGTAACTACCCAGGCTATTTTGTCGGGTTTTCCGGATACAAAAGTTATCAAAGCGTCTCCGTGTTTATCCTTTAAAACATCAGAAAAAAAAATAGTGAGAACATTTGGTTTAGTTTTGTCATGAACGTGCCCGGAGAATAGCGAAGGTTCGTTACGCTCAGTAGCGTTATCTATTGTTTTTCCATTTATTTTGTAAATATGAAAGCCTTCTAAAGCGTCTATAGTGGCATTTTTATTAAACACCTTTTTTGTAACTACGCGTAGTGTTAGCTCTAACTCTTTGCCGTTTTTATTATAAATCCATGTACCAACAAACTTATCCAGATTAGGCGAGTGGAAATGCTCCTGCGCCATTGCAATATAATTATTGCAAATTATTGCGATTATTAATATTATCTTTTTCATATACAATGTGTCAAAATAAAAACTGCCTCAAATACTGTGAAATTGTACTTTATTATATCTGTCCATTATTTTTTTCTGTCCAAAGTAATGTGATCTGGAACGGTAAAAGCCGTGTCAAATTTCGCCTGACCATTAGTGCGAATTTTTAGACCATCAGGGTTTCTTAAATGCCACGTAACTTTGTCGGGGTTACCCGGAATAAAGGTCATAATTCCGTCAGCGCTTTTTTGTTTTAACTCATCAAAAAAAGAAAATAAAATGGTGTTTGGATCTGTTCTATCTTCTACATTCCCGTGAAATGACGGATTGGGCCGCCCTTTGGACACGTCTACATTGTTCCCGTTGAGTTTATACACATGAAATCCCTCAATGGCATCTACAGTAACGTTTTGATTTGGAATTTTTACTGTCGCTACATATAGCGTTATTTCAAACTCTTTCCCATCTTTATTATACGTCCATGTGCCAACAAATTTATTGAGGTTAGGCGAATGAATGTTTCGTTGGGCATTAACAACAAAATGCATGCAAATTATTGCTATTATTAAAGTTGATTTCTTCATATTTATTTAATTGCAAGGTGTGAAAATAATGGTTGCAGTAGTATTATTACTGGATAGTTTTTTCCAACACAAAAAAGTTTCAACGGCTCTCATCCGCTGAAACTTTAAGTTTTTAATCTACCTGCAATTTATTAAGCCGCAGCGGCCATTTTATTAATTTTCCGCTGTTGTATAAACTGATAAGCCGAGCCTGCAATAAATAGTAGCAGGAAAACAAGAAGTGTTTTAGCTATTATCGGGTCGGTTGGTGCCTTGGCTAAGGGGTGCCCTATTGGAACACGGGTCAAAGTCTCATTAACTGTAGGAACCCACGACAGGAAAAAACTAAAGGACAACAGAAAGTTCTCTAAAAAACGGGCCTTATTATTTCCTTTTTTACTGCTGTTAAGCCAGTATGCTGTTACTACCAAAACTACTATAAACAAGGCGAACACGTGCCCGGCATTAAAGCCACCCAGTTTTGATATACCCAATGCGGTTAAGGAAGTAATGACGGTTCCGTAGAAATATACTTTACCGCTGCCGTGTGCCAGATTTATTTTGCCAAACCTTATGTAGGATGCTATGGCGGCAATAATAGCGATAACGCCTATAAGGGTATGAAAGATACCTAAATTAGATAAGCCCATTTTAATAAATTTTAAGATTAAATAATGCGTTTGCAACGGCAGAAACAAACCGGTAGCATTATGCTACCAGTTGCGCCTCTGAAGTGATGGGTATGTTCAACACTTTTGAGATCAAACAATTTTGTTCTGCTATTTTGGTAACAGCTACAAAATCAGCTTCGGTAATGCCTGCAACAACACCTAATATAGATAGATGCACGCCTGTGATATCAAAACCCGCCATTGTTACGGTAGCTTCGGTATCTAATGCTGTAGGATTGATTCCTTTTTCTGTTAGCGCTAAACTAACTGCCATGGTAAAACAACCGGCATGTGCTGCTGCCAGCAATTCTTCTGGATTAGTGCCTTTTTCCTCGCCGGTAAAACGGGTTTTGAAACTGTAGTTGGTGTGGTTTAAAATTTCGCTTTGGGTAGTTAACTGGCCTTTGCCTTCTTTAATAGTACCTTCCCAATGGGCTTTTGCTGTGCGTTTCATTTTCTTTATGATTTAATTTTGCTTGTCGATATTGACAATACAAAAGTGCAAACCCGGAAGAAAACGCGTTTTGTAAATACGGTCAATTACTTGGCAATTCGGTTCAACCGGTAGTGGGTTGGCGAAACGCTGTATTTATCGTGAAAACTTTTAGTAAAATTTGCCAGATCATTAAATCCGCAATCAAATGCAATATCAGCAACACGATTATCAGAAGCCCGGAGCAACTCTGCGGCTTTTTCGAGCTTTTTATTTTTGATATAGTTTGCAGGTGTATCGTTATAGAACTTTGCAAACTCGCGTTTAAATGACGAAACGCTTAAATTGGTTTTCTGGGCCAGTTCTTCAATATTGATCTGCGACAAAATATTGGCTTCAATAACCTGTTGGAACGAGAATTTTACAGGAGAAAAAAGCTGCGACAAAATAACCTGTATAGTGGCAACCTGCTGCGTTTGTGATAACAAGAGAATGATCTCCTTTAGTTTTAAGATCAATATCTCATCGTTCACCAATGATGGGTTTTCAAAATAAAACAGCAGGCCCTCAATGTATTTCTGAATCAGAAAGTCGTTATTGATTTTACCGTGAGATTGGTTGGATACAGCTTTGCCGGGCTGAACAATGGCTGGTAATTCTTTTTCGTAAATTTTTTTTAAAATTTCGGGATGAAAAGTAACAATAACCACTTCGCCCGTGCCGCTGTCTGTCGTATCACGAATTTGCTTGCCGGAGTTAAGGCAATTCAGCAAAAGCGATTGATTAGTAGGTATATGGGTTTGGTCATCCTCAAATTGAAACTGCATATCGCCTTGCAGAACATATAAAAAACAAGCACGTTCTTCTACCGGAAAATTGTACTTAAACGGCGGTTTTACCACCAACTTTTGCAAAAAAGACTTTCCGAACAGGTCGATTTTTTTATAGTTGTTTTGCATTTTTTTAAAACTCGCAGCGTGGGCATTTGCGTGCTAAAATACTCAAAAGCACTCATTCCTGAGCAGGTGTAATGCACCTTTAACTACAAAAGCCCCGGTTTGCCGGGGCTTTTGTAGATTTAAATTATTTGCCTTTACAATTCAGCGCTATCGTAAACGTCTTTTTCGCGGTGGTTGTTTCGTGGACTGTCCTGATCGCGAAGGTTGTTGCTGTCAGCCTGTTGTTCCTGGCGGTTGTTGTTGTTTTGATCTTTTTGATCATGTGATGCTGAACGCTGGTTCTGCTCGTCACTTTTGTTTTTGTTAACTTCCATTTTAGAATTTTTTGGTGGTGCTAAGTACGTGGAAATAATTGATACTGTGATACTTTATTATTATTTTTATAATTTATAACCATTTTTAATAAGGTTTTTTGATATATATTAAAAAAATATAACATACAATTGCTGAAATGGAAATATTTTAAACGTATAGACAATCCGGCTATGCCAACATGTTGAGGTTCAAGCAGGGTGTCACAAAAGGGGGGCTTAAGGTTTATGAGACCTCAATGAGAAAAAAACAATTATAACTGAACCCCTTTAGCGGCAGCGTATGCACTTGATAATTACCGTGTTTTAACGGTTTTTTATTTAACTGTAAATAAGTAGGTTTAATACAACCTATACGCAATTAATATGACCGCTTTATCCAAAGACCGCTTAATTAAAAAATTACTTGCAAATCGCATTTCACTTAATCAATTCATCAGTTTACGGAAAGATGTTAATGAACAGGATCTTTCACAAATCATACAAAGAATTTATGATTTGAATGACGAACAGGTGCGTAAGATAGCTGCACTTGAACCGCTTATGGCCAAGGTTGATGGGCTTAAAAATAGCCAGCGAAATAGCAAATTCTTAAACAAGATCAAAAACGGCTTCCGTCAAAAGCCCCAAAATAAAGTTGTATTGGTAGAAGGCGATTCCTGGTTTAACTATCCGGTACTACTTAGCGACGTGATAGATTGGATCGGTATGGAAAATAATATAGCCGTTTATAGTCTTGCGTCGGGAGGCGATTGGTTGCTGAATATGCTAAGCGCAAAAAAATACGTGGAACAGTTATCCACAATGCATCCGGATGTTTTCATCATTAGCGCCGGTGGTAACGATCTGGTAGGGAATAACCGCTTAGCGGCTATGATTGATCCTTCAGGGAAATCTGAAGAATTTGTAAAAAGTGCCTGGGCACAGGGTTTAATGCGGGTATCCAATGCCCCGTTTGAGCCTCACCGCTTTAATAATGGCCTAAATTATCTTTCTAAAGACTTTTTTGCCTTACTGATGTTCTTCCAGCTACAATATTATTATATTTTCAGGGGGATATTAACTTCCGGTAAATTCAGCGGTATTAAGATAATTACCCAAGGATATGACTATGCGCAGCCGAGCCGGACTTTGGGTTTTGGCCCTAAGCTATGGCGTTGGTATAAACCTTTTGCACGCATGTTTCTTGGCCATGGCACATGGTTGAAGACACCATTAGATATTCGGGGCATCTCTGACGTGACCATACAACGCGATGTAATCTACGCCATGATATACCTGTTTAATGAAATGATGATAGAGACCGGCGAGCTTTTTCAGAAAATCGCCGGTTACGACTGTGTATTTCATGTAGACTCACGCGGCGCCATAGGAGACGATGGCTGGACGGACGAGCTTCACCCGCTTCCTGAGAATTTTAAAAAAACAGGTAAGGCATTTATAGATTGTATTAACGGAATTCCGTCACCATCACGCCTTGTTTACAAGGCATAAAACATACGCTATGAAAATTTTTCTTTGGACGATATTTATCGTTATTGCGGCGGCAATGTCCGTACAATTGCAGGCGCTTAAACCGAGTGGTTACCGGATATGTGATTTGGAACTGGCTCACACAAATAAAGGAATAGATATCCTCAAAAAGTGGCAGACGAGTTATTCAGGCGATCGTACGCTCTTAGAGATCTCCAGAAATAACACTAAGTGGGATTTTCTATTTATTGCTGTGTACGCCACTTTGTTGATCGTTATGTCTAACTGGCAGATGCAACGAGAAAATTGGCTACCCCTTAACGAAGCTTTAAGGTTGAATTTCTTACTTGCGTTTATTGCAGGTGTGTTTGATATTTTTGAGAATTTCGGCATGTTGCATAATTTTCATCATACGAATGATATTGCCAATTACTGGAGCACTCATTGGTTAGCCATGATAAAATTCGGCCTGCTGGCGCTGGCGTTGTTAATCTTCGCTATCTCGTTTTTGAAATCCGTGGTTCAGAGATTAAATCTTTAAACCACTACCTGATTATTCTTAGCCTGAATTAAAAATCAAGCCGTGAAAAAAGCCCCAACTTTCGTTAGAGCTTTAATTAGTAGTCGGGATGGCGGGATTCGAACCCACGACCTCCAGCACCCCATGCTGGCGCGATACCGGGCTACGCTACATCCCGTTTTGTTTTTTTAAGGCTACCTCTTAAGATAAAACCGATTGCATATGTGTTGTTTACGCTAATCCAACACCGAGTTAAACAAATGGTTAATTGTGTCCATTATTTACCGGATAGCCATCCTAGTAAACAGAGTAGTAAACAAATTCGGCTTCAAATATAACCGAAGTAATAGTAAGTTACAATGGTAAGTTGTAAATCTGTGCGAATGGTTTTGATGTTGTGTCATAATATTGAATTAATTATAAAGCCTCCACTCAGGCTAGGCTGAATTAAGCCAAGGAGGAACGAAATAAGAGGCCATTTGAGCGTTGGGTGTGCGGGTTTTGTCGTAGAGCGTATTTAGACCGTTGCCTAACTTGCTGTAATGATTAATTACTACTCCCTATTAATGGGTCGGAGGTTGTATTGGGTATTGAGTAGTTGTACTAAACTTGAAAGGGTTCTTAGCAGGCTGGAGCGGTACTAATTTATACGCGTCTGTTATCCAGTAAAAAACTTTACGAACACTATCAGGTAAACTCACTGATTGCGCTCTTATATGCTTTGTTTTGTTACCATGATAGATTACTATCTCTAAACTTTGATCGTCATAGGAATTTTGGTAGCTAGTGTCAAGTAGTTTGTAATTTATTCTTTCTAGTTTCGAATTAAGCGTGTCCCAAAGGCGTTGAGTAAACCGACCATTGAAGTTGCCTTTGAGTACTTTGCGAGGTTTTCCTGGAAGGAGTTGCCCCCCATAATAGTTAAGGTTCAGTTGGCTATCAATGCTGATTGCCGTAAACTGACAAGCCCCAAAGCAATAGCCTGTTGCAACTTCTATCTTGCTAATTTCATTGTGTCTGGGCTCATTCCTTTTGCATGACATTAGAGAGACTATTACAACAGATACAATTACGAGCTTTATAGGTGATTTAGAAGTTAAAGTATATAGATTCATGAGTTTACTTTCGGCAATATAACAATCTCATATTCTATTAACAACCTGATTCAGGTTTTAAGAATATTTACTCTTTAAGGGGTTTGTGAAAAGTTGAATCAAGTAAGAGTGGTCGTGAGACTTGGTTGAGCTGCTTAATTTCAAAATGTCAAGCAACACTCCAACCGTTTGAATTTCATGACGAATAAGTGTGTTGCAAAGTGTTCCATGTTGATTTTATAATAAGCTAGGGGGCAGTCAATTATATAAAATAGCCGTTGCAAGTGTTGCGCTTGTTGCATATATTTTCTGCAACACCTACTTCAAATTTCAGAATCACTGAAAGCAACTAATCTTCCAAATTTAAAGGCAACTCTACATAAAACGATGTTCCGCTTATCGCATCGCACGTAAACCATATGCGCCCGCCCAATAGCTGGGTATAATCATAACACAGAGAAAGACCCAGGCCTACACCGCTTTCATTGGCCGTGCCCCTTACAGTAGTTGAACTCAGTTTAAAAATATCATCTGTAAGATGAACCGGCTTACCATTGCCACTGTCTTTTACTACTATCAATGTGGTTTTGGTGTTTTGGCTTACGCTAACTATAATAGTTCCGCCCGGAGCCGTAAATTTGATAGCGTTGTTAACCAGATTACGTACAACAAGCTGTACCATATCGCCATTGGCCCACATAATTAAATCAGCAGCTATAACCACGTTCAGCACGATTGATTTTTTAGCCGCTATGGCTTCAAAAAGCACCAATTGCGGGGTTAGTAATGCCTGCAGCGCCAAACGTTCTTTAATTAATGCCACCCCACTCATTTGGCTTTTAGACCAATGTAATACGTTATTAACCATATCAATCGTGCCCCGTGTTGACTGTAGTAACTGCGCTTTTATCTCGCGCCCCTCAGATTCCGACAGATCTATTTCAGACAACAACTCCAGGTAATTTTGAATGAGCGACAGCGGGCTGCGCAAATCATGAGATATGATTGAAAACAGTTTGTTTTTTTCTGCATTCAGATCAGCCAGCTTTAAGGCATTTGCCTGTGCTTCTAAACGTTCTTTGTCATAACGCTTTCTGATAATATAAAAACAGGCCAGTACAATTATTACTACCGTCATATAAGCCGAACTAACATCAATATATCTGTCAATTCTGGCAGGGTAGGTATACGGAACCCAGTCGGGGTAATTGTATTGAATGTAATTAAGGCTAAACAGAAATATAAGATTGCTTCCTACCCAATACCAGTATTCCTCAACAGGTACTATAGCCACCATTACAACAAGCATTAGGATAAAGAAATACCCTGTGGGCCCGTCAACTCCGGAGTTTAGAAAGAAATTGACGATGAATAACGAAGTTCCGGTTACGCAAAATACCAGTCGGGCTATGGCCGTGCGATTAAGAAAACGGGATAGATAAAACAGCCAAGCAACAAGGGCCAGCGTAACGGCACTTACCAAAGCGATATACGGCAACCCAACAATTAAATTCAGCGGGATATTGTAGAGCAGGGCCGCCATACAAATGAGGAGTACAGAATGAAATATCCGTACCGTTAAGGGAAAATCACTCCGCTGCCCACCAACGTAATTGGCGAGCTTTTTAAAAAAAATTAGGAGATCTGACACCACAGCAATATGGCTAATAATTTCCAATTAAACACATCAGGTAAACAAAAAAAGCCCCCTTGCGGAGGCCTGATATCATTTTAAAAAGGTGTTACGCTTTAACTCTTTCTACATAAACACCGTTTGCGGTATCAACCTTCACTTTGTCGCCTATGTTGATGAACAGCGGGACGTTGATCTCGGCACCGGTTTCAACAGTTGCTTTTTTAAGCGCTCCGCTTGATGTATCGCCCTTTACAGCAGGCTCTGTATAAGTAATTTCTAACTCTGCAGATCCAGGTATCTGACCCATGATTGGTTCTTCGCTTTCAAACGCTACAATAACATTCATGCCCTCTTTAAGGAATTTAACCGCTGGGCCAAACAGCGCTTTAGGCACGTTATGCTGATCGTAAGTGCTGTTATCCATTATCACCAGTTGGTCGCCTTCGTCATAAAGATACTGGTAATCGTTGGTTTCAACACGGGCAATATCCACCTCCTCGTCTGTACGGAAACGGTACTCAACCAGTTTGCCGGTTTTTACGTTACGCATGCGTGCCTGGTAAAAGGCGCGCAGGTTACCCGGTGTGCGGTGTATAAATTCTTCAACCTGTATCAATTCGCCGTTAAAGCGAAGTATATTACCGTTTCTAACATCAGATGCTTTAGCCATAACAATATTGTATTGAGGCGCAAACTTAGGGAGTTACGGCGAAAGTTGCAAGAGGTGAGCAGGGAATTGGTGAATAGTGAGCAGTGAATGGTGAGCAGTGAATAATTAATAGTGAATGGTAAGTAGTTAGTAATTGCAGGCAAGGGTACATATACATTACCAGGGGTGGCTCTCAGAGCCGCGTGAGCCACGTGAGCCTGCGCAGAGCCCGCGTAGAGCCACTGACAAGATGTTGTCAGTAATTATTTATTCTGCCTTAGCATTTTGAGCGAATAAAAACTATCGCGCCAGTAAATGCCGCCTTGTTTGAGCGTTATCAGCATAGATCGTAAAAAGATATAGGCCATTAATAACCCGGCGAAAGGGATCATCAATGCATACCACCATTTGTTTGATTTGATGGTTGTTGTGTAAAGAATTTGGCTTATTAAAACAATAACGGCTAAAATTTTAATGTACAGCCTACCAAAAACAAGCATTACCGGCAGTGGCAGGGTGAGGCAAAATACACACGCCACAATATAGACCAATGTTAAAAGGGGATTGTAATTAGCTGTTGCAAACATGTTCTTCATTAAGCCATTAACAAACTGCTGTAAACTGGTGTACCACTCCAAACCTATGGCATCCAGGCCGCTTAAAACGTCCTGCCTTAAACCGGCTTGTTTAATGTTATTCCCCAGCATAACGTCATCATCGGGTCGTAATTTTATGCGGATGTGGGTACCCGCCCGCTCGTATGCTGTACGCTTTACCAAACAGAAAGCACCCACGCCAATATGTGCCTGCATGCCGGGTTTAATGGCATCCCATGGACGCAGATAGAGCATTAGCATTATGGTAAATGTAGTCAATACACTGTTCAGTAATTCTGAACGGGATACGATGTGAGGCAAAACTGCCAAATTATCTAATTTGTTCTGCAAAGCATAACCCATTGCTTTGCTGATTGCATCCGGATGGTACGCCACATCTGCATCGGTAAATAGCATCCATTCTTCCGTACTGGAGCGGTAGCCCTGGTATAAAGCATTATTTTTACCGAGCCAACCATCGGGCAGATCAGTAATAGTGGTTATGGTAAGTTGCGGATGTATATTACTAAGCCTGTTAAGTATCTCGTTTGTACGGTCGGTTGATCGGTCGTTTACGGCTATAATGCGGTAGTTGGGATAATTGATATTACAAACACTTTGCAGGGCGTTCTCCAGGTTCTCCTCCTCGTTACGAACGGGAATGATAATGGCGAGCGGTGGAAGCCCGGTGAGCACAGGCTGATCTTTTAATTTCCTGATCTTTCTAAATCCTATTGTAAGGTAAATAATTACACCGATCCACGCCACGCCTGCAACAATACCGTATAATTCGAGCAGGCTTTGTATGGTCATGGTGGCTAATTTGCTATTTATAGTCAGATATACTTAAATGGTGTTTGCAGAAGCTGTACTCATGCTCCTGATTAGAGCATACAATGGTTAACCGGCCTTGTGCAAATTGTTCTACAAGGTTTAAATACCAGTTAACTCCCTGCGTATCTAAATTAGAAGTTGGCTCATCCAGCATTAACATAGGCGTGTCTGAGCAAAAAGCAAGCGCCAGCTTTAAGCGTTGTTTCATACCAGAAGAAAAGTATCTGATGAGTTTAGTTTTGCCACCGGGTAAATTAAGCAAGTCTATAATTTTGTCTTTATCAATACCGGCTTTATAAGGCTTAAATTTGAAATGAAAATCTATCATTTCCTCCAAAGAAAACTCTTCTATTAATTCCAGGTAAGGCGCTGCCAAACTCAGGTAATTGAATACCTTTTCTATTTCAACTTCGTTCTTACCGTAATAAAATTTAATGCTGCCCACCGATGGACCAAGACTGCCGTTAAGTATTTGCAGCAACGTTGATTTACCCGAACCATTTGGTCCTAATATAGCGTAACTCTGCCCGCTTGTAAAACTGTAATCAACACCCCTAAATATCCAGTCGCGGTTAAAGCGGCGGCCAATTTGGTTTAGCGTGATGGAGAGTTGGTCATTGGTCATTGGTCATTGGTCATTTTTCCAATGAATTTTATATAAGCATTGAGTTTAAAATGTATTGTTTCAAGCTTAGTTAATAACAATTGGTATTCTTCGGATGTAATGAGTTGCCTTGTGTATGATTTTTTTAGCCAGCTTTTAGTCTCTATAACAGAACCTCTGCTGAAATAACAAAAATTCTTATTCTCCTTATAGTGGTACCTGCCAAATCCTTCGGCAATATTTGCACCTATCGAGTCTGAAGACCTTGTAAATTGTTTACCTACCGTATCCTTTGCGAAATAATCCCACTTAATTACTAAAGACCATATTTCATCGGCAAATGCCTCCGACAATGTGTATACTTCCAAGTCTTCTATCTTATTACTCATTCAATAAACAAAATTTACTAATGACTAATGACAAGTGCCCAATGACTAAATACCAAACCCCTTCATAATACCACGCTGCGAGTTAGAAACAAAGTTAATGATCTCGTCGCGTTCTACGGTTGGGTTAAACTCCGCCTCAATAATATCCAGTGCTTTGGTAACATTATATTTCTTTAGAAAGATGATGCGGTAGATCTCCTGTATCTCATTGATAGACTCGGCAGAGAAACCCCTGCGGCGCAAACCAACTGAATTGATACCGATGTACGACAACGGCTCGCGCCCGGCTTTGGTAAATGGTGGCACATCTTTACGCACCAGTGATCCGCCCGATATCATGCTGTGTGCGCCAATTTCAACAAACTGGTGCACAGCTGATGTTCCGCCGATGAAAGCGTAATCGTAAACATTAATGTGACCTGCCAATTGTACAGAGTTGGCTATAATAACATTGTCGCCAATAACACAATCGTGTGCCACGTGTACATAGGCCATCAGCAAGCAATTATTACCAATAGTAGTGGTATTTTTATCTAATGCGGTACCGCGGTTAAGGGTTACGCATTCGCGGATGACGGTGTTATCGCCTATCGTAACCGTGCTGGGTTCGCCTTTGTATTTTAAATCTTGCGGTGGTGCCGAAACAACGGCCCCCGGAAAAACACGGCAGTTTTTTCCTATGCGCGCCCCATCCATAATAACAGAGTTTGAGCCTATCCAGGTGCCTTCGCCAATTTCCACATCTTTATGGATAGTAACAAAGGGTTCAATAACAACATTGTCGGCTATTTTAGCCTGCGGATGTATATATGCTAAGGGTTGGATCATGTTGTCTTTATTCGGATGTTTGTTTTTTAACTATCTGCGCCATCAGCTCGGCCTCTACAACAATACGCTCACCAACCATGCCAATACCTTTCATTTGTGCAATGCCACGGCGTATTGGTGCTAACAGGCTGCAATGGAATATTAACGTATCGCCGGGCACAACCTTATCTTTAAAACGTGCATTTTCTATTTTTAAAAACAAGGTAATGTAATTTTCCGGGTCAGGAACGGTATTAAGCACCAATATCCCGCCCGTTTGTGCCATTGCCTCTATCTGCAACACACCCGGAAACAATGGAGCATCCGGAAAATGCCCTTTAAATATTTCCTCGTTCATGGTAACGTTTTTCAACCCTACCACGTGGCTTTTTGACAACTCTAAAATTTTATCAATCAACAGCATAGGCTGACGATGCGGCAAGATCTTCATTATCTGCACGGTATCATAAACCGGCTTCATGTTCGGATCGTAAACCTTAAAGTGCTTGCGGCTACGTTCTTTCTTGATAAGTGTCTTTATTTTTTTAGCGAAAGCCACATTGGCTGCATGGCCAGGCCTTGCGGCCATAATATGTCCGCGCAGTGGAACGCCAACAAGAGCCAGATCGCCTATCATATCCAGCAGTTTATGGCGTGCAGGCTCGTTTTGATGGCGCAGCTCAATATTATTCAATATACCTTGTGGAGCAACCTTAATGTCTTTACGGTTAAATAGTTTGGCCAGGTGTTGCAGTTCCGCCTCGTCAACATCTTTATCAACTACAACAATGGCGTTGTTCAGGTCGCCGCCCTTTATCAGGTCGTGCTTTAAAAGCATTTCCAGCTCATGCAAAAAGCAAAAGGTACGGCATGATGCTATCTCTTTAACAAACTCGGTTATAGATGATATGCTGGCATGCTGGCTGCCCAAAACCTGCGAGTTATAATCTACCATACAGGTAAAGCGGTAATCGTCTAAAGGCATGGCAACCATGTCCACTTTACGGTCGGGTTCAGAGTAATGAATGTTGTATGGGATATGGTAATACTCGCGGTCGGCTTCCTGCTCAACCAAACCGGCATTTAAAATGGCATCAACAAACTGGATGGAGCTGCCATCCATAATCGGTGTTTCTGGGCCGTCCATATCAATCAGCACATTGTCAACCTCTAAACCCACCAAGGCAGCCAAAACGTGTTCTATGGTACTTACGCTGGCACCGTTTTGCGATAATGTTGTACCGCGTGATGTATCAGTTACATTATCAACATCGGCATCAATTATAGGCATGCCCTCAACATCAACTCTTCTAAATTTATAACCATGGTTCTCCGCTGCCGGATGAAACGTCATGGTAACCTTTTCGCCTGTGTGCAAACCCGCGCCCGAAACAGACACAGGCGCCTTGATAGTTCTTTGTTTAATATTCATCCTTTATTGGTCATTTGTCACCGGTCATTGGTCATTGGTCATTGGTCATTGGTCATTGGTCATTAAGAAATAACCGCATGCACTAATGACTACTGACCAATGACTACTGACTAATCATTCTGCCTGCGCAGTTCGGCTATTATTTTTTCAAGTTCAATAACTCTTTTTTCTAACTCGGGCAATCTTTGTAATACAACATTAGAACGCATATTACTGCTGTAAGCAAATGCAGGCGACCCGGCCCATTTTTTATTTTCTTCGGTAAGGGATTTGCCAATACCCGATTGCGCCTGTACCTGTGTGCCTTTAGCAATTGTTATGTGCCCCACTACACCAACCTGCCCGCCTAAAATTACATTCTCGCCTAATTTTGCACTGCCTGATACGCCGGTTTGCGCAGCAATAACTGTGTTCGATCCAATATCCACATTATGGGCTATCTGTATCAAATTATCCAGCTTTACACCTTTGCGCACTATGGTTGAACCCATAGTAGCTCTATCAATTGTGGTGTTAGACCCTACCTCAACGTTATCCTCTAAAATTACATTCCCTATCTGCGCTATCTTGGTAAAGGTGCCGTCTGCGTTGGGTGCAAAACCAAAACCATCGCTACCAATTACAGCTCCTGAATGGATAATTACATTGTTGCCGATAACGCAATCAAAATAAACCTTAACATTGGCAAACAGCGTGCTATTACTGCCAATTGTGGCGCTATCGCCAATGTAAGTATGCGGATATATTTTGCTGTTGTCGCCAATTTTTACACCTGCGCCAATGTAAGCAAAGGCCCCAACATATACATTTTCGCCTAAAACGGCTGTTTCGTGTATAAAACTGGGTTGCTCTATACCTTCTTTATGCAGTTTATAGGTATTATATTTTTCAAGCAAAACGGTAAACGCGCTGTAGGCATTTTCAACACGGATAAGCGTAGTTTTAACCGGCGCGCTTAATTCAAGGCTGTTGTTTACAATAGCAATTGATGCATTGGTAGTGTACAAATGCGCCTCGTATTTAGGATTAGCCAAAAAAGTTAAGCTACCTGGCGTGGCCTCTTCTATTTTAGCCAACAGGTCAACCGCAGCAAGCGGGTCGCCCTCAACTGTTCCGTTAAGTAAAAATGCTATATCCTGTGCTGTAAATTGCATCGGGCAAATTTATTAAAATTAGTGATTAGTTGACTAGAGATTAGTGATTAGGTATTAGCAGGCCATTTATTTACATATCAGCAACAAATCTCTAATCACCAATCTACTAATCTCTATCAATCAGATCCTTACTATAACAAAGTATATACTTTTTAACCGTTTTAGCTAATGCCTCCAGGTTTGAGTTGTCGCTTGCGGTGGCAATGTCTATTATACTATTGTTTTTCATCAATATACGGATGTTTCCGTCTCCCGGTTGATAGGCATCATTGCGTATCGAGTCTGCAAAAACAAAATAGCAGGCCTCTGCTTTTGGTATGCCATATTTATCGGCTGCCTTTTGCGTTAACGCTTCAATAAACTCATCAGTCACCGGTTGTGCGCTGATATCAACATGAAAAAGCTTGCGCTGCACAAAATCGGTACAAAGTTTAGCCAGCACAAAATCATCGTTAGTGGCCCAAACTTTCACCGCTGACATAATATCAGTATCATCCAATGCTGTAAAAACTTCCAGATGATGATCAGCCTGCATCAGGGCATCGCTGGTAATAGTATTAGTGAGCAGATATGCTAATGCAGGCGTAGCAAAAAGCTGTTTGCCTTGCGTTACCAACTGGCGGGCGCGCTGCAATATTTTTACCAGCAACTGCTCCGCGGCTATCACCGTTTTATGCAGGTATACCTGCCAGTACATGAGGCGGCGTGCTATTAAAAACTTTTCTACCGAGTAAATGCCTTTTTCCTCTATTACAATATGTCCATCTTTAACGTTCAGCATTTTAATAATCCTGTCAGAACTGATGACTCCTTCGGATACGCCGGTAAAAAAACTATCCCGATTCAAATAATCAAGCCTGTCCATATCTAACTGGCTCGAAACTAACTCGTGTAAATATCCCTTAGCATACGTGCCTTTAAAAATACTTATCGCAGTAGTTAGCTGCCCGTTAAATTGTTGATTCAATCTATCCATAAGCATAACAGATATATGCTCATGCGAGAGGCCCTGAACCAACGTGTGTTCCAATGCGTGCGAGAACGGGCCATGCCCAACATCATGCAGTAAAATGGCTATGGTTACAGCTTCATCTTCTGCCGGTGTAATTTCATGGCCTTTGGTTCGCAGTACTTCTATAGAAAGCTTCATTAAGTGCATGGCACCCAGTGCATGATGAAAGCGTGTGTGTAATGCACCAGGGTAAACAAGATGGGTCATTCCCAATTGCTTAATATACCTAAGGCGCTGAAAGTAGGGGTGCTCTATCAGGTCAAACACCAGATCAGAAGGTATAGTGATAAAACCGTAAACAGGGTCGTTAATTATCTTTCGCTTGTTCAAATGCAGAATATATAATGCAAAAATGCCAAAATAAATAAACGGATTAACACGGTTATGTTAATTTATGTTAATTAGAGGGTAAAAGCCGTAACAAATTACTTGCTTTGGGGTTAAAGTACACGTTAGGCCCCTTAATTACCAGGGCGTAATTTTTTGATTTTATACGATATACCATGCAAGATACCACTATACTTTGGGCCGATGACGAAATCGATCTGTTAAAACCGCACGTGCTTTTTTTAAGCGAAAAAGGCTACAAGGTTACCACTGTTACCAACGGGCACGATGCCATTGATGCTTTTAAGCAAGGTTATTTTGATCTGGTTTTTTTGGATGAGAACATGCCGGGCCTTACCGGCATTGAAACGCTGGCGCAGATAAAAAACATTAATAACGATGTGCCTATCGTGATGATCACTAAAAGTGAAGAAGAGTATTTAATGGAGGATGCCATTGGTTCTAAAATTGATGATTACCTTATAAAGCCCGTAAATCCCAAGCAGATACTGCTTACCATAAAAAAACTTACGGAGAATAAGCGTTTGGTTACCCAGCGTACTACCATGGCTTATCAGCAGGATTTCAGGAATTTGGGTATAACACTAAACGAAAGCCTGAGTTACCAGGAATGGGTTGACGTTTATAAAAAACTGATATACTGGGAACTTGAACTACAGCAACTGGAAGACGCCGGTATGCACGAGATACTTACCCTGCAAAAAGCCGAGGCCAACACACAGTTTTGTAAGTTTGTTGAGCGCAACTACCTTAACTGGATAAAGAACCCTGATAACGCACCAACCAACTCAAGCCAGCTTTTTAAGAAGAAGGTTTTTCCTAAGCTGGATGGCAAAGGCCCCCTGTTTTTTATACTGATAGATAATTTAAGGTATGATCAGTTTAAGATCATCAACCCTATCATTTCAGAGTACTTCCGTTTAGAGGAAGAAGATACCTACTACAGTATTTTACCAACAGCTACCCAATATGCCCGTAACTCCATTTTTGCAGGCTTAATGCCGCTTGAAATGGAAAAACGTTTCCCGGATAAATGGCAGAACGACGAAGATGAGGGTGGCAAGAATTTGTTTGAATCTGATTTTTTAAGCGATCAGTTAAGCCGTGTTTTACGTAAAGAGGTTAAACACTCCTACCATAAAATACTGAACATTGACGAGGGCCGCTCGCTGAATGACTCGGTGAATAACCTGATGAAGAACGACCTTAACGTAGTTGTTTACAACTTTGTGGATATGCTGTCGCACGCCCGTACTGATATGCAGATGATACGCGAGCTGGCTAGTGATGATGCGGCGTACCGTTCGTTAACCCTCTCGTGGTTTGAGCACTCGCCCTTGTTTGACCTGCTTAAGTTTCTGAGCCAAAAACAGGCAAGGGTTATCATAACAACAGACCACGGTACTATCCGCGTAAACAAACCCAGCAAAATAATTGGCGACAGGAATACCAATACCAACCTGCGTTACAAACAAGGCCGAAACCTCAATTTTAATGCTAAGGATGTTTTCCATGTACGCAATCCGCACGATGCCATGCTGCCTAAGCTGCATGTAAGCAGCAGCTTTGTTTTTGCCAAAGAGGACACCTTTTTTGTATATCCTAACAACTACAATCACTTTGTTAATTTCTATAATGAAACCTTTCAGCATGGGGGCATCTCGTTAGAAGAAATGATCATTCCGGTAGTTACTTACGGGCCTAAGTAATATTAATTTTTTTGCTTATTTTTGAGTAGACGAGGGAAATATAAGTTATATGGACACTGCCAAAATAAACATACAAATAAGCTTCCAACAAATATTGGAAGCTGTAAAGCAACTTAGTCCGACAGAAAAACTGCAGTTAAATGAACTGATTTGGGAGGAAGATATAACTATCCCGGTTGAGCACCAGCAATTAGTTTCTGAACGGATAAAAAAAGCAAGGCAAAATCCGGATATTATGCTGGATTGGGATGAAGTTTCTAAAACGCTTGTGTGATAAATGAGATCATACAAGATAAAGATCAGCCCTGACGCTTTATCAGACATCCAAGATTCAACCAATTGGTATAATAAACAAGTGCCTGGGTTAGGAACTCGGTTTAAGAAAAGCGTAAAACAACAAATAGAGACCGTAAAGACACGTGCAGAATTTTATAGTATACGCTATCAAAATGTACGCTGCATGCTAGTAAAAAAGTTCCCATTTCTCATTCATTTTACTATTGACGAAGAGGCAAAACTTGTTGAAGTGTTCGCTGTTTTCCATACAAGCAGAAATCCCAAAATTTGGTCTGAGAGAAGAGAGGATTAATTATTGCTTTATTATTTTTGCAAAATAATAACTTTCAAAGTGACATTAACCGCCGCATCCATTTCCGACCTGCCTACCATTGCTAAACAACTGTTGAGCTTTGCAGGCAACAACCGCATTTTTTTATTTCATGGCGATATGGGTGCCGGTAAAACCACCTTTATAAAAGCGTTTTGTGCCGAACTCGGCGTTAGCAGCCCGGTTAGCAGCCCTACCTTTGCCATCGTTAATGAATATGCCGGAGCAACCAGCCGCATATACCACTTTGATTTCTATCGCCTTAAAAACCAAACCGAAGCTTTGGATATGGGCTGCGAGGAATATTTTTACTCAGGCGATTACTGTTTTATTGAATGGCCGGACAAAATACCTGATATGTTGCCGCCACATTATATCAATGTATCAATTAGTGTTTTAAATGACACTAGCCGGGAGATATCATTTGAAAAAATTTGATGTTTTTTTCCTATCTTCATCAACCGTAAAAAACACATTATGAGTTCAGGGAAATACAGTGGGTTCTCGGATATAGCCAAGCAAGCTATGATGCAGCCTCAGGAGTCGATGCTTGAGGTAAAAAACAAAAAAAACAAACTTTACATAGGTATACCTAAAGAAACGTCTTTTCAGGAAGACCGAATACCACTAACACCTTTATCTGTTGCGCTGCTTGTAAATAACGGGCACGATGTTATGCTGGAAAGCAATGCCGGCAAAGCAGCGAAATTTTTAGATAAGGACTATGCCGAGCAGGGCGCACAAATAGTTTTCGAAACAAAAAAAGTTTATGAGGCCGATATCATTATCAAAATAGCTCCGCCAACACTACAGGAGATAGAACTGATGAAGCCCGGCCAGATATTGATCTCAGCATTGCAGATCTCAACCATGAAGGCAGAATGCCTGCAGGCCATGATGGCTAAAAAAATAACCGCATTGTGTTTTGAGCACCTGAAAGATGAAGGCGACTCGTTACCTGTAGTACGCGCTATGAGCGAAATTGTAGGCGCAACCTCTATTTTAATTGCTGCCGAGTACTTGAGCAATATATTTGGCGGCAAGGGGCTTATGTTGGGTGGTATTACCGGTGTACCACCTACCGAAATTGTAATATTAGGCGCTGGTACCGTAGGCGAATATGCCGCCCGAACAGCCATATCATTAGGCGCGGAGGTGAAAGTTTTTGACCCTTCAATTTACAAACTACGCCGCTTGCAAAATAATATTGGTGCAAGGGTGTTTACATCTGTAGTGCAGCCTATTGTGTTAGAGAAAGCCATTACCACCTGTGATGTAGCTATTGGAGCCATGCGCGCGGAAGATGGCAGAAGCCCCTGCATCGTGTCAGAAGCAACGGTAAGCCGCATGAAACCTAATTCGGTAATAATTGACGTAAGTATAGACCAGGGCGGTTGCTTTGAAACATCAGAAATTACTAACCACACCCATCCGGTTTTTCGCAAGTACGATGTAATACACTATTGTGTGCCTAACATAGCATCGCGTGTGGCGCGTACTGCCACTTATGCACTCACCAATATATTCGCCCCAATATTGCTGGATATAGGCGAACACGGCGGTATTAAAAATGTAATATGGCAAAAAGCAGGCGTACGCGAGTCTGTTTATATTTACCAGGGCAACCTAACCAATAAGTACGTTGCCGAACGTTTCTCTTTACCATGTAAAGACCTTGACCTGTTAATTGTATCACACCATTAAATTTATGTTTAAACCTTACACAATTTTAAAAACCTTAACTGTATTATTTTTTCTAAGCTGGACCAACAAAACATATGCACAAGCTGATTTAAAGGCAGCATGGTCTGCCTTTTTTGAAAACAAGCGTGATAATGCCCGTGAACTGTTTGCAAAAGCTTCACAACAAAAAGAAACCGCTTCTGAAGGGTTGCTTGCCCTAAGCTTGCTAGGCCAGTTTGATAATAACGGGACTGTTGCGTTTGATAATTTCAGAAAATTTTACGCTCAAGCTAATGATCCGCAGCCTTATTTATACGCCCTCTGGACTACCGAATCTGTTAATGCCGACTTTGGAAAAAAATCACCTGAAAAGCTTGCGTTTTTGCGAGAAGTGACGCAAAAAAATTACGACGGTATGTTAACGGCGATGGCCTATAGCATGATAGGGCGACATTATTTGAAAAGCAAAAAAGCGGCACTTGCCGATAAAGAGTTTACCAATACAGGGTCAATAGATAACTGGGCAATAACAGGCGAATTTCAAAACATATCAACCAGCGGATTTGATAAAAACTATGCAAGCCTTAAAAACCCTCAAGACACCGCTACATTTAAAAATAAAAACGGGGTAAGTGTAACATGGCGTACCGTGCCTTATATACGCCACGACAAATGGTTTGATCTAACTTATTACGGCGATGCATATAATACTATAATGTTCGCACAAAGCTTCATAAAATCTGATAGAGAGCAGGAATGTCAACTGCGCATAGGCGTATCAGGATCTTTGAAGGTATGGGTAAATGACCGGTTGATTCTTGCGGAACCCGAGGAACGGAACAATGACATTGACACGTATATTCAAACCATTAAACTGCATCAGGGCTACAATCGTGTACTGTTACAGTTGGGCGAGAGTTATGCCAATTCATCAAACTTCCTTTTAAGAATAACTGATAATAAAGGCCATGTTATACCTGGGTTAACCGTATCTCCGCGGTACCAGCCTTATGAAAAAGAAGATAAATATGAATCAGTAAAAGTTGAGAATTTTGCAGAGGCGTTTTTTCTTGCAAATTTAAAGGCAAACCCAAATGACTTTTTGTCGCGAATTTTGCTGGCGCAAACCTATCTGAACACTGATAAAACTTTTGAAGCACGTAATATTCTTGAACCTCTAACAAGTATATATCCTAATAGCACCTTTCTAAATGGCATGCTGCTAACTCTTTTCGGTAAAACAAACAACAGAACCGGCCAGGAAACGGTAATGGAAACAATAAAAATGGCCGATCCGGAAAGTAGCATTGGACTTACATTGAGATACAATGAGTTTTATGAACAAAAGGAATACGAAAAAGCCAACGGGATACTAAAGCGTATAGAAGAGTTATATCCTTATAAAAGCGAAATGATCTATGCATCGCGTATAGATATTGCCGGTAATACAGACAAACAAAATGAAGTGATTAAGTTGTCTGAAGAGGCTTTTGCCAAATACCCGGACAATACATCATTTATGAAAAATAAATATTTGATTGAAAGCAATATTCGAAAAAATGTATCTAAAGGTATTGATGTACTTAAACATTTTGTTGACAATAACGACAACTACGGCAGTGCCCAGGACCTGGCCGAAGCTTACTTTGACGCTGGTAAGGGTGCACTTGGGCTTAAAGTATACCAGGACGAAATAGCCTTTGATCCGGTGGGAACCGGCATTTACTCCGCTTTAGGCGACCAGTATTATAGTCAGCAACAATATAATAAAGCTGCGGAAAGTTACATGGGTAGTATTAGCTTATCGCCAACAACGGGCGTGTATTACACTTCGCTTGCCAAGGTTTATGAAGCAACCTCACAAAAAGATAAGGCTATACAGTTTTATCAGAAAAGCATACAAATGAACCCAACTGAATACGAATCGATCAAAGCGCTTCGCAAATTGGAAGGGAAGAAGGATGTTTTCAGCTACTTTGTGGAGCCGGATATACCCGCCATAATAAAAGCAGCTCCCAAACCTGTTGATTTTCCCGATTTTAATTATGCTATCCTTAACCAGGAAGTGCAAAAAGTAGTTTACCAGAATGGAGGGTCTGAAGACCGCCGCTATTTAACGGTAAAAATATTCAACCAGAAAGGAATTGATACCTGGAAAGAATATAGCGTACCCTCAAACCCGGATCATGAAGTGCTTATAGAAGTTGCAGAAGTAATAAAAGTTAACGGCAATAAAATTCCCGCCGAAAAAGATGAAAATAATGTAGTGTTCACTAATCTTGAAGTAGGAGATGTTGTTAATGTACGGTATAAAACGAGCAAATACTTAAAAGGCGATCTTGCACCCCATTTTTGGGACAATTTTTATTTTGCCCAGGGATGCCCGGCTGTTACACTGAAATATTCATTACTTATTGATAAGAAAAAGCCGTTTTACCATAAATTCAGTATTGACAATATTGAGCCCCAAAAAACCACAGCTGATGAGTTTGATCTGTATATATGGAAAAAAGAAAACGTAAAAGGCATTGTGTATGAGGATAAGTTGCCGGCATTTGCTGATATCTCCAATTCTATATCGCTCACCTCGATTCCGGATTGGAAATTTGTATCAAATTGGTACAATGATCTTGCTTCGGCAAAGGCCCGCCCTAATTATGAAGTAAAATCGGTAGTTGCCAATTTGTTTAAAAACACAACAAAATTAACCGACATCCAAAAAGTAGAAGCAATATTCTACTATATAACAGGCAATATCAGCTACAGTTCTGTATCCTTCCGGCAAAGCGGCTTGGTTCCTCAAAACCCTTCTACGGTTATCAATACCAGAATAGGAGATTGTAAGGACGTAGCCACACTTTTTGTTGCCATGTGTAGCGAAGCAGGCATTAAAGCACAACTGGTGTTGGTTAAAACGCGTCCGTTTGGTATAAAGTCCCTGATGTTACCTAATATAGAATTTAACCATTGCATAGCTAAGGTTAATCTGGAAAATAAGGAATATTATATTGAACTAACATCCAAATACCTGCCATTCAAGGCTATTTATTCGCAATATTTAAATTCAACTATACTGGACATAGGCGAAGTCAGTGCCGATGCAAAAATCAAATATCTTGATCCGGCAACACGCAGGCAGAATAATGTTGTAAGAAACTCAACCGTTGTTTTTAGCGGAAAAGATCTTGTAGTTGATGAAAATATTGAAATGACAGCCGGAATGGCTGCCATGATGCGGCAGTTTTACATTGACCTGTCGGCAAATGATCGTATCAAGAAAACAAAGGAGGCTTTGTCAACCATGTATCCAGATGCCGACATAAAAGCAATGTCATTTACAAACCTTGAACAACCTGCAAAGGATACCATACTTATAAATACAAAATACGAAATCAGGAACCTTGCTAAAGAAATTGCCGGATTATACATATTTTCTCTACCGTGGTCTGATAAATTTACAGCCGCTTCGTTCCAAATTAGTTTACCTCGTAATAATGGCATTGATCTCAGCCAGCTATTTTCCATGGATGCAGAAACCGAAGTGTTTGCAATACAACTTCCTCCAGGGAAAACATTGGTTGAAAATCCGTCAAACATTACATTAAACAATGAGATTCTGGACTATAGTATTGTTTATACACTGAAAAACAACCAGTTATTTTTAACAAGAAAATTTAAGCTTAAGCAAAATTTTATCCCGGTTGAAAAAGCCCCTGAGTTTAACGCTTTTTTTAAAAAAATGGTAGAAGCCGACAATAAAGAACTGGCTTTGAAATAAACTAACTCATCGTTTGTTCCGCTAATGGTTATTCATTGGCGGAACAAACGATGGATAAAAACTCTCCAGAATATATTGCTGCGGTATTTCTGTTGAATGCTGCGGCTTACCATAATGACTGATAAAAAGATCAACCTTATCGTTTAACGTAACTGCAAACAAAAGATCATTATCATCACTGTTAACCGCCGAAAAAGGAGGTGCGGCGCCTAAAGCCGCAAGCAGGGGCATAACACTATTGTATTTGGTTACAACAAGCACTTTATTACCTTCAAAATTCTTTTTTATCTTATCGGCCAGTGCTTTTATGCTATCTGCATACACGCGTGGTAGCACCTTTGCCTTTTGCCCCAGTGGGTCTGCAGTTTGCTTCGCCGCTTTAGTGTCGTCAATATAAATAACCTGTACTTTTTCGCGCTTTAGTACTTTAGCCAGGTCTTCTGCCCGGGCTTGTCCGGCCAAACTCAAATTATCCTGTTTACCGGGTGTTTCGGCATGCATTACTATCCAAATATTTGTTTTTTGTGCAAAGGCATTAAAATTGCTTAGCACTAAACAAAACATGAATGTTATAAATATGCCTCGGGTATAAGCGTGGGTTTTCATAAGCAATAAAGTATCTTTAAAAATTCATGCTTGCTATACAAATATATCTCAATAAACATGATAATTAACAAGGAGTACATGAAAAGATTCTGGAAGGTTTTAGTTGCAACATTTACGGGTTTTTCTAACGATAACGGGCTAAAACTAAGTGCATCATTAGCATATTATACCGTATTTTCTATAGCGCCACTTTTGTTTTTACTGATAGCTATTGTTGGGTTGTTCCCGCTGGCAAAAGGCGACACGCTATACCAGGACCTTGGTGTGTATATAGGTAAGGATGCAGCCGCACAAATCCATAGCACTGTTACTGCTTTAAAACTGAATGGCAAAAGCACGTTTGGGTTTGTACTGGGCATTGCTACACTTATGATTGGTGCAAGCAGTATATTTATAGAGATACAAGACTCGCTGAATATGATATGGCGGGTTAAAGCTAAGCCCAAAAAAGGTTGGGTTAAAATGCTGCAAAACCGCTTTTTGTCATTTTCTCTCATTATAAGCCTTGGCTTTCTGCTGTTGGCATCCTTGCTTATCAATTTACTAATGGATGCTTTAAGCGCACGTATTGAACACTTTTTGCCTGTAATAACCGGCATTTTATTAAAAGGTATTAATATGGCTATTGAAGCTATTGTTATTTCAGTGCTTTTTGCCATTATATTTAAGTTTTTGCCTGATGTTAAGATAAGGTGGAAAGACGTGCGTATAGGCGCCTTTTTTACAGCCGTGCTTTTTATGATAGGGCAGTACTTAATTGGCATGTATATACAGTATACCGCACAAGGATCAGTGTATGGTGCCGCCGGCTCATTAATAGTAATTTTGGTTTGGATATACTATACATCGGCCATTTTATACATTGGTGCAGAATTTACCCAGGTTTATGCAGAGGCCATTGGCAGTAAAATTGAGCCTGCCCCTTACGCGGTATATGTAAGACAAACCGAAATTGAGAGTGCTGTAAAGGAACTGCCGCCACAAAACCCGCAACTGGAGGGAAAACTAAAAGACCCCGCGGCTAAATAGCTATGCGTCAGTAAATAAGTTAATTTCTTTTGGTTACCAAATTTTGTAATTTTAGTAACCAATTATAATTACTTTTTGCAGAATGCCGCGTGGTGTAAGATACAGTATCCTTTTATTTTTATTGACGTTTGTTTGCTGCGTTCCATGCGCAAAGGCACAGCATTTTGATATCGCCAGAAATAAGAAGCGTGTTTACGTACCGTTTAAGGTTGTACGCAGCATGATTGTTATCCCACTAAAAATAAATAACAAGGGGCCCTATAATTTTATATTAGATACCGGTGTCGGGTTGCTGCTTATCACCGATCCGCTACTGGTTGATTCTCTTAACATTGCAAACAAACGCACCATAAAAATAGCCGGATTAGGAGAGCGTGAAAATTATGAGGCGATAGTTGCCCCGTTATTAAACGTAACCGTACAAGGCAGCCTGGAAAGCAGCAATATATCAGCCGCAATATTGAAGGATGACTTTTTTGGACTATCAGGATACGCCGGTATGCCCATACATGGTTTGTTAGGCTATGCTTTTTTTAATAAACTGGCAGTGAAGGTTAGTTTTACCGACAGCACTTTGTTAGTTATGAAACCCGGTAGCATGCGCATTTTCAGAAAGGCAGAAAAAATACCATTAACGATAGAGGATGGTAAACCCTACATGACGACCAATGTTACGAGCAATGGAATGGAGAAAACCAGCAAATTGCTGATTGATCTGGGCGCGGGGCACCCTCTGTCGTTAGAAAATGTTGATTCGTTACCACAAAAATCTATAACGGCCAATTTGGGCGTAGGCCTAAACGGATTAATTGACGGGCATTTGGCGCGGGTGAACAGTATGGCTATTGGGAAATATAGCATAAAGAATATTATAGCATCGTTCCCGGCTGATGATCCTTCTTTTAAAACATCAATACCGCGCGATGGCAGCGTGGGAATGGGTGTATTAAAGCGGTTTGACATCATATTTGACTACCAAAACAATGCAATGTACTTAAAACCAAACGCTGCATTCAAGGAAACCTTTGAGCACGATATGAGTGGATTAAGCTATCATGCCGGGGGCAAAAAATTTGACCGCTTAATTATTGAGAAAGTTGATGTGGGATCGGCCGCATACGAAATGGGAATACAGGAAGATGATGAAATACTTTCAATAAACTTTAAGCCCGTTAACAAAATGAGCCTGCAACAGGTAGACGATCTGCTTAAGTCAAAAGATGGCCGCACCGTTTTACTGGAAATACACCGGGATAAAATAACCGACATGGTATTACTCACCTTAAAAAGAAGAATATAAATCTCCGCTGTTATGCCCCGTTATTTTAGCTGACTTATATTCTCAAAAAAAGCCGCCTGTAAGTCAAGTAACGACCTTACGTTGATCTTTTCTCCATACATATCAAAGCACAAAAACTTTGAATTTTGCTGATCGCCGGGTTTGCTTTTTTCCAGTAAGTTAAAAGTTTCAAAAAAATAATGATTGGTAGTAACTTTACTGCGCTTATTGGTTTGCGAAGTATTTAAGCTAAACCCGATGACGTTAAGCCACTTGTGCACGTTGCTGTGCAGATTCCGCATATTGTTCATAAGTATTAGTTTTAGGTATTTAACGAAAAATTAAAATATATGTTTCATCAAAAAGCCCTCATTTATAAACAGTTGTTAAATTTTTTTGCCTGTTGAGTTAAATAAAATGTGTTCTAAAGAAACTATTTAGCCCTATTAAATACATATAATATCAGATTGTCAATTTGCAAGAGGGGGGCGGCTCAGCGCCAGGTGAGCCACCTGAGCCCTCGTGAGCCACCCGCAGACAGTCGTAGAATCGCGTAGAGCCCGCATGCACAAAGTAAAAATTGTAGTTTTAGCAATTATTGGTTAAAATAATCCGATTGTTTATATACGAGTATGCTGAGCCAATTTAAATTAACAAGAATAGCGCCCACTCCAAGCGGCTATCTCCATCTAGGCAACGCCTATTCGTTCGCGCTTACAGCTGCAATTGCCCAAAATACAGGTGCTGATATTCTATTACGGATTGATGACCTTGACCGGGAGCGTGTTGAAATGGCTTATGTAAATGATATTTTTGACACCCTCAATTTCCTGGATATTTCCTGGCAACGAGGGCCCAATAATATTAAAGAGTATGAAAACAGCTGGTCGCAACATTACAGGCTGAATGTATATCAGCCTGCAATGGAAACACTGGTACAAGGGGGTAACCTATTCGGTTGTAGCTGTTCACGCAGCCAACTGCAAGCGCCGGGCTATGAATGCACCTGCGTTTCTAAAAATATTCCGCTTGAAACACCGGGTGTAGCCTGGCGCTTGCTTACTCACGACAGACACTTTACAATTAATACCCTTACACAGGGCCCTGTAAGTAACGCTTTGCCCGTAGAAATGAAAAATTTTATTGTCCGCAAAAAGGATGGCTACCCAGCCTATCAGTTAACATCATTGTTAGACGATACCCATTTTGGTGTAGATCTGATTGTTCGTGGCGAGGACCTCTGGCCATCAACTATAGCTCAGCATTATCTTGCTTATATTCTTGGTATCAAAACCTTTGGTCAAGCCACTTTTCATCACCATAAACTATTAACCACAGCTGATGATACAAAACTTTCCAAATCTGCCGGT
>Ga0247740_1000223_pt1 | contig 30297 bp, 26 predicted proteins | sample UWRJL148409B2_FD_180942 | JGI IMG/M metagenome (GOLD analysis project Ga0247740, IMG submission 180942) | Plant litter microbial communities from Arlington Agricultural Research Station in Wisconsin, United States - UWRJ-L148-409B-2 | ecosystem: Environmental > Terrestrial > Plant litter >...
AGAATATTCATGGATACGATCTCTCGTTTAATCTTTCTTCTTATGATAACAATTTTGAATGCAAAGATTGTGTAACGATTGACAATAAGAACTATTCCATAAAATCTACAGTTGAAGATTATGGTTTAAAACTAGAGATTAATCAGGATAATATTCGGTTGGAAATTAGCGCCTTTGTAAATAAAAACCCTGCTTTTGACCAAAACAATTATAATTTAAATAAAAAGGTAACACAGGAAATAGAAACTCCAAAGTACAAAGTTTTAATTACCTATCTTAATGCGAATGGTAAAATCAAAAACAATAAAAAAGTATTAGACAGCTATAACATAAAAGTGCTGGTGAAAATTAAAAACTAAAAAGAAAGCCTTTGAATTATTTTTCAAAGGCTTTTTTATTTATGCTTTTTTAAATCATTTAGTACGTTCCGTTTTGCATTTTACTTAATGTTTCGCGAATATCTGTAGCGGTTTCTTCCTCTACATAATCGGTTAAATATTTTACGGCCAGAGTTTGTGTTGTAATCGCTTTCTCTTTTTGTCCGTCTTTATAATACAACTGTGCCAGAGTATCTAAATAATATGGATTGTTTTTACTGATCATCAAACTATATTCTGACCACGTAATTGCTGATTTTATAAAACCAGTATTGCCAGGTTTTGAAACTACGGTCCACGCAGCTTCATTGCATAAATTCGAATGGTATTCCTTAAAAGCATTCCATCCGTTGTATGAATACTCAGAATTAGGATCGATCGAAGTAAACATTGTATCTAGTTTTTCGATAACGCTTCCTTTATCTGTCGCGAGATTAGCATTAAAATAAGTACTAAACTCTTTTAAATAATTTGTATTTGAGCCGTCTCTATCTTGAATCTCAGCCAAATATGCAAAGTAATTTTGATAAGATTCAAAATTACCTTTTCCAGCAGCAATTAGTTTTTTATAAACTGCAATCGTTTTACTGTCATCTTTTACTCTCGAAGCATTATTTTCAACAACATAATTATTTTGCTGTAAAGCTGTTGCAATCTCTGTATTTAAATTTCCTATTACATGTGTCTCACCTTCTTTAGCAGTAAAAGCTGCACGTTCTGCATCAATTGCATCATAGTGTTTTATCAAATAATCAATAGCAAGAAAATCAGTATCATTTAAAACTTTATCATCTTTAAAAAACTGTTTCGAAAATCCCTGATTTTTAATTTCTTTTAAAATGGTTTCGACCAAATACATATTCGGTTTTGTATCTTTTTGATGGGCTTCAATCAGTTTTTTCCAAACCTGAGCCACTTCTTTTTTATCTAAGGCTGCATTTGCAAACTTAAATTCTCCGGCATTATCATCAGTTGTTACCGTATAGTCTGTATCATAATCATATGGTATTTCCAAAACTGCAACTTTATTAAAAGCCTGGATCAAATCAGCATCTGTTGCTTTTTTGTTTTTTAATGTTTTACTAAAAGTCAACAATCCATCCGTTCTTTGCAATTTTTTATAGAGAGCATCATAATAATTGAACTGATACTGTTTGTCCTTAAAATTAGATTTTGCAGTGGCTAAAACCTCTCCGTTATTATTCAGGATAATCAGACTTGGATCAGCTGTAACTTTATTCGTTTTAAGCCACTTTTTATCATCGGCTGTAGCCAAATAATAATTGTACAAATCATATTCAGGGTTGTATGCATCATACATGGTATAAGCAATCTGCGTTTCCTGGTCTTTAATAAAAGCATCAAAATCAGTTTTTGCCGAAGCATTTTTACTGTCAACGCCAACTACTAAAAATTTAGTTTTACTTTGTTTAATGGATGAAATCGCATTTTTAAGATTATTTTCGATTTTTAATTTAAAATCAAATGTTGGAGGATATGAATCTACTCCTACAACAGTAGAATCGACTGCGGTACCAAAATCATCACTTACTAAAGGTTCTTTTCCTGCATACGTCCAATTTGCAACTGTCTTATTTTCTAGTGGAATCACCGAAACTTTTTCAGGCTGCGCATCTTTCGCATTACGAAATACTAAAGGATCTTTTCCTGATTGTTCAGAAATCATCAGCTCAGTTGTTTTCTGATTGAAAAAACCTTTAATATTTAAATTCCCTACAACATCCGATTGATATTTAATCGTAATTTCTGAAACATCTTTTGGCAAAGCAAATTTAGAGACCATGCTATTTCCACCATATTCTTCATAAACCAAATACAAATAATCTGCTTTATCAATCTCAAAATCTACATCAGTTTTATCCTCTTGAGGATTTACTCTGGTTTTAATATCTGATAGTCTTTGATATTCCACCTCACCTGAGCCTTTTTGTGTACCAACGTAGAAAGAGTAATAGTAAACAGCATCAACAAACTTTATTTTTACTTTTTTTGCTTTTTTATCATTTTTAAAAGCAAGATCAAAACCACTTTCTGCTTTTGCAGTTGGAGTAAACAATAATGAATCGCCTTTGATTTCATAATTACCCGAATAAAAAACCAATTCGTATTTATTATCTTCTAATAAATTCAGTTTGATTTTTTGACCTTTATTGGTCGATAAATAAGATCCTTTTTCAATATTTTTTGTTTGAGAAAAAGAAACAGATATTAAACAAAAGAAAGCTAAGAAACTCCATATAAAATTACGCATGCTTAAAATTTTAGTTGTTACTATTTCAAACAAAGATATTTCTTTCTTATTTAAAAAAAACATCAAAAAGACAAGGAATTGTAATTAAAATACTATAAATTGTATTTCATCGAAAACATAATATAACGAGGCTGTACAGTATATTGTGAAACTCTTGTAGAAAACTGCGAGAAGCTGTCATCATTAAGATATTTAGTGTTAAGTAAGTTGGTAGCCGATAATTTGTACTCCCATTTACTATTCTTTTTTTGATAAATTAAACTTGCACTTAAAAAATCATATTCGTTATCGACTGTTTTATTGCCATTGTAATAATGGTAAAACTCATATTCTGAAACAAACGAAAAACTATTTAGGAAATAATAATCTAATCTTGCAAAAGGTTTATCGGTATAATACGTTGAGCCGCTATATTTGTTAATCAAAGCATTATAACCAAACTCGATATTAGGCATGTTTTTATAATTTGTTGAAGCTTTTATGGTGTAGCTCTGCACAAAACTTTCTGTAGTGGCCAATTCATTATTCTGGATATTATTGAATTTTGACCAATTGAAACTTGCATTTACAGATGCTTTATAATTCTTTAAAAACGAACGCCCGTAATTTCCCATTCCGCTAAAAGTTTCATCTGCCAAATTAGAATTATACGGTGAGGATGACTGGTTAATTCCCGTAAAATCTGCACTGGTTTTAATGGCATCTACTTTTTTAGTATAGGTTGCATTGGCAAAAATATTCTCAAAATTAAACATATTGTACTTGAAATAACGAAGCGTATGAACTTGCGAAGTAGCATTCTCCAACAAACGATTTCCGCGGAACAAGCTACTGTAATCAGACAAAACAAAACCCGCAGCCAACTGATTAATATCTGTAAAATCATTGGTTAAAGAGAAATTATACGTTAGTGTTTCTGCTTTTTTAATTTGATATAAAGCAAAAAAATCAGGCAGTACTTTTATAAAATTTTGAGAATAATCTGTTCCTAGCTGTGTGTTTTTCATGTTATAGGAATGTACGCTAACTCCCGGAGTTAAAGTAAATTTCCCTGCCAGAATTTTATAATGAAATCCAAGAAATACATCATTAAAATTATAGTTGACCTTATTGTTGTTGTCGGGATCGTTTAAATCATTTCGATCTCCGTTATCCAACATTTGAAAAATATGGGAATTAAAATCCTGATATGAGAATGTATTTCCAAGTGTAATATTGATGTTGCTTTTTGGCGTTACCATATAATAGTAATCCAGTTTAGCATCTAACTTATTCGTTTTTACAAATCGATCCTGATTGAGGTCATTTCTTTCCTGTCCCGAAGTATAACCTGTTAAATCAAAAGGTTGTGTGCGTAAATTAGCATTATAAAATGGGTTTTCGTCCTGATACAAATGCTGCATTTCAAAAGCAAAAATATTTTTATCGCTTTGTGTATAGTACAAACTCAAATCTTGTTTTATAGATGTTGGATCCTGTTTTTTACCCGTAAGGATAGTCTCCAAAGTCGAAACATTATTCACCACAGACTCACGCAATAGATCGGTATCTTCATTTTGTTTGGATAACTTCGTTAAAATATCATAATCAAACTGAAATTTATCATTGGGCTTATACGTGGAACTCAGTTTAAAAAGTCCCAGATTATTTTTTTGATGTGTTTCTTCTTCTCTTTTTTGCTCATCTCCGGATTCTAAAATCGTCGTTTGTGATTTCGTTTCCAAATCTGTTTTTGAAGTCGATAAGATTCCGAAACCGCTAATATTCCATTTTTTGGTAACAGAATAAGCAAAGTTTGTGGCTCCAAATTTCGTCTCAATTTCTTTAGCGCGATTGTTTCTTAAAATCGAAATTCCTAAATCGTTTGATGAAATATTAAAATTACTTCCGCCCTTTTGCATCATATTTTTAAATCCTCCTGTGAACTTAAAATAATCCTGAGCTGTAAGCGGTAGTTCGCCAATATTATTAAAATTGGTAATTACGTTGATGCTGTATTTCGGGCTGTAATAAAACAATTTTGGATTAATAATATAACGGCTATCGAGTTCTCCAACTCCGGTTCCGGCTGTTACATCTCCAAACCAAAAGTTCTTTTTACCTTCTTTTAGTTTAATATTCATCGCTACATTATCCTGATCGTTTCCTAAACCTTTTAGAGCGCCTACTTCATTGTAATTTCTTAATACCTGAATTTTATCAATCGCATCGGCAGGAATATTTTTAACGCCAAGTTTTGTGTCTCCGTCAAAAAAATCCTTTCCCTCAACCATTAACTTACTTACTTTTTTACCTTCCACTTCAATTTCTCCATCGGCATTTACCTCAACTCCTGGCAATTTTTTCAGTACATCTTCCAGCTTTTTTTCGGTTCCGGATTTAAACGAATCAGCATTGTACACAATAGTATCTCCTTTTATAGAAACCGGCATTTCACGCACAATCTCAACACCCTGAAGTTCGATTCCGGCATCATCCATGACAATGTTCTGAACGATGTTTGCGCTTTGCGTAGAAACGGCAATTTCTTTCGATTTCATTCCCAGATAACTTACTTTAATTGAGTAAGAAGTATTAGGCTTCAATGTAAGCTGAAATTTTCCTTTATCGTTGGTAATTCCATAAGAATCCATTGCTTTGGTAGCAGTATTTACGGCCATTATATTGGCCATCTCTAACGGATTTTTTTGCTCATCCTGAATAAATCCGTCAAAACGAACACTTTGAGAAAAGCATATAGAAGTAAATAAAAAGGCGAATATAAAAAGTGTTTTGTTCATTGATAGAATGAATAAATTAGAATAAATAAAACTTTGAAGCAGAAGATCTACCTTCCAATTGTTTGTGCTGGTCCGCTTGAACGACCACGATTCATTTCTCTAAATTCTTCCATTTTTTTAACTACTGTTTCATCATAATCCTTCTGCGAGACTACTTTTCCTTTTTTAGAAGGCTTAATATCCACTTTGTCTTTTGCATTCAAAACAATTTTTGAACATAAAATTGTAGTTGTTCCATCATTTATTTCTAAAATTAAACCAGGAAGTCCCCAATAATTTTCGGGACCTTGGTTTACTGGAATTTCAGGCGTATACCAAGCGGTTACAACAATTTCTTTTGGCAACTCAAAATTGTCTTCAAAATTTGTTTTAGTTTCTCCGGAAGTTTTTTTAGCTTCCTCTTTTTTATCATCTGTTTTTTTAGGTCTGAAATTTCTAAAATCGGTTTTACTTGGTTCTTTTACTGCAGTGGCTTTAAAGCAATTATATCCTCCAATTTGTTTGGTCTCCTGCTCTAATTTCCAATTTAATTTGGGCAGCGAATCTATAACCAGGAATTCTTTACCCATAAATTCTTTATCAACGGTATATGATTTTGTTTTAACATCTTTATAGAAAGTGCCTCCGCCTCCCATCATTGAACTCACCATAACACGAAAACCACCTTGTTGTCCCGGAGCTTCCAGTTTTTCTTCTTCTTTATAAATAGAAGCTGACTTGTCAAAATTCAGAATAAAAGTTTTTTCCAGCATTTTTTTCATTCGCTCTTCCATACTCTTTTGCATTTCCGGCGTGATATCACGATTGCCCCGCATGCCTTCAAACTTTGGCACCTGCGTTTTTGACTCATAAACAGCCATTCCCTGAAAATCTTTTTGAGCCTGCACCTGAGTAAATACAAACAGCAAAGACATATAACAAATTACTTTTTTCATTTCGTTTTATTTAAAATTGAGTGAAGCCGATAAAACTTACACTCAAATGTATTGTTTATTTTAAAATTCCGAAAGTTAAATATATCAATAGCGAGAAGATATAGACAAAATCGACTATTGCTTAGACTATTACGATACAATAGGACTAACGAACTAAATCTTTATCTTTAAGTAATTTCTACTTTAGTTTTTTGTAATTTGGCTCTTTAGAAACCAAGTATTATGAGCAAAACGGCACATATTTTTTTATTTTTTCTTTTTATTGCCTGCTCTTTTTCAGCTGTTTTTTCGCAAAACCAAAAAATAAAAGCAACCTCTCTTTCTCGTCTCTCAACTGATGCTGATGATTTTTCAGGTTACGATTCTTTTGGATATTCTTATCAGATAAAAAATAATGTTTTCAGCAAAACCAAAGACAAAGAGCGATTTGAGTATAAAAATGTATCACTGGGAAAAATTACCAAAGTCGATTTACAAAATCCGCTTAAGATCGTTTTATTTTATGAAGATTTTAATACCGTTATATTATTAGATAATCAGCTCAATAAAGTGACTGAGATTAATTTTTCTCTCAATAATACACCTATTCTTGTTTCAGCAATCGGAATGTCTACACAAAATCAGCTATGGATTTATAATGCATTAAACCAGCAAATTAGTCTTTTTGATTATCTAAAAAATGAATACAAAACCGTTTCTACTCCATTAATAGAAATCATAAAATATTACCAAACCGACTTTAATACCTTTTATTGGATTGATAAAAAAAACAACTGGTTTTCCTGTGATATTTTCGGAAAAACAACTTCGTTAGGAAAAGTATCAGATTTCGATTCCATTGAAATAATCAATAATCACCAATATCTTTTTAGCAAAGCTAATTTGTTGTATTTTAAAGACATTACAAGTACAAATTCAAATGCATTTTCTGAAATTGAAATTTTAGAAAAATCGTTTGACAAATTCTGCTACAAAGACCAAATTTTATCTATTTTTACAGCTAAAGAAATAATAAATTATAAAATCGTAACACCGTAATGCACATAGCAATAGCAGGAAATATAGGAGCAGGAAAAACAACTTTAACTAAATTATTGGCCAAACATTTCAAATGGGAACCCCATTATGAAGATGTAGTTGATAATCCGTATTTAGATGATTTTTACCATCAAATGGAGCGCTGGTCGTTTAATTTGCAGATTTATTTCCTTAACAGCCGTTTCCGTCAGGTATTGCAAATTCGCGAAAGCGGAAAGAAAATCATTCAGGACAGAACGATTTATGAAGATGCTTATATCTTTGCTCCCAACTTATATTCGATGGGATTAATGACGAGTCGCGATTTCGAAAACTATACTTCGCTTTTTGAATTAATGGAAGGATTAGTAAAAGCGCCTGATTTATTAATTTACCTAAGAAGCTCTATTCCTAATTTAGTAGGGCAAATTCACAAACGCGGACGTGATTACGAAAACTCTATTTCTATTGATTATTTAAGCCGATTAAATGAAAGATACGAAGCCTGGGTACAAACGTATACTAAAGGAAAATTATTAATTATTGATGTTGATAATATTAATTTCGTTGATAATCCGGAAGATTTAGGAAACATCATTAATAGAATTGATGCTGAATTGAATGGGTTGTTTTAGAAACACGGATTTACACGAAAAAAAATGCCTCTAAATAATTTAGAGGCATTTTTTATTATCTTATAAACATAATCGCATTTTGTCATCCCGAGGAACGAGGGATCTCCGCAAGAAACTCCGCAGTCAAAATCGTTATCTTTGTCGAACCACTTGTGGAGATCCCTCGTTCCTCGGGATGACAAAAATAAGTACATTAACTTTGCGTAAGCTTTGTCAAAGCTTTAAACTTTGACAAAGCTGTTTTATTTAGCAGTAGCTGTACTAATTTTTGCTTCAACTTCTTCTTCTGTTCCTTCGTAAACTTCGGTGGTTGTTTTACCATTTGCAGTTTTTGTTACAGTTCCGACAGCTTTGCCATTTTCATTTCTTAAATCAACACGAACTGATGTTTTATCATATTTACTAGTATCAAAACAATCTGTTTTTTGGTATGCATATTTTCCGTTTGCATCGTAATGCGCCAGGCATTTTGCTGTTTCTTCAGCCGTGCATCCTTTTTCTTTACACATTTTAATACATTCTTCTTTGGTCATGCCGGATAAATCTCCACATTTAGAAACTCCTCCTGCATGCATTTCAGTTTTAGCACAACAGGAACCTTTTTCAGCCAAACCAGCTGTAGCATGTCCTTCACCTAATATAGGCGCAATTACCAAACCTATTAAGCAAGTTAATTTGATCAGGATATTCATAGATGGTCCTGAAGTATCTTTAAACGGATCTCCTACTGTATCTCCGGTTACGGCAGCTTTATGTGCATCAGAACCTTTGTAAGTCATCTCTCCGTTGATTAAAACTCCTGCTTCAAAAGATTTTTTAGCGTTGTCCCAGGCACCTCCGGCATTGTTTTGAAAAACAGCCCAAAGCACACCAGAAACAGTAACTCCAGCCATATATCCTCCTAACATTTCAGCAATTAACTGATTGTTGTCTGCATAAACTAATTTACCTAAAAGTACAATCGCAATTGGGAAACCAATAGTAAGAATTCCTGGTAACATCATTTCGCGTAAAGCGGCTTTTGTAGAAATCTCAACGCATTTTCCGTATTCCGGTTTTCCGGTTCCTTCCATTATTCCAGGAATTTCCTTAAACTGACGACGAACTTCGTACACCATATCCATAGCGGCTTTTCCAACAGAATTCATAGCCAAAGCTGAAAATACTACCGGAATCATTCCACCCACAAATAACATCGCTAAAACCGGCGCTTTAAAAATATTGATTCCGTCTATTCCTGTAAAAGTTACATATGCTGCAAACAAAGCCAATGATGTTAAGGCTGCAGAAGCAATTGCAAATCCTTTTCCGGTTGCCGCAGTTGTATTCCCTACTGAATCTAAAATGTCTGTTCTGGTACGTACTTCTTTTGGTAATTCGCTCATTTCGGCAATTCCTCCTGCGTTGTCAGAAATTGGTCCAAAAGCATCAATTGCCAATTGCATAGCAGTAGTTGCCATCATAGCTGACGCCGCCAACGCTACTCCATAAAATCCTGCCAGTGCATACGAAATCCAGATTGCTGCTGCGAACAAAATTACAGTTGGAAAAGTAGAAATCATTCCCGTTGCCAATCCTGCAATAACATTTGTTCCTGCCCCAGTAGATGATTTTTGCACAATCGCCATTACTGGCTTTGTACCTAATCCTGTATAATATTCCGTAACAGATGAGATCGCTCCACCCACTACTAGCCCAACTAAAGTGGCATAAAAAACACGCATTGACGAAATATCTTTAGAACCTTCGCCAAAAAAGCTCATTTGCATGGTTTCCGGCAGCATGTATTTTACCAGAAAGAAACAAGCAATAGCAGTTAAAACAATCGAAACCCAGTTTCCTATATTTAATGCTTTTTGTACTTGTGCTTCTTTTGCGTTGTCATCAGATATTTTTACTAATGTAGTTCCTATAATAGAGAATAAGATTCCGAAACCGGCAATTGCCATTGGCAATAAAATTGGACCAATACCGCCAAAAATATCCTGAATGTTTCCACCCATATCTTTGATCACGTAATTTCCTAAAACCATTGCAGCCAAAACAGTTGCTACATACGAACCAAACAAATCGGCTCCCATACCTGCAACGTCTCCAACATTATCTCCTACGTTATCTGCAATTGTAGCAGGATTACGAGGATCATCTTCCGGAATTCCGGCTTCTACTTTACCTACTAAATCTGCTCCAACATCGGCAGCTTTTGTGTAGATTCCGCCACCAACTCTGGCAAACAAAGCAATTGACTCAGCACCCAACGAAAATCCTGCTAAAGTTTCCAAAACCTTAGTCATATCTTCAGATGAAGTCCAAACCCCATTCATAAATATTTGAAAGAAAACGATAAAAAATCCTGTTAGACCTAAAACAGCTAAACCTGCAACTCCAAGTCCCATTACGGTACCACCACCAAAAGAAACTTTTAAGGCTTGTGGCAAACTTGTGCGGGCCGCCTGAGTGGTTCTAACGTTTGTTTTAGTGGCTATTTTCATTCCCATATTTCCGGCCAAAGCCGAGAAAAACGCTCCAAAAATAAACGCCACTACTATTAATATATGTGTAGTAGGAACAATAAAAGAAATTCCGGCTAAAACTATACTGGCACCAATTACGAAAAAAGTCAGTAATCGGTATTCTGCCTTTAAAAATGCTAATGCGCCTTCGTAGATGTAATCTGAGATCTCTTTCATCTTGCCGTCGCCAGCATCTTGTTTCAGGACCCAAGTCCTTTTTATCGCCATGAAGAGTAATCCTATAATTGCCATAACAATTGGCAAGTAAATCATAAATTCGTTCATAATATTATAATGGTTATTGGTTAATATTCAATAAGCTATGTAAAACGAATTTAAACAAAAAAGCAATACTCCTGACGGCAGTATTGCTTTTTTTATAATAGAATAGGGTAAAAATTATTTAATACTAAATAATCCCTCTGGTTTATTTTCAATATCATCAAAACGCTTTGTACACTCAGCAATAATTGCAAATGCTTCGTTTACATCTCCCCAACCTTCAACATCTACTTGTTTGTTTTCAAGGTCTTTGTAAACCTGGAAAAAGTGCTCGATTTCTTTCAATAAGTGACCATTAATATCTGAAAGGTCATTTAGTGAATTCCAGATTGGATCTGAAACCGGTACACAAATGATTTTTTCATCTGGTCCTTTATCATCTGCCATATGGAAAACCCCAATTGGTTTTACTTCTATAACACAACCAGGAAAAGTTGGCTCGTTTATTAAAACTAATACATCAAGAGGATCTCCGTCAAGTGCTAATGTTTCAGGAATAAATCCGTAATCAGCCGGGTACATCATCGAAGAGAATAACATTCTGTCGAAACGCATTCTTTTGATTTCAAAATCGTACTCGTATTTATTTCTACTTCCACGTGGTATTTCGATTAATACATCGAAAGTCGTTAATTTGTCTGCGGTCATTTTCGTTTTTTATTATTTCTATAATTTCGATTGCAAAAGTAACTAAACAATCCTTTTTTACAATAAAAAACTTCATTTATATACCTACTTTTCTTTTAAATAACAGACAGTTAATATGTAATTTTCCTGTTTCTCTTGTTTAAGTAATAATGCCACAGCAAATATGTTGCATAAGATCGATACGGACTCCATTGTTGGGCATGGATTTCCATTTCGTTTTTGTCATGAATATCAAGTAATTCTTTGATTGTATTAACAACTGCAATATCACCTAACGGAATTAGATCAGGCTCCTGAAGAGAAAACATTAAGTAAATATCGATAGTCCAGTTTCCTATTCCTTTTAATTTAATGAGCTCTTCCCTAACTTGTGTTGCGGTTTTTGCTGCTAAACTTTCAATATCTAATTCTTTGTTTAAAACGGCATTCGCTAATATCTTAATGTATTTTGTTTTTTGACGGCTTACACCTAAAGTGCGAAATTCTTCATCAGATAAAACAGACATTGTTTCCGGATTGCACATTGTGTAGCCTTTTATTTTTAAGAAGGTGGCTTTCGCCGAATCTATAGAGACTTGTTGCTCGAGAATCAATAATACCAAAGTTTCAAAACCTTGCGGGCGTTTTGGAATTTGAGGTAATCCGTATTTTTCTATGATTTCAAGAAAAATTGGATTTTTGGCTGATAGAAAATCGATAGCTTCTTGCATGGCTTGATTTAAGTCTTTCAAAATTAAAAAAGAATCTCACAAAGTCGCAAAGTTTTTTTTACGCAGATTTTGCAGATAGAGCAGATTTATTTTTCAATCTATTTTATTGGTCTGCCTAAATCTGCAAAATCTGTGTGAAATAATTTTAATCAATAAAAAACGCCACGTTGCTAGAAATTAAACTTAGCGACTTGGCGTCTTTGTGGCAATTATTTTATCTTAAAAATAGAATCCGAACGATCCTTTTACTGCAAATTTATTAGCATCCGGAGTATTTAAATAACTTCCTCTCCAGGAGAAATCGATACGGAATACTTTGAAGATATTCCCGATTCCGGCGTTGTATTCCCAATATACATTTTCTGGGGCATTGTAGGGTTGCGCCGATGCATTGATTGCTCTGTTTGCATCTGAGATGGTTCCGTAAACTCCTTTTACTCCAACAAATTCTCTCCAGTTCAGTTTTCTCATAAATGGAATTCTGGCGAATAATCTTCCTCCAAAATCATGATTCCATTGCAGAGTTGTATATTGATCTGTAATAAATTCGTAGAAATTTAAGTTACTAAACGTGTTTTCGATGGTAAAGTAAGTCTGGTTACCAGGAATTACGCTCATTAATCCTAAAGGGATTGTACCAAAGGTTTTTCCGGTTTCAAGGATAATATTTGATCTTCCTAACGGTCCAATTATAATAGGCTGTTTGTAAAATAATTGTATTTTTTCGTAAGCGAAATCACTTTGCATAACTCCTTTTAGTCCATAACTAAAGTTAACAAAGAAATGACTAAACGGGCTGTCTACAAGGCTACGCTCTACACCAAAACCAATAGTTTTACGATTTGGCATAAATTCAAACTGAACATTGGCTTCAAACTGTTTTACTGCACTTTGTATGACTCCTGCAGGATTTGCAGCCGTTGGCAGCGTTGTGTAATAATCCAGACTAAACGTTGGTGAAGCAGATTCTAATGTCCTGTATGAAACCCCTGCCTGGACAACAAAGTTTTTTAAGGGCTCCATTTCAACCGAAATGTTGCTTAGATTAATATTGGTTAATTTTCCGTTACTTCCTGTTGTAAATAAGGCTGAGGAAGCAAAACTTCGACCTAAAATATCATTTGTTGTGGTTAAGCTGGCACCAATTTGTTCGATGTCTCGCCTGTTTCCTCCGGAAATAATAACTCGCTTTTTCTTGTCCACCATCCATTTTCCTGAAACTCCGTACTTGAATTTATTATCATCAAATCCGTAAGCCGTATACGCTTGTATACGCCAAGGATCATTTGGTCCAAAATAGGTTCTTCCTCCTGCTCTAACCCTTAGGCCTTCGACCTCGTTATAACCAAATGTCGAGAATATTGGCCCGAAATCAAAGTTTTTAAATTCGACGTAGCCGCTTCCTAAAATCGAGACAAGGCTATATAATTGTTTAAATCGCTTGACGGTTTGCAGTGTATCCAGCATTTTGTAAATACCGGCTTCATCTTTATTTAATTTCTCGAAACGATTTTCCTCCCAGAATTCAGGCGGTCGGTCATAAACAGCGTTATCAATAAAATTGACTTCTTCTTTATAAAACTTCTCCGGTTTTGGAATATTAAATTTATGATTGCGATAAAGAGTCGTTCGTTTTCCGTATACTCCTTTTGATTTTTCTTTTTTATTTAAAGCAAAATCCGACATCATATAATCTCTGGTCAACAAAAAAGTTGAATCATTTTCTACCTCGAATTCCTGTTCGATATAAATATCTTTTACCCAGTTAATATTGGCACTTTTAGTAACGCCCATATTAATTTTCTTGATCGCAAAAGTAGTATCGTTTACCCAAAAATCTCCTTTGAAGGTTAATTCGTTTTTACGTCTTGGATAAAAAACAATATTATAACACCATTTTTTATCAATAAAAGCACTGTCTTTTAAGACATAATTGTAAACGTCAATTCCGGTTCTTGAAAGTGGACTTGTAAAACTTTTATCGAAAAATTTAAGGTGATTATCGTAAATATTATAATCTGAATAAAGGTCTTTTACAAAAGAAAGAATCTGCTGATTGCCATTAAAACCCGACATTTTATTTCCGGTAATGTTCTCTTTTACTTTCTTTAATTTATTATCACCGTAAACATCATAAACAGATTCGTTGATAAAAATTGGCAGATACGTTTTACCCGTAACATCAGAGGTATCAACATGCTTAAACACAAACTCCATTCCTTTGAAGAGTTTGTTTTTCATAAAAGCACTGTCGATTGTGTTCATATCAAACTCAACCTTCTCATACTTTTGCATTTGATATTGATTGAATTGGTACAAACCGTTTTTACGTTTTCGTTCCCAAATTTTCCTCAATATATCCAATGCAGGATTATTTTTTTTAGATGTTTTTCCGGTAAAAATCACCACTTCATTAAGTGCCTCAGCTTCGCTTAAAACTATTTTAAAATCATAGTTTACTGCTTTCTCTAATGGAACTTCGCGATCTGAAAATCCTGCTGAACTTACCAATAAAGCAGTATAAGTAGTTGGAGATTCCAGATAAAAACGTCCGTCTTCATTGGATACTATTCCTGTATTTGATCCCTTAAAAACAACATTGGCAAAGGGAACAGGCTGATTCGATTTGTCCAAAACAATTCCACTCACTTTTGTTTGTGCTGTACCAATATTCGCAAATGCAAATACAAAAAATAGGCTGAGTAAAATTATTCTTTTCATCGTCTTGGCGTGTGGCAAAAAAAAACTTCATCAATTAAATATGACTGATGAAGTTTTGTGAGTATTTTAAATTTGTATTATTTTTTGTACAATACTTTTTTAACTGCTTTTACTACATCTGCTGCATTTGGCAACCAGTCTTTTAGTAAAACAGGAGAGTAAGGCGCAGGTGTATCCGCTGTTGTAATACGTTGAATTGGCGCATCAAGAAAATCGAAAGCTTGTTCCTGAACGATATAAGTGATTTCAGATGAAATACTTGCAAATGGCCACGCTTCTTCTAAAATTACTAAACGGTTAGTTTTTTTAACTGATTTTAAGATCGCTTCATTATCCATAGGACGCACTGTTCTTAAATCGATAATTTCGCAAGAAATTCCTTCTTTAGCTAATTCATCAGCAGCAATAAAAGCTTCTTTGATGATTTTACCAAAAGAAACGATAGTAACATCAGTTCCTTCACGTTTGATATCAGCAACTCCTAATGGAATTGTGTATTCTCCGTCCGGCACTTCACCTTTATCACCATACATTTGCTCAGATTCCATAAAAATTACAGGATCGTTATCGCGAATTGCAGATTTTAAAAGTCCTTTTGCATCGTAAGGAGTTGAAGGCACAACAACTTTAAGACCCGGAGTATTTGCAAACCAGTTTTCTAAAGCTTGTGAGTGAGTAGCTCCTAATTGACCTGCAGAAGCAGTTGGTCCACGAAAAACGATAGGCACATTAAATTGTCCACCAGTCATTTGACGCATTTTAGCAGCGTTATTTATAATTTGATCAATACCTACTAAACAGAAGTTGAAAGTCATGTACTCCACAATAGGACGACAACCGTTCATAGCTGATCCTACTGCAATTCCTGTAAAACCAAGCTCAGCAATTGGAGTATCGATTACTCTTTTTTCGCCAAACTCAGCAAGCATTCCTTTTGAAGCTTTGTATGCCCCGTTGTATTCTGCAACTTCTTCGCCCATTAAATATATGGATTCATCGTGACGCATTTCTTCGCTCATCGCTTCGCAAATGGCCTCTCTAAATTGTATTGTTCTCATATTTATATTGTATGTTGAATTTTCTGAAGAGCAAAAATAATTATTTTAAATAACTTAAAAGCATAAATTAAGTTTAAAATCACATGAACTTCATTCTGCCTTCTCCTTTTAACTTTTTAAAAATTATTGTGACATTTACGAAATCGATATAATTGCGATTATTTGCCTCATAAATTGGTTATCTTACAAACTCTGCTCTTTTTGTTAATTTTTATTTTCTAAAATACTCCTACTAAAACGTAAAGAAGCAAAAAAAACAGTATTTTTAGTGTAATTTTTAACACTTGTCCCGATTGCCTGATTTACAAAATTCCTAAGAATCAGAAGAAATGAATGCATTATTTCTTTTTCGACATAAGAAAACGGTCTCTAAATTTCAGAATCTGCGAAATCGTAATAGTTTTTAAAAAACATTATGCATGCATAGTATTTTATTCCGATTTTAATTTCTAAATTTGTAAAAGCATATTATAAATATAAAATATATACTTATGAAAATATTAGTTTGCATCAGCCACGTGCCTGATACTACTTCAAAAATCAACTTCTCCAATGGTGACTCAGAATTCGATACCAACGGTGTTCAATATGTAATTAATCCTAATGACGAGTTTGGTTTGACACGTGCCATTTGGTTTCAGGAGCAACAAGGCGCTACTGTAACCGTAGTAAATGTTGGCGGACCAGATACTGAGCCTACTTTACGTAAAGCTTTGGCAATTGGTGCAAATGAAGCTATTCGTGTAAATGCTACCCCCACTGATGGTTTTTTTGTTGCAAAACAATTGGCTGAAGTAATTAAAAACGGAGGTTATGATCTTGTAATTGCAGGAAAAGAATCTCTTGATTATAATGGTGGAATGGTTCCTGGAATGATTGCAGGAATTTTAGGTTCTAACTTTTTAAACTCTTGTACAGCTATTACTGTTGATGGAAACAACGTAAAAGCAGTTCGTGAAATCGATGGAGGAAAAGAAACAGTAAGCACTTCTTTACCTTTAATAATTGGTGGGCAAAAAGGTCTTGTTGAAGAAAAAGATCTTCGCATACCAAACATGAGAGGAATCATGACTGCAAGAACAAAAGCTCTGACTATTCTTGAGCCGGTTGATGCTCCTGTAAATACAAAAGCGGTAAAATTTGAAAAACCAGCTCCAAAATCAGCAGTGAAATTAATTCCTGCAGACAATTTAGATGAGTTAATCAATTTATTACACAACGAAGCGAAAGTAATCTAGTAATCAGTTTTCAGTCGCAGTTTTCAGTTTAGCAACTTGAAACCTGAAACTTTAAACTTTTAAACAAAAAAATTATGTCAATATTAATATATGCAGAATCTGCAGAAGGAAAATTTAAAAAAGTTGCTTTTGAATTAGCTTCTTACGCTAAAAAAGTAGCAGAATCACTTGGAACAACTGTTACAGCTTTAACTGTAAATACCAGTGACGTTAGCGAATTGGCTAAATACGGAGTTGATAAAGTACTAAAAGTTACCAACGATAAATTAGCAGGTTTTACAGCTAAGGCTTACGCCGATGTTATCAAGCAAGCTGCTGAAAAAGAAAGCACAAAAGTAGTTTTACTTTCTTCGACTACAGACAGTATTTACCTTTCATCATTAGTTGCCGTGGCTTTAAATGCCGGTTTCGCATCAAATGTTGTTGGATTACCGGTTAGCACTTCACCTTTTCAGGTAAAAAGAAATGCTTTCTCAAACAAAGCTTTCAATATTACAGAAATCAATACCGATGTAAAAGTTCTTGGCCTTGCTAAAAACTCTTACGGAATTTTCGAAAGCGCAGGATCCGCAACCGAAGAAGATTTTAATCCATCAATTGGAGATAATGACTTTGGAGTAAAAGTAGAATCTGTAGAGAAAGTAAGCGGAAAAGTATCTATTGCCGATGCTGATATCGTAGTTTCTGGCGGACGTGGATTAAAAGGTCCAGAAAACTGGGGATTAATCGAAGATTTAGCCGCTGTTTTGGGTGCTGCAACTGCATGTTCTAAACCCGTTTCTGATTTAGGATGGAGACCTCACAGCGAACACGTTGGACAAACAGGAAAACCAGTTGCAACCAACTTATACATTGCAGTAGGAATTTCTGGTGCTATTCAGCACATTGCGGGTATCAACTCATCAAAAGTAAAATTGGTTATCAATAATGATCCTGAAGCTCCTTTCTTTAAAGTGGCAGATTATGGTATCGTTGGAGATGCATTTACAATTGTTCCGGAATTAATTGAGAAATTAAAAGCTTTTAAAGCACAACATTCTTAATTTAAAAATTCTCTATAAAAATATAGCTGCCTAAAAACAAGATAATCGTATCTTTGTTTTAGGTGGCTTTTTTGTTCCATATTTTTTGATTAAAATTGCACCTTTATTTTTCAATCAAAAAAAGTCTTAAAATGAGGCAATAATTGCCCTTTTTTACCCACATATATGAGTCTAGTAAAATTATCTATAAAAGGAATTTCATACAGCCAAACTCAAAATGGCGCTTATGCCTTAATTTTGAACGAAGTTGATGGCGAACGAAAATTACCAATAGTTATTGGTGCTTTCGAAGCCCAATCGATTGCTATTGCCTTAGAAAAAGAAATAAAACCTCCTCGTCCGTTAACACACGATTTATTCAAAAACTTTGCTGAAAGGTTTGATATTGTTGTAAAACAAGTCATTATTCATAAACTTGTCGATGGCGTTTTTTACTCGAGTTTAATTTGCGAAAGAGACAAAATAGAAGAAATTATTGATGCAAGAACTTCTGATGCAATTGCATTGGCTTTGCGTTTCAATGCTCCTATTTTTACCTATAAAAACATCTTAGACAAGGCTGGTATCTATTTAAAATCAAATACTGCAGAAACTGATCAGGGTTCTCAGGAAATTGATGATGTACTTTCTAATCCGGAAACTTTTGGTCATGAAGAAGAAAGCAATCAATCCGGAGATGTTTACGCAAAACATAGTTTGCAGGAACTAAATGAACTTTTAGATCAGGCGGTTTCTCAGGAAGATTATGAAAAGGCAGCAAAAATTAGAGACGAAATTTCGAAAAGATAAATAGATTCTATTAATATAAAACTAATCCAGTTTAAAAAGTGAATTACAAACTTATTATTGTTTTAGTATTATTTATTACTTGTGGGTGTTCCAGAAAAACTACCCCAATTGAATCTTATAAGATCTTAAAAGAAAACAGAACCCTAAGTTCGCACATACCTACCAGCCCGATAGTATTAAATGAAAGTCATGAATTTGAATTAAAAATTAGTGATTCAGTAATGACTTATGGAGAAAAGGAAAAAATTTACACCAACTACAAAGGCTATAATTTTGACTTAAAATCTAATAAAAAATATCGATTAACTATAAGTAGCATATGTGATTGTTTTGGTTTTAAAAAATATATTTTCATTCCTTTAGCATCAATTTTAGATCAAAACGGAAGAACTATAAAAATGGAAGAATTACCGGATAACTTTGATTATCGAAACGGACCTCTTTCACTGAACAAAACCTGGATAATAAACAATACAGCAGATGGCAACTATAAATTGTATGTGGCATCAAACAATACGAATCTAGATCAAAGTCTTTACAAGTTTTTAACTACTCCAGTCCCGATGACAATAAACATTAAGTCATCTATAGGAGGGAAATTTAAAATTAGTATTGAAGAAATAAAATAAGACCTATGAAACAATATTTAGACCTGGTAAAACACGTTTTAGAAAACGGCAATCAAAAAGGAGACCGAACAGGAACGGGAACCAAAAGTGTTTTTGGTTACCAGATGCGTTTTGATTTAAGTGAAGGTTTCCCAATGGTTACTACCAAAAAACTACACTTAAAATCTATTATTTATGAACTTCTTTGGTTCTTAAAAGGTGATACCAACATAAAGTACCTTCAGGAAAACGGAGTAAAAATTTGGGATGCCTGGGCAGATTCTAATGGAGATTTAGGACCTGTTTACGGACACCAATGGCGCAATTGGAACAGTGAAGAAATCGATCAGATTTCTGAATTGATTACAGAACTAAAAACAAATCCTAACAGTCGAAGAATGTTGGTTTCAGCATGGAACCCATCGGTTTTACCAGATACAAAAAAGTCATTTGAAGAAAATGTTGCGAATAATAAGGCTGCATTACCTCCTTGCCATGCTTTTTTTCAGTTTTATGTAACCAGCCCTGATCCTGAAAAAGGAGAAACAAAAGGAAAATTATCCTGCCAATTATACCAACGAAGTGCTGATATATTTTTAGGAGTTCCTTTTAATATTGCTTCTTACGCATTGTTAACGATGATGATTGCTCAGGTATGTGATCTGGAGTATGGTGAATTTATTCACACTTTTGGAGATGCACATATTTACAACAATCACTTTGAACAATTAGAATTGCAATTAACACGTGAGCCAAAACCATTACCAAAAATGATCTTAAATCCAGAGATAAAAAACATTTTTGATTTTGATTATAATGACTTTACTCTTTTAGATTATGAACCGCATGCGGGAATAAAAGGTAGTGTTGCCGTATAAAGTATAAAAAAATCCGCTTAAGTTTTTTAAGCGGATTTTTTTATACTTATATTTTATACTACTAAAACACTATTTTCACTTCCTGCAAAATCATTCCATTTATAAGAATCTGCTTCCGGATCATTAACATAACTTCCATCAATTACGTACTTAAACTCGTAAATTGCATCTTTAACTAAGTCATAGGTAGCTTTAAAAGTACCATTTTTCAATTTACTTAAAGTTCCTTCCTCAACATTCCAGTTGTTAAAATCACCAACAACCGCTGCAGAATTTGCATCTTTAGCATCTATAGAAAATGTAACTTTTACTACAGGCTTCGTTTTTATAAATTGTTTCTTTAGAGACATAACTATTTAGTTTTTAGATCCATAGACGAAATTACACAAATTCAGCTGAATTTCGATACCTTCAGAACCGATTTATGATAATATCAAAAACCGAATATTTTTTTATCTATTTAGCAATTTAATCTGCATAAAATTTTGGAATTCAAACTCTCAGCACATTTTAAAACAAATATTCCAGTATCTAAATAGGGTCGTTACAAAATAAATTTTAACTTTATAACCTCATTTATATCATATGGAAAAAGAAGTTCACGAACAATACGAATACGCCCGAAGAAGACTTAGACAAAAAAAGATCTTATATTTTCATTTTGTACTTTTTCTACTGGGAAGTTTATTTTTATTTATTGCTAATAGATTTTTCGATTTAGGTGCTAACACAGAACAAAATTGGTGTGTTTGGGGAATTACGATATGGTTCTTTATCTTTATTTTACATTTTATAAAGGTGTACATTACAGACAGATTCATGAATAAAAAATGGGAAAGAGAACAAATTGACCGACTTGTTGGCTTGCAGCAAAAAAGAATTAGTCAATTAGAATCCAGAATAATTGAGGATACCGAAAATAAATTTTAGTTACTAGATTGCTATGATTATAATGATAGCGGCTGTTGCCGAAAATAACGCACTTGGAAAAAACAATGAATTAGTTTGGCATTTACCAAATGATTTTAAAAGATTCAAATCGCTTACAACGAATCATCATATTATTATGGGCAGAAAAACTTTTGAAAGTTTTCCGAAACCTCTCCCAAACAGAGTTCATGTTGTAATAACACGACAAAAAGATTATCATCCGGAAGGATGTATCATAGTTGACAGTATCGAAAAAGCAATTGCCGCATGCCCTGAAAACGAAGATTCTTATATCATTGGCGGAGGCGAAATTTATAATCTGGCCTTACCTTATACCGATATTATTGAGATAACCAAAGTTCACCATACTTTTGAAGCTGATGCTTTTTTTCCTAAAATCAGTAAAAGTGAGTGGCAACTGGTAGAATCTGAAGAAAATTTTAAGGACGAGAAACATCTTTTTGATTATACTTACGAAACATACATTAGAAAATAAGAAAACAAAAAAAAACATCCTCTTGTGAAGGATGTTTTTTAAAACGATTGATTAGATTTGACTCATTCGAGTAATAGTTTTGGTAAAAAAAATCACAAATGTTATAAAACATTTGAATAACTGAATAACATTTACTGTTAAATGAGAACGAATCTCAAAGAGCCTTTAATAACAAATACCACTAAGATATTAAAGGCAAGAAAATTAAAATTTCCAAAAACAAATTTAATCCTAAGAACGTATTTCGCACTTTAAAGAGTATTGGCCCCAAGAACAATACTTTCAAAACTACTTACAAGAACAAATGAAATTACCAGTGCGAAAAAAATCTTCATCTGATTAAGTCAAAAATTCAATCAATCATTAAAATTCTATCTTTTTAACTGTAGCAAAGTTGGCCATAAAATCCATGTCCCACAATACCCACTTTTAGTGATTTTATCAAAATACCCACTTTTGGTGATAGCAAAAACCCAACATACAATATCAATTAAAAGCCTTCTGCTAAAACAATTAATTTACAAATTCAAAAACTCAATTACAGTTAAGTCAGATTGTATTATATTTGCGTAAATAAAAAAAATGTCTGAAAAAATAACCCCATATAAAGACTCTTCTTTAGGTAAAAAAGAGCAGGTTGCCCAAATGTTTGATAACATCTCGGGAAACTACGACAATTTGAATCGCGTAATTTCATTTGGAATCGATATTAAATGGCGAAAGAAAGTATTAAAAATAGTTTCGGATAAAAAACCCAAAGTTATTCTTGATATCGCAACAGGTACTGGCGACCTGGCCATTTTAATGGCGCAAACAAATGCCGAAAAAATAATTGGACTGGATATTTCTGCAGGCATGCTGGAAGTTGGAAAAAAGAAAATCGCAGAAAAAGGATTATCAAATTTGATTGATATGGTTTTGGGCGATTCTGAAAAAATTCCTTTTGAAGACAACTATTTCGATGCTATAACTGTTGGTTTTGGCGTTCGAAATTTTGAAAATCTAGAAAAAGGTTTTGCTGAAATTTTGAGAGTTCTAAAACCTAATGGTGTTTTTGTAATTCTGGAAACTTCGGTTCCTGATAAAACACCTTACAAACAAGGCTATAAATTTTACAGCAAAAACATACTTCCTATCATTGGTAAATTATTTTCTAAAGACAATGCTGCTTATGGTTACTTGTCTGAATCTGCTGCTGTTTTTCCTTATGGAGAAGCATTAAACAATATTTTGAGAAAAATTGGGTTTATAGATGTTGTATCCATGCCTCAAACTTTTGGGGTTGCCACCATTTATTCTGCATCTAAAAAATAGTATGAAAAAAACTGTAGTCTTACTTTTACTAGTCTTAACGACAAACGGATATTCTCAATTTGCTAAAAGTATGTTTAGCAAGGATCCTATTATAAATCTTGAAAACTGGCAAAAACAACGCCTGTATTTTGGTTATTATCTTGGATTTAATAGTTTCGATTTTAAATTTGACTACAAAACTCCCGGTCCGGACATTCAGGTAAAAAAAACTACCGGTTTTAATGTGGGGGTTGTGGCTGACTTAAGACTACAGGAATATATCAACTTGCGTTTTGAGCCAGGATTATATTATTCTAAACGCGATTTGTATTATCCAAATTTACCTTTAGAAAAAGATTATTTACGAGAAGTAAACAGTACTTATATTCATTTTCCATTACTATTGAAATTTTCTTCACTGCGCACAGGAAACATTCGCCCGTATTTGGTTGGAGGAATGTCTACAACATTGAATTTATCGAGCAACTCAAAATCAAAAGATGACAATTTTGAAGGGAAATTCAGAACAAAACAATGGACTGCCGCTTATGAAGTAGGTTTTGGAATTGACTTTTTCTCTGAATACTTTATCTTCTCTCCTTCAATAAGAGGTATGTTTGGTATTACAGATGAATTAATTCGCGACAATCCGGCAAAAGGCCCTAGCCCATGGACAGACAACATTGATTCAATGAAATCGAGGGCTATTTTAATTAATTTCACTTTTCATTAAAACAAATTCCTAACTATTTCGTTTAAACTCACTAAGAATAATTGCTGTTGCAGTAGCTACGTTTAAACTTTCGGTTTTTTGCAGTTCTCCAAATCTTGGAATTGTGAGTCGGCTTGTAACTATTTTTTCAATCTCTGATGATATCCCATTAGCTTCATTACCCATGATGATGATTCCGCTTTGAGGTAAATTAGATTGATAAATATTCTCGCCATCCATAAAAGTTCCAAAAACAGGAATATTAGCTTCGGTAATAAAAGTTTTCAAATCAACATAATTCACATTTACTCTGGCGATAGACCCCATCGTTGCCTGAACTACTTTTGGATTATAAATATCGACAGTTTCTTTAGAACAAATAATTTGTTTGATACCAAACCAGTCACAAAGACGTAAAATCGTCCCTAAGTTTCCGGGATCGCGAATATCGTCAAGAGCTAAAATCAAACCAGAGTTGGTTATTTCATTCTCGGATGGAATTTTAAAAACCGCCAAACATGAATTTGGAGTTGATAAGGCACTAATTTTTTTAAGTTCCTGCTCATAAATAAGCGTACGTTTTGAAGAATGGACTTCTTCAAAATCATTTAGAGTCGTGTATAAATGCTCTAATTCAAAGTTGGATAACAACAATTCTTGAATTACTTTTACTCCCTCGGCGAAAAATAATTGATTTGCAAAACGTTGCTTTTTTTGATGTAAACTTGATATAAGTTTTATTTGGTTTTTACTAACCATAAAATAATGTACTTTTGAATTAAATATTTAAGAACACTTGAAAAAGAATTCCACAAAAATAACAGCATTTATTCTAATAGCAATATTTATTTGCGGTTGTAATGCTGTAAAAAGAGTTCCAGATGGAAAAAACCTTCTTGTAAAAAATACTATTCTTGTAAATGGAAAGGCTACGAACGACGAAATAGCTTCTAACCAGATGTATCAAAAACCAAATGGTACTTTGTTAGGATATCGTTTACGCTTAAATTTATACAACTTAGCCAACTTAAATCCGGATTCTACTTATCAGGCAAAATTTAAAAATCACCCTGGTTTATATGAGCGTCAGGCTAAAATATTATCAGCAAAGCAAGTTGACCGACTTGGACAATCTTTTCTGTACAAAGGTATTCATGAATTCTTAAAAAGCACAGGCGAACCTCCTGTTGTTATTGATACTGCTAAGACAAAAAAATCTCTTTTGCGTTTAAAGTTTTATTATTTTAATAATGGATATTTTAATGTAGCAACAGATTACAGCATTGATAGTGTTGCCAGAAAAAAAGCTAAAATTAATTACCTCATTACCACAGGTCCTGCTTATACCCTGGACACTATTAACACCAATATCAAGACTCCTGCTTTGGATTCATTATACAGAACCAATAATGAACCTTCATTTTTAAAATCCGGAAAACAATACAAAACTGCTGATTTTGAGGATGAAAAAAATCGTCTTACTACTTATTTTAGAAACCATGGTGCTTATTTCTTTCAACCCACTTATGTTACTTTTGATATTGACACGATAGGCAAAAAGAATAAGGCTGATGTAACTTTAATCATCAACAATAATAATATTCAGGAAAGAGACTCCAGCAGAACAGAGCCTTTTAAATTATATAAAATAAGCGATGTTAACATTTATACGGATTATTCTCCTGCCAATGCAAAAACAAAAATAACAGACAGTACAACGTACAACAACTTTAATCTGTACAGTCACAAAAAATTAAAATACAAACCGCGAGCCATTACTGACGCCATTTTTATCACCAAAGGAAATTATTTTTCTGATACGAGAACTACTCTCTCTTCAAGATATCTAAATAATTTAAAAATCTTTAATTATCCTTCGATTCAATATGAAGTTGACAAACGCGACTCAACTGCACAATCCTTAATTGCGAATGTGTACCTGACTCCCAGAAAGAAATATAGTTTTGGTGCCTCTCTTGACGTAACCCATTCTAACATTCAGGATTTTGGTATTGGAGCCAGTGTTTCTGAAACTATCCGAAATGTATTTAATAGGGCTGAAACACTTGAAATTTCTGCACGTTTAAACGTAGGTTCGTCTAAAGACATGGCTAATCCTAATGATAATTTCTTTAATGTTTCTGAATATGGTCTTGATCTAAAATTAAATTTCCCGAGAATTTTATTGCCTTTTGGTACTGAAAAAATTATTCCAAAAAGAATGATTCCTTCTACCAGTATTAGTGCAGGTTTCTCAAAACAAAGAAACATCGGTTTGGATAAAGAAAATTTCACAGGTGGTCTTGCCTATAATTGGTCTCCAAAAAGATATAATACTGCCAAACTTGAATTGCTTAATGCTCAGTTTGTACGAAATTTAAATCCTAATAATTATTTTAACGTTTACACTTCTTCTTATAACGAATTAAATAATATTGCAGCAACGTACAATGGCGACGCTTCCAATATTGATGATAATGGGAATTTAATAATTCCAACTGGAACAGCGGGATTTACAAATGAAGTTTTAACTCAGCAAACAGCTTTGACTCCGGGAGATCCTCAATATAAAGATGTAGAAAGTATCGAAGAAAGAAGGATTCGTTTGACCGAAAATGACTTTATTTTAGCAACAAGTTATACCTTTACCAAAACCACTAAAAAAGATCTTGCGGACAATACTTTTTATCAGTTTAAAACTAAAATAGAATCTGCAGGAACCTTATTAACTGCCATTTCAGGTATTGCCAGTTTACCTAAAAATTCAAATGGCAATTATGAAATTTTCAATTTAGAATATTCAGAGTACATTAAAACAGAATTTGATTACATCAAACACTGGGATTTTGGAAAAGAAAAGGTATTAGCGGTGAGAAGTTTCTTTGGTATAGCTATTCCTTTTGGAAATTCAAATTACATTCCGTTCTCACGAAGTTATTATTCAGGAGGCTCAAACGACAACCGTGCATGGCAACCTTACTCTTTGGGTCCGGGAAGTACAAATGCAGCGAATGATTTTAATGAGGCCAATATGAAGATTGCATTGAGTGCCGAATTCCGTTTTAAAGTTTTTGGCGATGTCAAGGGAGCAGTCTTTGCAGACGCCGGAAATATCTGGAATGTACTCGATAATGTCATCGATGAGAAGGCAAAATTCTCTGGCGTAAACGATTTAGCTGAAATTGCTTTGGGTTCAGGATTTGGTTTGCGTTACGATTTAAGCTTTTTTGTGATTCGGTTAGATTTAGGCTTCAAGACTTATAATCCGGCGCATGAGAAGGGAGACCGCTGGTTCAAAGAATACAATTTTGGCCATTCGGTTTTAAATTTTGGGATAAATTATCCGTTCTAATGCTAATTAATTCTTATTTTTGCAACCTAAAAACTAAAAACAACTAAAAAAAAATTACAATGGCACACAATATTAAACCCGGAGTAGCTACAGGAGATCAAGTACAGGAAATTTTTAATTATGCAAAAGAAAAAGGTTTTGCTTTACCAGCAGTAAATGTTACGGGGTCTAGCACAATCAATGGAGTTCTTGAAACTGCAGCGAAACTAAATGCGCCAGTTATTATTCAATTTTCAAACGGAGGAGCACAATTTAACGCTGGAAAAGGATTATCTAACGCTAACGAGAAATCAGCAATTGCTGGAGGAATCGCCGGAGCAAAACACATTCATACTTTGGCAGAGGCTTACGGTGCTACCGTAATTCTACACACTGACCACTGTGCAAAAAAATTATTACCTTGGATTGATGGTTTATTAGATGCTTCTGAAAAACATTTTGCAGAAACAGGAAAACCATTATTTAGTTCTCATATGATCGATTTGTCTGAAGAGCCAATCGAAGAAAACATTGAGATCTGTAAACAGTATTTGGCAAGAATGAGCAAAATGGGAATGACATTAGAAATCGAACTTGGTATTACAGGTGGTGAAGAAGATGGTGTTGACAACTCTGATGTTGATAGTTCAAAATTATACACTCAGCCAGAAGAAGTAGCTTACGCTTACGAAGAATTATCTAAAATTAGTCCTAAATTTACAATTGCTGCCGCTTTTGGAAACGTTCACGGTGTTTACAAACCAGGAAACGTAAAATTGACTCCAAAAATCTTAAAAAATTCTCAGGATTTCGTTCAAAACAAATTCAAAACAGGTCCTAACCCAGTAGATTTCGTTTTCCACGGAGGTTCAGGTTCTACACTTGAAGAAATCAGAGAAGGAATTAGCTACGGAGTTATCAAAATGAATATTGATACAGATTTGCAATTTGCATTTACTGAAGGAATTCGTGATTACATGGTTAAAAACATTGACTATTTAAAATCTCAAATTGGTAACCCAGAAGGTGCTGATGTTCCTAACAAAAAATATTATGACCCAAGAAAATGGGTACGTGAAAGTGAAGTGACATTCAATACAAGACTTGAGCAAGCTTTTGCTGACTTGAATAATGTGAATACTCTATAATTAAAAGTTTAAAGTTTCAGGTTTCAAGTTTCTCAACTTCAAACTTTAAACCTGAAACAAAAAAAACAAAAAATATGGCTTGGTTTAAAAGACAAGAAAAAGGGATTACGACTGCGACCGAAGATAAAATGGACGTTCCTAAAGGATTGTGGTACAAATCTCCTACAGGAAAAATTATTGATGCTGATGAATTAGCCAGAAACTTATTTGTTAGTCCTGAAGATGATTTTCATGTTAGAATTGGAAGCGCAACCTATTTTGAAATTTTATTCGACAATAACGAATTTGTTGAATTGGATAAAAACATGACATCAAAAGACCCTTTGCATTTTGTGGATACAAAAAAATATGCAGAAAGATTGAAGGATGTAATGGAGAAAACTCACCTGAAAGACGCTGTGCGTACAGGAGTGGGGAAATCTAAAGGAAAAGAACTTGTTATCTGCTGTATGGATTTTGCCTTTATTGGCGGATCTATGGGAGCGGTTGTTGGAGAAAAAATTGCCAGAGGTATTGATCACGCGATCAAAAACAAACTACCTTTTGTAATGATTTCTAAGTCAGGTGGAGCTCGTATGATGGAAGCTGCTTATTCATTAATGCAATTAGCTAAAACATCAGTAAAATTAGCTCAGTTAGCTGAAGCTAAATTACCATACATCTCGCTTTGTACTGACCCAACTACAGGAGGAACAACTGCATCATATGCAATGTTAGGAGACATCAACATCTCTGAACCTGGGGCTTTAATTGGTTTTGCAGGTCCTCGTGTTGTTCGCGATACTACAGGAAAAGATTTACCAGAAGGTTTTCAAACTGCCGAATTTCTTTTAGAGCATGGTTTCCTTGACTTTATCACGCCAAGAAAAGAATTGAAAGATAAGATTAACTTATATATCGATTTGATTCAAAACAATACAATTAGATAGTTTTAAAAACTTTCTTAAACATATAAAATCTCATCCGCTTAATTTGCAGGTGAGATTTTTTTATATCTTTATTTGAAATCTTAGTTTTATGAAAAGAGTTTTAGTTGGTTTTGCAATTTGTTTGTTTCTTTTGAATTGTACTAAGAAAGAAGAAAAAATTATTGAGAGAAACAAAACCTACATCATCTCATATGAAGATGAAAAACTTGAAAAATATTACGATTCCATAAAAAAACATACGGACAGATTTGCTCCTCCTCCAAGAAAAGGTTTTTATGCAGAGCATCAGTTATTAATTGACAAAAAAGGAAGTTTCTATTTTTATCAAAAAAGATATTTCCTTGAATTATGTAGTTACGGCAGTGAAAAAGATACACTTCCCCATTTTCTTGACCTACAACCAAAAGATATTGTTAAAATTCCAGAAGTAAGCTTAAATGATTTTTTATCAGAAAACATTCTAAGTAAAGAGAAAAACAGACGAATATTAATTATTGCGTCTCAAAATGACACTATAAAAAACACATCCTTTTTCAAGTTCCTAAACAAAAATCAATTACAGGCTTATGCAATCAGAAGAACCACTCAAGAAGAGGATACTGTTTTGAAATACAAAACCAATAATGATTACTATTATTCTGATTCTATTAAATGGGATCGAACTAAAATTAAATTCCCAAATAAGAACTAAAAAAAATCCGAAGAATATTTCTTCGGATTTTTTTTTTAGAAACCTTTCGCAAGTTTACTAAGCATTAATTATTTGACTAAAGCCTAATTTCTAATCTTTATTTAAATCTCCAGCTAAAGCTGGAGGCTATTCAAAAGAATAAATTTTATATTCAACGGAATAATTCCATATCTACAACATAAATTGTTTCCCTGGAACTTTATCACCAACGAACTCCAATGTTTGTTTCTTTTCACCTTCAAAAAAAAAAAAAAAAAAAAATC
>Ga0247740_1000224_pt1 | contig 30263 bp, 22 predicted proteins | sample UWRJL148409B2_FD_180942 | JGI IMG/M metagenome (GOLD analysis project Ga0247740, IMG submission 180942) | Plant litter microbial communities from Arlington Agricultural Research Station in Wisconsin, United States - UWRJ-L148-409B-2 | ecosystem: Environmental > Terrestrial > Plant litter >...
TGGGAAGTATTCCTTAAAGGCAAAACGAAATAGTCCGGAACTAAAAAAGGCCGTTAGATAACTTAATTGGTTGCCAGTTATAACAAAACATTTTTGGTTGGTAAAAAACTGGTGTTTTGTTTATACATTAAAGCCAAAAATGGTATACGCCTATCTAAGAATAAGTACTGATAAACAAACAGTAGAAAATCAACGATTTGAAATCATAAAATTCGCGAAACAAAGAGATCTTCATATTTCACAGTGGGTTGAAGAGACAATCAGCTCACGTAAAGAGCTTGCCGCTAGATCATTTGGCAAACTATTAGCTAAACTTAGTACTGATGATATTCTGATCGTATCTGAAATCTCCCGTATGGGACGTAATTTGATGCAAATTATGAGCATCCTAAACCAATGTATGGAAAGACAAGTCCGCGTTTTTGCCATAAAAGAAGGTTATGAATTAGGGGATAATATAAACTCAAAAGTATTAGCATTTGCATTTGGACTTTCAGCGGAAATCGAGAGAACATTAATCTCGCAGCGTATTAAGGAAGCTCTTGCGAGAAAAAAATCAGAAGGTGTAATATTAGGCCGTCCAAAAGGGAGTAGAAAGGCAAATCCAGTTTTAGCACGGCATAGTGATTTTATAAAACAGCAAATATCTTCTGGAGTAAAACAAATTGAGATAGCCAGAAAGTTAAAGGTTCACAGGCACACAGTTAAAAAATGGGTCGAGTCTTACTCATTATGAAAGGCGGTTTCTCGTGTGCTAATCCTTCTTCGTATTAGAGGCATTGGTAAAATTCTCAAGATTGTACAGCTTCAGTTTTTTTTGCAAAGTGTTGATCGAGCCATAGCCAAGCAGATCACAAGTCTGGCGTTTATTGCCATTTGTCAGCCGCATGACTTTTTCAATATGCACCTTTTCTACATCCTGCCAGCGTAAGGAAAATTCGGCAGCAGGTTTTTGTATGCGTATTGGCAGATCTGTTAAAGTAACAGACTCTTCGTGAAAGACATACAATTGGGCGATCAAATTCTCAAGTTCACGGATATTACCTGGAAAAGGGTAAGCCAACATAGCTGCGTAAGCCTCTTTGCTTAATTTTAATAAAAGGCTTTTCCTTAATTCCACCTTTTTCGCCTTTAGGAAATATGCAATAAATGCTTCACGCTCACTGGTCGGCAGATCGGCCATATTGGGCAAAACGAGTTCGGCCACGGCCAACCGGTAATAAAGGTCCCAGCGAAACCGCTCCTGCCGGCAGGCTTCAGGCAGGTCCCGGTTCGTTGCTGCGACCACCCTTACGTTTATCTTTACCGGCGTATTGGCCCCTAATGGCAGGATTTCCTGCTCCTGTATAACCCGGAGTAGACTTTGCTGCATGTAAGGAGATATATCGCCGATCTCGTCCAGGAATATGGTTCCACCATTTGCCGCCTCAAAGAGCCCCGGTGTATCCTTCGCCGCATCGGTATATGCGCCTTTTTTATAACCAAATAATCTTGATTCTAGCAACTGGTCACTAAAGGCAGAACAATTGACCGCAATGAAAGGCGAACCAGCGCGACCAGAGCGCTCATGGATGTGACGGGCTAATTGTTCCTTACCCGTTCCGCTTCCGCCAATGATCAGTGTGGTAACTTTATCGGTCAGCGCGACCAACGCCGCTTTATCATAAACACACTGTATAGCAGGTACCCGCAAATGACCTTGAGGCCTTGTGGCTTTTGAGAGACTATCTTCAAAAATAACAGCACTCATTGGTGTAGCTGAAAAGGCGACATCGATAACGATCAGTTCCGGTTGTTTAGTGCTGGACCTGTTGGCCGGACGGACCTGCAGCAATTTAGTACGCAAGCCTAATGTTGTATGACAGATATACCAGGCCACCTGCATGGCTGATGTACCGGGAGAATAAAAGATGTCTACCGCATCCTCAGCATATTGCAATAGCAGAGTTTCTACTTTCCCTTTGATCTGTGCAATATCGATCACATCATCGACAGCCATGTATCGCACTTCCAGTTTCGCAGCCGCGTCCGGGTATAAGACCCTTAATCTGGAGGCCAGTTGTTCGGCAAAGGTATCGTCGCCTTTGGCTGTGCTCAGAAGTAAATGTCGGTCATATTCAAAAAAGTACTTATAAAAGCTTGCAGTAGGGCCATTGTCATTTACGCCGCCTTCCCCGAAATCATTATTCTTTGCCAACCAAGATATCAGTATTTTCATGTCAAAAATTGATCTTTAAATTCAAATTATGATATAAATATAGATTAAAAATAACAAATTCAAGCGATTTTTTGAATGGCAGGGTTTTGGCAAAGTTCTTAGAAAAAAATATTAAACTATGGAAAATCCGAAATTTCAGGTGTTCAAGGGCACCAACCAACAGTTCTACTTTCATTTGAAAGCCCGCAATGGTGAAAAGATCCTCAGCGGTGAAGGTTACACTACCAAACAAGCCTGTCTGAACGGCATCGCATCTGTAAAATACAATGCCCCTTATGAAAACCGCTATGAGCGTAGGGATCAGGTCTACAATTACACTTTTAACTTGAAAGCAGGTAATGGCGAGATCATTGGGCGGAGTGAAAATTACACCAATGCGGCCGGACGTAACAACGGGATCGATGCCGTTAAGCGTGATGCGCCGGGAGCACCCACTGAAGACCTTACCTAAATGGTGTGTAACCGAAAAAAATAGTAGATTTAACCACCTTATCCGATTATAAATGAGCGTTTTTAAAGAGTTATTAGCATCCCGTCAGTTAGCCCGGCACAGTGGTCAAGCTTTATGGTCCTACGCCCTAGATGATGCCGGGTTTCTTAAATTAAGTCAGACCTTGACAGGTGTGTTGAATTCCGAAGAATTGGACCCTATAGATTGCGCTTTATATTATGCAGAATGGTGGAAAAGATGTTACAACGGCGGCATTCCCTCCAAGCGCGAGGTACTGGAAAGCATCGATGGCCTGCGGGTCATCGATGAGGAACGCTTCTTTCAACTGGCCCGTAAAGGAGGCCAGTTGTTAGGCGTCCGCTGGATCAAAAACCAAAACACCCTTTATTTTAAAACACTCTTACTGCAGGGCGGCTTGCCCGTCAGGCACATGTCTGCACACAGCGGAAACTATAAAAATTTCTTACTCAAGATCATAGAGCTTAACCCGTCTACCATAGACGATTTCGCATTCGATAACGACCTGACCGCGCTGTTGCCAAAGACCAGCCGCAATCCAGAAATTTATGAATGCTGCTTATCGATCGTCAAAGCGATCATGGATAATGACGAAGCCTATTTATCCATCTTGAATGAAAACCAGGAACTCAACGAAATCAGCAGCGAGCTGCGGGTCAAAAAGCTGAATTTGCGCGTGCCGGTAAAGAGGACACGGATCAAGGTAGCTTGGATGCTCGATACCCATAAAAAAATTATCCGTCTATATCTGGCCTTCCCAGAATTTACTGCCGAGCAATTCCGCAACCTTTTTATCCGGAACAGTGAAGAGGATCAACTTGACTATGTTTATAAATGCTATTATAACGGCGTCATCGTTTGCAAGTTTATCAAAAAAGCTAATGGCCAGTATAAAACCGACTGGGTCAATCAGCACGATCTTCTTTGGGACGGTGGAGACCAATTGCCTGACATCTATTTGATGGGCATTGATGGCAAACGGCACAGCTGTAACGACCTGGTCGGTTATCTGCCTCGATTAGATCAAGGAACCTTATGGACAGCTTACGATGACACGCAGTACACGCTGGAAAAAGGTCGTTATACGACAGGCGATACCGGATTTGTGTTGAACCTCGCTGCGCAACAGGTTTCCGGCGGGGACGCAATCGAGGAGCTGGAGTTATATGGTGGAGCTTTTCAATTGATCCGGTTCCGGGAAAACATTACGGTCCGCCAGGATGGGGAGGAACGTTATTTTAAAACATCCAGCAAAAAAATTGACTGGTACATACTGGATCAAAGGCCGAAATGGATCAAAAGGGCTAACTATCCGATCACCGCCGGCAAGCCCCACATCATTGCCGAAGATGAAAACGGACCCATCAAAAACATTGATTTGAAATGGCGGCAAAGCCTATCTATGGGCTGGAATAATTGGAGTATCCCGATACCGGCCGGATTGACCGAGCTCAAACTACAGATCGGGGATATCATTGAATATGACACCTGTTTTATGCTCGGCCGATTGGAAAGGCATGTACGTTCAGAAAACCTGCACCAGGCACAGATCGAACTGGTCAACAATCCGTTTGTCTTTCAGATCAATGAAAACCCCTGGGTCCACATCGATAAGGTAGGACCGCATACGATCACGCTGAATTTGACCAGTACCAGTCATATCCCAGCCACTATTCATGGCAGTCTGAGGTCGGCCAACCAGGCCAGTGGCCTACAATTTGAAATGGAGCCACCTTTTCATGGCGTTGCCATTCTTGATCCGGGAGGAGAAGTATTGGCGAATAACAGCAGCCTAAACCTAAACAAACTTTATGGGTACCGGCTGATGACCAACCAGGACCAGCTGATCGTAAATATGAGCAATACGTCGAAAAAGGACATCATCATTGCCGAAAACTTGGAACGCGGCCTTAGTTCACTAATGAAGTTAGAAGATAAAATCATTCAGCTTTACGCCCTTTCCGATATTATGGACAGCACAGCAGAGATCCTGTTAGAGATCGCCGAGCAAAAGCAATTTGGTCAAATCAAACTAGCTGAATACCGCATCCAGCGGTATGAACAGCGGATCACCTGGAATTTAGACGATCAGCAACGTCTGCAATTGCAAACCGCGCCGCTTCAACCCGAGCTTTTTGCGGTACCACTGGATTGCGCACTGAATGAATTGTACCTGCGCGATCTGGTCTGGCAAGAAGGCATCTACACTTTCCGAAATGAAAACGGCCCGGAAAAGTACATTGCTTTCTGTGGCAAAGAAGTGAGGATTCAGCCGGAGTTCGTCTGCGGCGACCCGCTGCACGAACAAACCAGCGCCGAGGATCGACTCGAACGGATTGCCCAGTTGCGTGACGAGTTACTGACGGCAGGTCCTGATGAAGAAATTTGGCAGCGCTTATTGGCTTACTTCCGCATTTGTCAACAAAACGCTTTAACCTACGCCACATTCGACATTTTGCGAGCTACCGGCTTTTCTTCAGAACTGGCCGCCAAGGCCTTTGTGTTCCTCGCTTACTCTGACGAAACGGAAACCTTTATCAGCGAATCCTGCGGACTGCTGGAACGTGATATTGGCTTCTGTTTCCATTGGGCGGCCCGTGAGCACTGGTTGGCTGCCACGGAATGGATAGGCTGTCAGGCAGATGAAGAAGTCGCAGAATTAATTTTCGGCAACATTTTTCAATATTTTGAGGAGCAGCAACCCGCGGAAAGCTTTAAGGAAACTGCCGGCTATATTTTCCGTGATACGACGCCAAAGCTGAAACAGGGTTTCCACCTCAACACCGCGATCAGCAAAATGCGCAGCTTGCTAGGATCAAAGGTATTGGCCGAGTTACCCAAAAAATGCCCTAAAGTGCCGGAAGCTTTTAAAAGCATCATCGGGGTCAATGCTGACCTGGCTAATGTCAAACTCTTGCTTAAATCACCTGTAACGGTGGCGCTTTCGATCGCAAACGTTGATCATACACTATGGAAAAAGGAGAATGAGGATGTCCGGCGCCATGTTCGCTATAGTCAGTTACTGGACCCGGCCTGGTACAGCGAGGCAATCAACTATTGTTTAACCAAAAATCTCATCACCTATGAACTTTAAAAATTTATATCACCAGATCAATAACCGCCTCAAGGATGCCATCATCTCTTTATGGGCGACCGGCGATGCGACGATGCAGCGTTATTTTTCACAGATACTGGAACGCGAAGGCTTGATGGCCGAACCCGTATTTCAAACGGCATTTCCCTGGGAACCATCACCCCTAACATTTGAAGAGGCGGATAAGGTATTCAGCCGGGATTTCATCGATAAACTAGCGGACATCAAAGACCCTAACTTTCAATTCCCGCATGACCGGCACCCCTATAAACACCAGTATGAAAGTTGGGATACTTTAATTAATCAGCGCCGTTCAATAGCGGTAACGACCGGCACGGGTTCTGGTAAAACGGAATGCTTTATGCTGCCTGTGCTCTATGATATTTACAAGCACAAACGGGACAGCGTGGGGGTCAACGCTATTTTCCTTTATCCCCTCAATGCCCTGATCGGCAGTCAAAAGAAAAGGGTTGATGCCTGGTGCCGGGCGCTGGGAGGGATCAAGTATGCGGTATATAACGGTAATACGCCTGAAAATGTAAAGGCCGCAGATGCCCAGGCCAAGCTCCCGGAACTTATGAGCCGTCCACAGATCCGAAAAAACCCACCACAAATCCTGTTCACCAACCCGGCGATGCTGGAATACATGCTCGTTCGGAATAAAGACGTCGAATTGCTACAAAAGTCAAGAGGTTCGCTGCGCTGGATCTTGTTGGACGAGGCGCACACGCTCACCGGCTCTGGCGCCGCGGAAATGGCTCTACTTATCCGCCGGGTCGTAGATGCTTTTCAAACTGATATCAGCCAAATCCGTTTTGCAATCACTTCCGCTACAGTTGGCGCCGGAGCGGAAAATCAGGAAAAACTAAAAAAATTCATGGCCGACCTCTGCGGCATTTCCGCCGCCCAGATCACCTTGATAACCGGGCACCGAGTATTGTCACCGGAATTAAATGCGGTGCAAACAGCTGAACTGGACCCACGTGTTGTGGAATTGCGAAAAGAGTTGTTGATCCAGCCGGCCCTTTCACTTGGCGAGATCGGCCGCCGCTTTGAAACGCCCGGCCTTAGTGAGCGCCTGGACATAGTTGATCAATTGAGTAATCATCAGGTAAGTGGACGTTCGATCCTGCCTGTCCGCGGCCACTTTTTTGCCAGGGGAATCGGCGGTGTTTTTGTTTGCACGAACCAGGAATGTACCGCACACGGGAAGGACAAACCTGCGGCGGCACCGGGGCACATGACCACCATCGCCGGAGGCCTTTGCAAATGCGGCTCACAGTTGCTCGAGCTCGTCGCCTGTCGGACCTGCGACCACCAATTGCTCGAAGGAGAAAGAATCACCGACCGGAAGACAGAGGATGACCGTGTGCGCATGGTTTCGGCTGTTGTACAAGACCCGTTTACCATCGATCAGGAAGACGAAGACGAGGATAACACGGATCCGGCCAATGTCACCAAGTTTTATTTTACCCGTAGGCAAGCGGATGGCCACTACCACCCTGATACGGTGAATTTTGACTTGACTAACAGTGGGGAACTGGTCTGGAACAATGGACAGTTTACCGAACTGGATAGCGGGGCGGCCTGCCCACATTGCGGTGAACGTGTTCACAATCCGCAGCATTTCCGGTCTTCCGCATCGTTCATTAACCGGATATTGGCAGATATTTTACTGGAGATCACGCCCGAAGCAGCAGTCCCAACTACGGATATGCTCTGGAAAGGCCATAAGTATATCTCGTTCACGGATAGCCGACAGGGCACCGCAAAGATATCAGCACTCATCAATCAGGACAACGAAGCCAACTGGGTACGTTCACAGGTATATCACCGCCTGTGCCGTCAAAAGCAGCGGCAGCGCGCTGAAGCACCTGCCTTGTCGCCAGAGGATCTTGAGTTGGCTATTGCAGACGCCAAAGAAGCCTTGCGCAATAATAGGGTACCTGCACTGCAAAAGAAAAGACAAAGGGAACTCGATGAATATATTGCCTTGCGCGACGAAGGCGCCACAGCTTTGCCACAGCTCACTTTAAGCTGGCGGGATGCCAAAATTGAACTTATGAAACAGACCGATTTCGGTAAATTGTTCCATGGCAACAATCCGGGTGATAAAGGACCGGGTGCCAGAGACGAATACCTGACAGCGCTACTTTATGACCAATTCGCACGTCGTATGCCTAAAAAACGTTCGCTGGAAAACCTAGGTATGGTGAATCTAGTGTATCCGGACCTGGCTAAAGCTCACGTGCCCGCCCATGTAACTGCGCTCGGGATAACTCCCCAGGAATGGCAGGATCTGCTAAAAATAGCGGCAGATTACATTATTCGACTGAAGTTTTATTTTCAATTGCCACAGGGCGTTTACCGTTACGGAACGGAATTCCTGCGCAGTTTTAGCATTTATAATCCCGATGCCCAGCAGGCCAGTACGTCAGAGAAATGGCCGCTCTTCGACCGTCGCAGCGCCCGGCCGAATAAACTGGCCCTCCTGATATGTGCGGGATTGGGTTTGCATGACCGTTCCGATATTGATAACGAAACAGAAGACCATGTCAACGAATTGATGCGCAGCATTTGGGTTGCCATACGGACACATTTACTAGAAGGTAATGGTGACGGTTATCAAATGAATCTCGAATCGGTCAGCCATTTTCAATTGGCCGGTCAGCTTTTTCTTTGTCCGGTCAAAAAGCGTCTCATTGATACGCAGTTTCGCGGTTATTCGCCCTGGATCAGCGGCAGCCTCAGCCCGGAGAACATTCAGCGCTATGCGATCACCCGCTCAACGCTATTCCCCGAATTTCCACATGCATTCAATAAGGATGCAGAAAACCAAGAAGACCTGGCAGCAACCCGCGCGTGGCTGGTGAAGGCATCGGCGCCGCTCCGCGAGGCCGGGCTGTGGAATAACCTGCATGAACAGGTAATCCTTTATCGTCCTTTATATCTTTCTGGCGAGCATTCTGCCCAGCAGAACGAAAAGCGGCTGGAGCAACTGGAGCAGCAATTTGAAAAGTCGGAGATCAACATTCTCAACTGCTCGACAACCATGGAAATGGGCGTAGATATCGGCGGTATTTCGATGGTCGTAATGAATAACGTTCCGCCGAGTCCGGCAAACTACCTGCAACGTGCCGGCCGCGCAGGTAGACGTTCCGAAGCGCAGTCCCTAGCTTTCACGATCTGTCCGCCGAACCCAATTGGGATGAATGCCTGGAACGAACCGAAATGGCCGCTGACCCATCCCATCGCTTCGCCTTATATTTCTTTTAGCAGCGAAACACTCGTCATGCGGCATGTCAACGCATTCTTTCTAGGGAAGTTCGTCCAGAACGCGCTCAGCGGGATTAATCTGACTATCGATACGGAACGCTTCTTCTTTCATCCGCACGCACCGACCGCTACTCTGTTTACCGACTGGATCCTAGGAGCGGATGTCTATAACTGTGAAGTCGGCCTCGCCAGCGTGGTCAGTGGCACCCCTCTGGAAGGAAAGCAGTTTGCCTATTTGCTCAACAAGGCGATGAAAGCCTTTCAGGACCTGCATAGCGCTACGATGAGTCAGCAGGAAAGTTTTACGAACAAACTGAGCCAACTGGACGCTGAGTTTGGTGATCGCTCGCCCGCATACAAAGCGGTCGATTACCAATACCGCCAGTTCAGGGCGAAGAACGCAATCGGCTATCTAGCCGAATCAGGCTTCCTACCCAGCGCGGGGCTTCCGACCGGTATTGTCGATTTCGACACCGTGAACGTTGACGACCTAAAAAACAAAACCAATACTGGTAAGAAACCGGCTTATTTTATCACTCGAGCGCTCTCCGAGTTTGCGCCCGGCAACCAGGTCGTGATCGATGGGAAAGGCTACGAACCGGCGGGTATTATTTTGAAAAACGATCGAGGCGTCGAAGCAGAGAGGGAAATCATCCAATCCTGTAAAAACTGCGGTTTTCAGCGCATCCTTAAGTCGGCTTCCGCAGAAGACTTTAAGAAGCCCTGCCCGCATTGCACCCAAACGGAATTCACCGGTATCAATTTTAAAGACCCGACCTTGGTTCGGCCATTCACAGAAATGATCCAGCCTGCCGGTTTCGCGGTCGATCTCTACGAAGAACCGACCCGAAAAATCACTGAGGCTTCGTCCGTTCAGTATGTCGACCCGCTGCTGATCAATATCAAGCCTTGGAACTCGACCAGTTTGGCTATCTATGATACGCGTGAAAGCGAAGAAAATGCGGAAATCTTATATTATAATGTCGGCCGGGGCAATGGTTATTCTGTTTGCTTGCATTGCGGTAGGGCAGCCACCGAGGCCGGAGACTTGATAGGTCATACCCGGTTGCGCGGCGGCAAGAATAATACCAGCGATACCTCCGCCCTGTGCTCAGGGAACAATGCTCCACATGGCATTCATCCTAATGTGATCTTAGGGGGCAAGTTCCAAACCGGTTTTTGCGAAATCCGTTTCCGGGACGAGCACCAAGGCTTCACACGCGACGAAACGCTGCTTTATACACTGGGGGCGGTGCTGTCCAAAGAACTCGCCCATTTCCTTGCCATCGAACAGGCAGAGATCGGTTTCGGTATCAAACGTTATGCACAATTCTCTTCTGTTTTCATTTTTGATACGGCCAAGGGTGGTGCGGGTTATGCCGCGCAATTTCCCTTATATGCCGAGGATCTATTCAAGATCGCACGAAAAGCACTTTCAGGCTGCGAATGCGAACACGCCTGTACCCAATGTTTGATTGATCGCAATACGCAATGGCATATCGACAAATTAGATAAACAACCTGCCCTTGCTTGGCTGACACGCGCCCTCAACAGCCAAGTACCTGACGCTGTCAGCGCTGCCTATCCCCGGGCCAGCGTATTAGCATCGGAGATCAAAGCCGAACTGGGGCGGCTGGCCGATCATGGCAAATTACAGGAGGTCCGTCTGGTGGGGGCCGCAGATTTCCAGAACTGGGAGCTGGAACGCTTACAACTGATTAGCAAACTCCGCAGCAGAAGAATAAAAGTAAATTTTGTGCTCGAACAAGTACCTGGGCAATGGAGTATCCAAGATAAAATGACGCTGATACAGCTGGAGGAGTGGGCATCATGCGCTCAATACGAGTCATTAGCTGCAGCACCGCTTCAAACAATTTGCGAGGTTGTCTTGCAGGGTGGTGAGGTTATTAGTTATTTAGCAGCTGATTTTGAAAGGAATTTTGATGAACATTGGGGACGAGCCGATATTTCACCGATCTACAAATACCCCGGCTCAACCATCTCATCGGTGAAGCCTATCCAAGTCCGGATTGATGAGCAGCAAGTGCAAATCGCCAACGTGAATGTCAGCGGTCCGATCACTTCTGATGCGATCGCTGCCGAATTGCTACAGTTGCTTCCCGGTATGGGCCTGGAAGATAAAATGCAGGGACAATCATTTGCGGTCTCTTATTACGATCGTTACCTGCGGACGCCGCTGGGCTGTATAATGACTGCGCAATTCGTGGCAGGACTGCGGGACCGTTTAGCTTTCCGTGTCAGCTCATTCACGTTTAAAGGGTTAGATTTCGAGGAGGACAGGGAGCCCTACATTGTATCCCATAATCTTCAAAATGCGGTGATTCGGAACGAATTGATGGAAGAGTTTGCGGCCGATTGCGGCTTACCAAACGTCTTGGCCGAGAACGACAGCTTGCCACACTTTCGGTATTTTGAATTCAGGAGCGAAAATCTCAAGGTCATCATCCGGCCTGATGCTGGCATCGCACACGGATGGTATCCCAGCGGCGTGGGTAAAACATTCAGTAGGCAGACAAACGGTGGTACGATTGTGACTATTAACAAAAAGGATAATGATCCACTATTGTACACCGTTTCTGTTGAGACAACCTGATGCTATATTCAGCAACAAGGCGATATGTTTCACCTTGTTGTTGAATTTTATTTTCGAGCGGGCAACCCTCGTCCGTGTAGGCCGCGAAGTTAGTCCAAAAATTTGGCTCGACTCATTTCTATCCTGATCTCCGGCTATACTTTTTTTGCAGTTCGGTCAGTTTGTTTTTAAAATCATCTTCAGTTCTGGTGGTGGTCGTTTGGCGGGGCATAATATCGGCGACCGAACATGCCATTGCGTTATGTTCCGAGTCGTAAGATTTGATCCGTACCAGCACCATATCACCGGGTTTGAAATGTTTATTCATTTTTTCTTGTTGGGGAAGCCCGGCTTCTTCCAGCGAAAGCACAAACCGCTGGTGGTCGCGGTCCTTGTTCAGCAAGGCCCGCCGCAGGTAAACAGCAGTAATGTGTAGCTCGAGGATCTCACCGATAAAATGGGATTTGAAAAGGTACTTTTTTCGCGCGTTGTCGAATAAGTCCGTCTTCATAACGGAGATATACTTCATGGGTGGTTCAGCACGGGATAACCTCAATTTGAAGGTAATGAAATTGTGCATTTTTAACGATGGATATCTTGCCTGTTTTAAGGGCAAAGTATCATGGGCAGGACCAAATACGATATTGAAGTTCTTTTTGATTGAGGGGGTGACCACGCCGATATAGACCGGTTCTTTGCTTTGATTTTCTTCATTGGCAATGGCGAACATGTCTTTTAAAGCGATCTGCCGGGTCAGTTTATGCAACCGTTCATCGGTCATGCCTATACAGCAGAGGTATTCCAAGTAACGGTACCTTTCCTGTTTTGGGAAATGGAGCCTGACTATCTCCGCGGCCAATGTCAGGCTGTCGAAATTACGGGAGCCGACCAGTAAATTAAAAAGGTATTTGAACGGAAAAACATGGTAGGCTTCATACTGGAGCACCAAGCGGTAGGCCATTTCCAGGCGTTGCGGCCGGGGATCTTGCAGCAGGGCGCCGATCAGCATTTCCGGCGATATCATATCTGACAACTCGAATTTTTTGATGACCTGCTGGGTGAACTCGATCGCTGTTCGGTTGCCGATCTGGATGTTGTTCAGGCAGATCTGATAGGCGGTGTCGCGAGTTATTGATTCCTGCACTTCGAAAGAAACCGCCAGTTGCTTTACCAAAGGATTTAAATGTCGGGAAAGGATCAGGCGTAAAGGCAGCAGTTCGGGTTTTTCCGCGAACTTGATGTAAAGGTTGAGCAAGGCCTCGATGGTTTGTTTGGCTTCGTTGTGTTCCACATAATCCGTCAGCGCCTCGGCCGTTTTTAATTGCGGCCGCTCTTTGGCAACGCTGACGAAGCGTTCTGCATATTTGACTAGTCTGGCTTTGATCAGGCTCTGCATTTTCTGGTCTGCTTCTACTGCGAGAGGCCGTAGCCGGAAGACGCAGATCAGTTTGAGTACCAAGATACGCTCTTTGCGGAGCCTCAGTGCTTCGGCAATGACGGCCGCCTGGCTCATGATCTCGCCGGAAAATACCAAATTGAGATCAAGTAACCGGTCAAGTGCTCGGTGTAAAAGCTGCAAATTATATTCGGCCAACACACGTAGCAGCGTTATGATCTGGAGTTCGGTTCCATTCGTGATGTACTGGATCACGACTTCATTGTGGATACCCTTATTTCCACCATCGGGTATCGCCTTGAAAATATCGGCGATCACGTCAAATTTGTTCAGTTCTGCCAGTGCGATCAGCCCTCTGGCCGAGCTTTCCGTTTTCTTGAATTGGACGGCTTCATCTATAGCGATACGTTCTAGATAAGCATCCAGTTCGCTTTCTTCCGTAAACCAGGTGGCGCGGCATTCCGCCGCAAGCAGGATATCGCGCCGGGCTACCTTTTTAACTAGTGCCTGGCGCTCCCCATCCTGTAACAAGCCGGAATACAGCCTAACTGTCTCCGCCCACGGTCTTTGATATAGGATTTCCTTGTGTTTGGCCATTTTTTTTCACATTTTTTCTAAACATCTCTTCTGCAGCGTAGTATTCCTGATATAGTTCATGGATGAAACTGTACTTATCATCATCCTTTACGAGGATATTCAGATCCACCGCCGTATCAAGGAAATCGAAAACACTGAGCTTGAAGCGCGATTCCTCGATGCGGCTTTCCATCACCGCCTCAAGTTCGTCGGCACGCCAGCCCACGTTTGAACCGTTACGTTCCCGCGTGAGATAGGCTACGAAACACAGCAAACGATGAATGACACGGAAATCGGTATCGCTGATCATCTTGCGGCTTTCGCGCTCATAGAGGTTCTGGATGAAAATCTTAATGATCTGGACTTTATTATCGGGAATGCTGCCTTTGTTATGCAAAACCACGTTGATCAGCATTTTCAGCAGCAAAGGTACCCGGACGATTTTACCCAGACGGATATTTCGCCTGATCTCCCCGATGATGATCCTACGGATCGTTTCGCGGCTGCAATTCTTTTGCAGGAATTCGTCGATCTGCATGTCCTCCATGCGCTGCAATACAAAGACCGGCGAGGTCTTGAATTCATTGGCATACGCCAGCGGCCTTGAAGTGATGATGAGGTTAGCCTGCGGATACTGCAGTATCAGCTCCTGCACGGCGGCACGAATTGGGCGCCGCAAATCAGCTAAGACCTCATTCAAGCCATCTAGGAAAAGCGTGAGTTTGCCCCGGATCAGATATTCTGAAACCTTTTCTTCAGAGATCCCTAGACGGTGCGCCGTTACCGCTTCGATGGTATCCTGTAGTGAAAATAGCTTGAGCTCCAAGTAAACAGGGATAGGCAAGGACGATGCGGGTGCTACCAATAGCGCCTTGGCGTCTCCATAGGCCATGTATTGCATGGTCGTGCTTTTGCCCATTCCCGGTTCGCCAAGAACGACCATACTTCTTTCGACAATGTTTTTCCTGAGCTCGTCTATCTTGCCTTCCCTGAGTTCATTTTGATTTTCCGTGTCCCAATCTTCACTTTCGATCGCAAACAGGTCGATCTCTTCGAACTTTTCTATGCCGGTAATATGTACGAACCGTTGCTGCCAGCGTTCAAAATCAGCAACCACCTTTCTGAGATAAGCCGACAGATCGGGTTCCTGGTTCACCAAGGCACTTAGGGCTGGTAGGTTTCTGTAGGTCGCATAGAGGAACATGACCAATGTGCTGGTGATATTGGCCGCCAGTTGGTAACGGTTCCATAGCACGCACTGGTGGCTTTCTATGTTGCGCAAGCTGTACATCCTGAATAGATGGTCCCCAAAATTTGCGCTTTGCGCCACGCTTTGTTCTGTAGCCGTGCCGAGATGGATATTACCCGGATTGATGCCGGTGTTTCTGATGTAAACCGCCAGTCCTTTCCGGTCAGCCTTGAGTTGCTGATAGCGAAGCCGGTTGACGAGGAAAAGTATTTTTTGCAGGTAAGCTTCGACACGCGCCATCTCGGGAAAATAGGCGGCCTGTTCTGAACGCGGCAGATCTTCCAGGAACATCTTTTCCATGGCTTCCGGCACCCGCGTTTCCAGTCCATCGAGCTGTACAGACGAGTCACCGACCGGCCAGACAAGGGTCTTCAAGAAAACATCGATAACCTCGTCAGTTAAGATCGCCGGGTGAGCGGAAATGCTATCCTGAAGTTCGATTTTGATCTGCTGGGCAAGTTGTGATAAACGTTGAAAGGTAATCATAAAGGTTTGTTGACAATTGAAGATACGGAAAGCGAACCAGCTATTAAAAATGGTCTAGGATAAATTTTACCAGTTTTTCCTGGCGTGTGCTAATCATCGCTTTCGTCCACAGATCGCCGCCCTGGCTCAGGTCACTAACTTCGCGCTGCTGCCAAAGATAGGTGTAGGTGCCGCGTTTTTCGGTGAAGGGACGGTTGCCGATCGAACGGTTATGGTTGGCTGACAACAAGAGGTAATTACCCAGACAGTTAATGTACTGGTTCCTGAAATCTTCGTCGTAGGCCGGATAACCTGCAGCCACTGGCTCACCATTCGTCGGGGTTTGCGGGGCAATATGCTCTAGGTCGGGCTGTTCGATATCAGTGAAGCGCATCTGTGCATAACCGGTTTTGCCGCTACAGCGCAAAAAGTTTTCATATTTCCAGAGCAGGTAGCGGCCGGTAGCGGCACCGATGCCGCCTTTTAGCGAGCGTTCCAGTTCCTGCTTGTTCCAATAAGCCCACCACCAGGAGTCGCGGCTGATGTCTTTCATCCATCTGATTCGTCCGGTAATGTCACTGATATCGCGGTGTTCGGTCGTGAATTGTTGGTAAACGTCGTTTAGGCGCGAGGTGATATCTGCGCGCGTGCCGATGAGGCGGTTGCGCAACACGAGTGATTCCAGCGCGCTACAAAGCGCACAGATCTCGGCGCTTGGCAGGCCGAAACGGTAAGCTTTTATAACAAACGGAAGCGCAATGCCGATACCGCCCAGGGCGATGAGAGAATGCACTTCCATAAAGCGCTTTTCGTCGGTATTGAAAAAGACGGTCAAGTTGCGGAAGCAATCGGCCAGGCTGCGGCTGAAATCCATGATAAAGAGGATCGGGTCACCATCGGCAAGGATCTTACCGATCCGCTCAGTAGCATCGGACTCCCACAGCGAATTGAAAAATACGCGCAGGGCATAGACCAGTATATCATCTTCACTGAGCCGGTACTCGATCAACGATATTGCTTTGTAGATCTGTTCAAAGCGTTCTTTTAATTCGGCGATCAGGCTTATGGTGGCTTCGCCGCCGTGCAGGTGCACCTGAAACATGAACTGGGCCTTGATGATCTCTAGGTTAGAGGGCTTTTTACCCCGGTTATTCTGGAAGATGAACATCTGGATAGCTTCCGATTCATTGGTAACCGGGTGGGTAGTGCAGGAGGCTTTAGACACTACGTAGAGCAGCCCCTGCAAATGGTTTTCGTCTTTATCTTTCAAATATCCCGTAAAAAAGTTAAAAGCCTTGACGATACGTTTGGCCGAGGTGGTTTCCAGGCCGGCCGTATTTCGATTGAGCTGGTCGACCACATAATCCCGGAAGATCAGCTTGTCATAGTCCACTGTGTTAAAGCGGTAGGTGGAATTGCGTTTAACGGTGTCCTCGTAAATTTCTTGCTCCTGTTCGCTTAGCAGGCGGATCTCCCGCAGCCGGCTGTAAAGGGCCGATAAAAAAATAACGACAGTAGTCAGGCGCTGCTGTCCGTCAATTACGCCATAGCGTTTGTCCTCATATTTCTCAAATAAAAAATGTCCGAAGTAATAGGCGGAGGCAGCCGCGCTGCTACGGTAATCTTCCAGATCGGCGATGAACTGGTTAACCTGGCGCTGCGGTTTGCTTCGGTCTGTCTCTGTATCCCAGGAATAAGCCCGCTGATAATCGGGCACAGTGATCTGGTTACCAGCTAAAAGCTGGTGAATTGTGGTTAAGGTTTCCATAACGCAAAGTGCAAAAAAATTGCGATTAGTGAATCCTTAGTGAGCAAGGATAAAGGCAGAAATATTGATATTGAAAGTTAGCTAATTACACGAATTAACGTTTACTCCGAAAATTATTAATCCCATTAAATATTGCAACAGTCAGCATAAATTATTATTTTTACGTAAGTCATTAGGAATTAAATTGTTGAAAACTAGTGTGTTGAAAATTCGGGAGTCGTTCCCTTTGCATGCTTGTAATATATTGATGTAGTGGATTTTATAGAAACGGTTCATGTCCCGTCCATTCCGCTGAAAACAATGTCAAAATTGCCTAAAAGCCTGTAAATCATCGATTTACAGGCTTTTTTGTTTGACCGAAAATACCAAAATATGCATGTTTTAGCATAAAAAAGGTGAGCAATTCGGTGAGCATATTAAAGCTAAAAAGATGCTCACCAGAAACACCATAAGTAACTGATTTAGAAGATGTTCAGCGAGTGAACATCTTGATTGCAAGTGATGGAATAATCAATTTTGTTTCACTATTTAATTCATTTGTAATGAGAACTAACATCAATTTGCTTTTTTATTTAAAGAAGCGCTCTACCTACAAGAATGGCCCGGTGGCCATCTATCTCCGGTTTACTGTTGACGGCCAAAGAGCGGAAGCTTCAACAGGTAAAACTTGCGAGCCCTCCCGCTGGAATACACAAGCAGGCCGTGCTATCGGCACCAAGGAAGACGTTCGCAGCCTAAACTCTTATCTCGATACCTTGCGGGCCAAAGCCCAGGAGTTTCATCGATGGATGACGGCTAATGACGAAATGGTTACTGCCGAGAGTCTCAAAAATCGCTTTATTGGTAAAACAGAAAAGGCACGCACCCTGGTTACCGTTTTTGAAGACCATAACCAAAAGATGCGCAGCCTAGTAGGACAGGAATTTGAGAAGAGCACCCTGCAACGTTATGAAACGGCGTTAATGCATACCAAAGATTTCATGCAATGGCAGCACAATGTTTCTGACATACCTATCACAAAAATCAATTTCGAATTCCTTAATGATTTTGAGTACTACCTCCGCAGCGTTCGCAAGTGCGCCAACAATTCTGCGATCAAGTACATTAAAAACTTAGGAAAAATTGTCCGTATCTGTTTAGGAAACGGCTGGCTTACTGTTGACCCGTATCTGAACTATAAGCCTAAAACCAAAAAAGTCCACCGCGTTGTGCTGTCCAAGGAAGATTTGACGGATATCGCAGAAAAGGAACTTTCCGTAGATCGGCTGCGCTTAGTTAGAGATATTTTTCTGTTTAGCTGTTATACCGGGCTTGCCTATGTCGATGTTAAAAAGCTTAAACGTTCCGAAATGGCTAAGGGAATCGACGGCGACTTATGGATCCATACCAACCGCCAAAAAACAGATACTTTATCCCGCATTCCCATTTTGCCGGCAGCATTAAAAGTTATCGAGAGATACGAGGATAATCCGCAATGTATTGCCGATGATCTTTTGCTACCGGTGATGAGTAATCAAAAAATGAATGCCTATTTAAAGGAAATAGCCGACTTGTGCGGCATTTCCAAATTACTGACTTTCCATATAGCCCGGCATACGTTCGCTACGACTGTAACGCTTAATAATGGCGTTCCGATAGAGAGTGTGGCTAAGATGATGGGGCACACCAGCATCAAGACCACACAAATCTATGCTAAGGTAATGGATCATAAGATCAGTTCTGATATGGCCGCACTTAAAGTTAAGCTGTCGGCAATTAATTAAAACCATCAATTGACAAATATTCACAAATATTAGGCAGTTCGTATAGTTTTTAGTTAATTTTGGGTATGATAAAAGAGATCAATAAAAGAGTAGTATTAGTGCATTGGAAACGCTTTGCAGGAATCGATATTGATGTATTTTCAAGTCTTAAAGGTTTTTGCGATAGCTACCCTGATTTTAATTATCATACCCTCAATAATTACCTTTCCAAGAAAAAAATTCCATTTGAAAATGACGATGTTAAAATAGAGCGGCAGCCATTGATACAAAAAGTCACCAGGCCTAACCTGCCGCCTGTATTATTCTGGGATTTTGATTTTGATAAAATTGATTGGAGAAGGTCAAGGCTGACGATTATGGAGCGGGTGCTTAATAAGGGTAACAAATCAGAATGGGAAGAAATGATACGATTTTATGGAAGGGACAACCTTATTTGTTCTCTGAAAGAAGAAATCAATTATTTAACCGATATGACCATTGATGCTGTTTGTGAATATTTCCAGTTGAGCAAAAATGAGCTCAAATGTTACACAAAGAAACAGTTAAACCAGGGACACTGGATCTAATCAAAAAGCTGATGCGAGATCAGCAGTTCAATTCTTTTCACCTAGTTGGAGGAACCGCTTTAGCACTGAAGCTTGGTCACCGGGATTCTATAGATATAGACCTTTTTAATATCGGGGATTTTGATGGTGGGGAATTAGCGGACCATTTGAAAAAACAATATCACGCCGAGATCAGGGGACAAAAAAACAATTACGTTAGTGGAAGTATTTTTGACGTGGATTTTGACCTGATAAGTCACAAATACCCGCCAATTAAGCAAATTGAATTTATTCAAGGGATTCGGATGATGTCACTAGAGGATATTGCCGCAATGAAAATAAATGCAATTGTTAATAATGGGCAACGGGTGAAAGACTTCATAGATATTCACTATCTGCTCAAAGAATTTACTTATGAAAACATTGTGGACTTCTATTGCAATAAATATCCAAATGTTAATCATGGCATGGCGCGAAAATCACTACTGCATTATCAGGACGTTGACTTAAGCGTTCCCGTCATCCTCAAAGACAAAAAGCTCACATGGGAAATTGTAAAAAGTAGTATTAACAATGCAGTGGATGAATATGATAGGATGCAACATAACCCAGGGTTTAATCGAAAAGGTGATGATAATTCTGAAGATACAGGAAGAGGCAGAGGTGGGTATCGAAGATAAGTGATACGGATTACCAATTTCATAATGGTGCGGAGAAAGAGCTTGGCGGTGGACGAAATACCACCCATGGATTAACAACTAATTTCTAAATTCGCAAATCGCGAATTTAGAAATTAGTTGTTATATTAGTATATGAAAGCACATAATGGGATGAGGCCGCATGATTTGGTCGCGTTTTTTGTTTTTCATCGCTTTCGTCTATATTATCACGAATCGCAACTCGGAATTCTTCCTTAGCCTCATTCAGAGTAGTGAGCAACATATCAATTTCCGTTTCCAGATCAGTTGGCGCAAGTTTGGCCATTGAATTTGGATAAACTAATGCGTAACGAGCTGACAAGATGGGTTGTAGAGTTAAAAAAATTCGTTAAAGGCTTCCATTTTCCTTTTGTACGCATTAAAAAAAGGACGAAACTGATCTGTGGTAAAATCAAGAGCCCTAAATTTCTCCAGACTTTCATCAAAAAGGTCCTGAAAGAGGGGAAGGTAAAACTCAAGCCTTTTTCGGAACATAGCATTACATAGGGCCGGGTTTAAATAATAGTATTCAAATTCAGCATTTGGGACATAAAGCAATTCATCGAATTTATTTTTTACCAGCGTAAAAGCGTTATTAAAGGCATTGGCGAACCAGCGCTCATTTAATTCCAGATTATTAAAAAATGCCTGCCAAATACCACTGAATTCTGGTCGGTTGACAAGATTGAATGGAAGTATGTGTCCAAGGAATAATTTTTACAGTGCGATTGAGAGGAATTTCTTTTGAAAGTTCATTTTTAATCCATGTCGTTTCATCAGTAGTAGGGTCAAGGGGTAGGCACAAAAACCATTTTGTGAGATTAGGATGGACCTGTAATGTTTTTTTCAGGGAGCCTTTGATCGCCTGTTTTCTATTACTATCCCTTAGACGAACATTTCCCTCATAGAATTTGGTCTGCCAACCCCATTGTTCGCCGGAGGGCAAAGTTATGTAGAATTCTACACCGTCGCCACCACCGCTGTCGTCAATTGGAGTAAAATTACCTTCAATTTCATAAAGTCTCATCGCAATTTGAAAACATAGTTGCTCAAAACTTTTTTCTTTACTCGTTTTATATGGCTTTAGCTTATTCCAGTCTAACATGATAACTGCTAAAATACTAATTGTATTTAACTGTACTTATAGCAAGATTCGGCTGTGCTATTCCCAATAAAATCGTTTGTATTTAGATAAAATTCGGGTGGCAAAAGCAAAAATGTGCTCCGCCGACTTGTTTTACCTTACATAAAACTACTTTTCAGCTCATAACTTTCTACTCACCACGAAGACTTGTGAACAAATAACTAAAGTGAAAAATGGCATTTCTGCAATTATTAAATATTCACTCTTATCTTAAACTATTTAGGTTGAATAATGCTCTAGTTTTAGATAGATTAAAGAGTTAGTAAACGAATTGCTCCAGATTTTACCGTAATTCTGTGCCATTTATCACTCAATTTTACCCTAATTATATGACATCATTTAGAATGGTTGTTTCCTCCGACAAATTATAATGATCAAGTGTTTTTTGCAATTGCGCTTTCAATTGCTTGACCAATATCCTTGGCCGAAGCACTTTCATCTTTGAACCAAATCCCAATAACTCTCGCTCCAGTTCGAAGTTAAGAATCACTTTTATACTAAAAACCTTACCATCATTTTCTTCACCCAACAGTATTTGAGTATGATGTAGGGGCTTGGTTATTACATAGGGCGCATTGGCATTATCAATCCAGAATACCACTTCACAATCACGTTGTCCGGGAGATTTGGTAACACCGATAACATCATTATAATAAGTAGCCAGGTCTATAATTCTGTTCTCCCTATATTTTTCATCATGCTCTTCTATGGATTGTATTCGATCAAGGGCAAGGTTTAACAAATGGCCTCTATTTTTATGTGGCACACCCAGAACAAACCAGCGGTTTCGGTATTCTTTTAATAAATAGGCGCTAAAGCAAAAAGTGCTGGCTTCCCTTGCTTTAAAGGATTGGTACGTTAAACAAAGAGTTTTTTTAGCGACAATTGCTTTACGGATACCTTCAATGTATTCTAGCCCTTTCAGATTATCATTTTTTTCAAAATCGATCACCGGCGGGCTATGGGTTTTTTGCGAATAGATCTTATCCTCCAGTTTACTCACCATTTCGTTCAAATCGGTAAAGTGATTAAAGCCTTTGAATTGCTTCAATAAACTCGATACTTCACTTAAAACCTGCATATCCTGCTGACTAATTGGGCTGTTGGTTATGCTGTAGTTTTTTTCAGCATAGGTATAATATTTTCGGTCGACTACAATGATAGGTGCTTCATATCCCAACTTATTGCTTCGCATCATTTCAATATCGGCTTGTACAGATCTGCGGCTTACCCCTTTGTCAATACCTTCAAACTCATATAAGGCATCAGAGCAGGCATCTATGAGATCATCCAGCGTCCATTTTTTATAGCGATTCTGGAGACAGTTATCAATAGTGCGATAGCGGATGAGGGCATTGCGGTTTACAGGCATCGAAAAATATTTTAATAAATATGGCAATTATTTTTTACTGCGCAAAAAGGCTGCGTAGATGTTGTGTTATTTCGATAAAAATTAAAATCATTTCATTATGAAATATTTATCTAAGGAACCACGAAAGTTAATGCGGCTGCTTTTAAATTTTGAAAGAATGGAATATATAGAATTTTGGAATCAACATAAGACAGAAACCCTCGATCTCAAAATCGATTTGAATTATACAGAAATGAATTTAAACGACCTTGCAACAAACGCTAAGTCAGTATCCTCCTTTTTTAACTCAGGATGGAAAAGTTCCCAAGACCTGGTTCTTAAAAAGATGCCTTTTGAATCGTTTATTGTCGAATTACTCGTATTAATACATTCTTTAATTATGGAGTTATTACTGGTTTATTTCTCGCCAAACTCTAAAAATAGTGTTTCAAGTAAATTAGATGATCAAACTAAAGGCAGGTTTACTTATGCAATGCTTACATATTCTAATGTGCTTTCAGCATTGATAGAGTGTCGTAATAATTATTTTGAAGGTAAATACTTAATTGGAAGCGTGCTTTTTAGGTATTATTCTGAATTAATTGAGTCCAATATATTGGCCTTAGTCGACCAGGAGTATTTTGAATTAATTAAGGAATATCCTGCCGACATACAGCAGGAACGAGAGCAATGGAAAAAAATTAAGCCGTTCCAAGTGCGAAAAAGATTTCATGAATATCTAGATAATCATTTTGATGATCCAGATTTCGTAGAAGCGATTAAAACTGTTAGCAAGTTCCTATATAGTAGCAACTCCAAAAGTGTACATGCTAACTTTCATAGTCAATTCCATATGAGTTTCAGTAAAGATGAGAAAAATAGCAACGGGGAATATGCTTTCCCGATTTTCAATATTGATATCTTACAATCTTTCTTTACCAATTTCATAATATATAATCACAATATATTGTATGTGATTTTTACGGCATTTATCACTCGTCATAATTTACCAATGAAAAATTTTGGTCAAATTGGAAGAGACATTGGCTTTTTATTTAAGTATTGTGAACGGTTAACTAAAGTTTATTTGAACAATGTTGTTTCTAATCAATAAATTTCTACTGCGCAAAAAGACTGCGCACTTGCCATTCACCTTTGTAGTGTTGAAAGCATGCATTGTTAATAAAGAGGGCAATGCACGCTACATTGAGGAGAACAAATTATATTAACCATTTTAGCTGCAAACTGATGCTACTAACTATATCCACCACTCATTTTCCGGCAGATGACCTAAGCTACTTATTGCACAAGCATCCCAATAAAATACAATCTGTTGATATCTCTGCAGGCAAGGCCCATATCTTTTATCCTGAAGTGGGTGCTCAAAAATGCACCGCCGCTTTATTACTGGATATTGACCCGGTGGGATTGGTAAGAAGTGCCGGCCCCAAAGGCAACGACTTTGCACTGGAGCAGTATGTGAACGACAGACCATACGTGTCGAGTTCATTTATGAGCGCTGCTATAGCCAAAGCTTATTCTTCTGCCCTTAACGGCAGATGCAAGGATAAACCGGAACTGGTAGATGTAGCAATGCCCTTTACAGTGAAACTATCAGTGTTACCAGTAAAGGGTGGCGAAAATGTACTAAGATCATTGTTTGAACCATTGGGCTACCAAATCAATGCCATACAACATCCGCTTGACCCCGCTTTTCCTGAATGGGGCTGCAGCCGATATTTTACAGTGGAGTTAAGCAACAAGCTTACCTTACGGCAACTGCTTTCACACTTATATGTGCTGATACCTGTGTGCGATAATGATAAGCATTATTGGGTAAACCAGGAGGAGGTTGAAAAACTACTGGCTAAGGGTAAAGATTGGCTGGAAACACATGCGGCTAAAGAAATGATCGTTCGCAGGTATTTAAAAAACCAACGGTCGCTGGCTAACCAGGCTTTGGGTGTGTTATTAAGCAAGGATGAGGCTGAAGAAGCGGTAGAAAAGGAAATAACTATAAAAGCGGCCGCCGATATTGAAGAACCTCAATTACGCATACACGAATTGCGTTTGCAAGCCGCTAAGGACGAGCTATTATTAGCCGGCGCTAAACGCGTAGCCGATTTAGGTTGCGGCGAAGGTAAACTCATCAAGCTTTTATTAGCCGAAAAGCAGTTTGAATTTATTTTGGGCATGGATGTAAGCTATCGCTCGCTCGAGATCGCAAAGGAAAGATTGAAGGTGGAACGCATGTCTGAAAGGCAATTGGAAAGGATACAGTTGATTCAAGGCTCACTAGCTTACAGGGACAAAAGGCTGGAAGGCTTTGATGGAGCTGCATTGGTCGAAGTGATAGAACACTTGGATGAGCCACGATTGGCTGCGCTTGAAAGATCGGTATTTGAATACGCTAAACCGAGTGTAGTAGTGATTACTACGCCTAATGCAGAATATAATGTGCGTTTTGCAGATTACCAGGAAGGCAAAATGCGTCATTATGACCACCGCTTTGAGTGGACGAGGAAAGAATTTGAAAGCTGGAGCACTGATGTAGCTGTAAAATATAGTTACAACGTGATTTTTAAAGCGGTTGGAGAGGTTGATACTGAAGTTGGCGCGTTAAGCCAGATGGCTGTATTTAGCCGCCGCGATGAAATAGCAGAACAATTGGTGTAATCACAGTTAAGAAGAAAAGAAATGTCAACAAATAAAACCATACAAATACCTGAATTATCATTGGTTGTACTGATAGGTGCTACCGGATCAGGGAAATCTTCATTTGCCAGTAAGCACTTCAAATCAACGGAGATCATTTCCTCTGATGCTTGCCGTGGCATGGTGAGTGATGACGAAAACAACCAGGCGGCTTCTGCCGATGCTTTTGCATTGGCCCGGTATATTACCGGTTTGCGACTAAAGAATGGATTGGTAACCGTCATTGATGCCACCAACGTACAGGAGGAAGCGCTTAAAGACTGGATAAAACTGGCTAAGGAATATCATTGCCTGCCAGTCGCCATCATCTTGAATATGCCCGAAAAGGTTTGTGCGCAACGTAATGCTTTGCGCCCCGACCGAAACTTCGGCGCGCATGTAATACCGCAACATATTTCGCAATTAAAACGAAGCTTTAAAAAGCTGAAGTATGAAGGTTTCCGCCATATTATCGAATTACGTTCACCCGAAGAAGTTGATGCGATAACCGGTATAGTACGTGATCCATTATATAATAACAAAAAGCAGGATACCGGCCCTTTAGATATCATAGGTGATGTACACGGCTGCTATGATGAGTTAATCCAGCTTTTAACAAACTTGAATTACATCAACAATGGTGAAACATGGGTGCATCCCGAGGGACGAAAGGCTGTATTTGCCGGTGACCTGGTTGACCGCGGACCTAAAACGCCCGAGGTATTGAAATTGGTCATGAGCATGACCGCGACTGGCAACGCTTATTGTGTACCTGGTAACCATGATATTAAACTAATGCGCTGGTTGAATGGAAAAAATGTGCTGGCCAAACACGGCTTGCAAGAATCTATCGATCAGCTTAGTCTCGAAACGCAAGAGTTCAGGGATCAGGCCAGGAAGTTTTTAGATGGCCTTATCAGTCACTATGTATTTGATGAGGGCAAATTAGTAGTTTCCCATGCAGGTTTAAAAGAAAGTATGCAGGGCCGTGGTTCAGGTGCGGTGCGTGAGTTTTGCTTGTATGGTGAAACTACCGGTGAGATAGATGAATTTGGTTTACCAGTTAGGCTTAATTGGGCAGCAGAATATAAAGGCAGGGCTATGGTTGTTTATGGACACACGCCTGTTCCTGAAGCACAGTGGCTCAATAACACCATTGATATAGACACCGGTTGTGTATTTGGCGGATCATTAACCGCTTTGCGCTATCCTGAACGGGAATTGATTGCGGTAAAAGCCGCTAAGGTTTACTGCGAACCAGTAAGGCCCCTGGATCATGGTAAAGCCAATGTGGCAAACTTAACCATGCAACAGGAAAACGACAATGTGTTGGATATAGCCGAATTTATAGGAAAGCAGATCGTAGAAACGCGCTTGGGTAATAACATCACGATAAGGGAAGAAAATGCTATTGCTGCCCTAGAGGTAATGAGCCGGTTTGCTATCAACCCAAAATGGCTGATCTATTTGCCGCCTACTATGAGCCCGTCGAAAACCAGCATATTAGATAATTATCTGGAATTCCCCACTGAAGCTTTTGATTATTACAAAGCAGCTGGAATAAGTAAAGTGGTTTGCCAGGAGAAGCATATGGGCTCAAGGGCGGTGGTTATTGTCGGTAAAAATGAAGAAGCGATAAGCAAAGCATTTGGCATTACAGGCGAAGGCATAGGTACGGTTTATACCCGTACTGGTCGCGCATTCTTCAATGACAAAGCAACCGAGCAGGCCTTGTTAGCACGATTGAATGCGGCGTTGATTAATTCGGGATTTTATGATGCTTTTGATACCAATTGGGTTTGTTTAGATACGGAACTAATGCCCTGGAGCGCTAAAGCGCAATCTTTATTGCAAACGCAATACGCGGCTGTTGGCAGCGCGGCAACGCATGCATTAGGCGATGTGATGGATGCGCTGAAGCAATTGACCCAAAGGGATGCGAATGGTGAAGTATTATTAACTGAATACGGCGAAAGACAAAAGGAGGCCGAACAATTCACCACTGCTTACCGACAGTATTGCTGGCCGGTAAATAGCCTTGACGATTATAGCCTCGCACCGTTCCACATCTTAGCATCCGAAGGAAAGCTTTGGACGAGCAGAACCACGAATGGCATATGGAACAAATAAAAAAGGTTTGCGAGGCCGATCCTACTGTATTGTTGGCTACATCCTATAAGATAGTGGAATTGAATAATGAAACCAGCATAAACGATGCTACAGAGTGGTGGTTAACTTTAACAGGTAAAGGTGGGGAAGGTATGGTAGTCAAACCTTACAACTTTATTGAAAAAGACGGTAAAGGATTGATACAGCCGGCCATCAAGATCAGGGGGAAAGAATATTTACGGATCATCTACGGCCCGGAATATACTGCCACTGAAAATATCATCCGCTTAAAATCGCGTGGTCTGAATGCCAAACGAGGGTTAGCCATGCGTGAGTTTGCTCTAGGTATAGAAGGGTTGCAACGCTTTATCGATAAAGAACCGTTAAGGCGTGTGCATCAATGTGTATTTGGTGTACTGGCTATGGAAAGTGAGCCGGTTGATCCACGATTATAAAATGAAATAATAATTACGAACATGAAAGAAATCATACTGCAAAAGTTATTTGAACTTGAGCAATCGGAAAATATAAAAATACTGTATGCCTGCGAGTCAGGCAGCCGGGCCTGGGGCTTTGCTTCGCCCGATAGTGACTTTGATGTTCGTTTTATTTACGCCCGGAATGTCAACCATTATCTGAGCATTGCAGAAATGCCAGATGTGGTTGGTCTCCCGGTTAATGAGGTATTGGATATCGGCGGTTGGGATTTGAAGAAAGCTTTAAAGCTGTTTCTCAAATCTAATGGCCCTTTATATGAGTGGCTGCAATCTCCTATCGTTTATCGTCAGGATATTACTTTTACTAACGAACTACGCGGCTTAATGCCGGCGTATTTTTCGTTACGATCTGGTGGCAATCACTATTTATCAATGGCTAACAATACGCTTAGAGATGATCTGGAGGGAGAACAAGTAAAATTGAAGCGTTACTTTTATGCGCTGCGCCCCGCATTGGCTTGCCAATGGATAGTTGAGAAACAGACTGTACCGCCAATGGAATTTGATCAATTGCGGGTGTTAATAAGCAATGAAGAAGTTCAGCAAAGCATAGATGATTTGCTGGGACAAAAGAAGACCGCTGATGAAAAAGCCTTAATAACGCCTGTTGCTTTGCTTAACGAGTGGTTAACTAATACACTAAGTTATTGCAGGGAACAAATGCCGCAAATACCATCGGAGAAGAAAGATGCAGATGAATTGAATGACGTTTTTAGAAAATACATACAGCCATGACTTATGAACAGCTAAAACAGCAAAAAGAACTAATACTATTAGATTGTGTTAGCGGCAGTATGGCTTATAACCTGAATGTTGCCGGTTCTGACGTGGATAAGAAAGGAATCTTCATCATGCTTCGAAAACAGCTTTACGGATTTGAGCAACAAGATCAGATTGCTAATGCAACCAACGATGAAGTTTACTTTGAGATAGGCCGTTTTCTGGAGCTACTAACGAAGAACAACCCCAACATATTGGAACTGTTAAGCACGCCAAAAGAGCACGTGTTATTTCGTCACCCGCTAATGAACTTGATCAAACCGGAAGATTTCTTATCTAAACTTTGCCTTGATACATTCGCTGGATATGCTCAAACACAGGTCAGGAAAGCGCGAGGGTTAAATAAAAAGATCAACAAACCGTTAGGTGCCGAACGTAAATCGGTGTTGGACTTCTGTTTTGTGATCTATAATAATGGCAGTATCCCGTTAAAGGAATGGTTGAAGGAATATGGTTTTAGTCAAGATGAATGTGGCTTAGTGAACCTGGATCATTTCAGAAATGTTTACTTGCTTTACCATCAAAAGCAGTTGACACAAGGGCGATTTAAAGGAATATCATCAGGTCCCGAGGCAGATGACGTGCAGTTAAGCTCTGTACCTAAAGGTGTAGAAAATATAGCCGTAATGAACTTCAATAAGGATAGTTACTCAATCTATTGCCGGGAATACCAAGAGTATTTAGAATGGGAAGAAAAACGGAATGAACATCGTTATCAAAGCACATTATCGCATGGTAAAAGTTATGATGCAAAGAATATGATGCACACCTTTCGGCTTTTGAGCATGGCCGAAGAAATTGCGCTATATCAACAAGTGATAGTTAAACGCGAGGACCGGGATTTCCTGCTAAAGATCCGCAATGGAGAGTTTGAATTTGACGACCTAATGAAAATGGTTGAAGAAAAAATGGAGCAGATAAAGGTCGTCTACTCAAAAAGCAATTTGCCGGGTAAGCCAGATATTAATCAAACCGAGAAACTTCTGATTAAAATCAGAGAAGAGTATTACAAGTCATAGGAGTTATTTTCAGATAGGAAATTTTAAAAATTCGGTGAATAAAATTGCATCAAAACATACTTTTTCATAGCTTTGAAGTAACCCATTTGTAGTCAATTAGTTGCAAAAAATAGGTGAGCATCTGGTGAGCACCGGGCTTTTAAAAAGTAAAAACATTGTAATTCAACGATATAAAGGCATGGTTCGAGTCCCGTCCATTCCGCTAAAAGGGTGTCAAAACCGTTTATAACCGCTTAAATCAATGATTTAAGCGGTTATTTTATGCCAATACCGCTCGTTTCAGTCTAAGTTTTAATGGATCAGTCCGAAAAGTTGAGGGATTGGGTTGTTAAGCATAGATATTAGCTAATCTAAAAAGGAAGAAGGTCGTGTCTCTGACACCTCTTGAAGTGGCTCTGAAGGCTTTGATCTTGTCGTTGAAAGACTCAGCAAAAGCGTTAGTGCTTCGGTTGTCGAAGAAGTTAAGAATGGATTCATAATGTTGCTGAACAGATCTGGCTACGGTTTTAAAAGCGTCAATACCTGCATCCTCCACATCGTTGTACCAGATGGCCAGTTG
>Ga0247740_1000225_pt1 | contig 30256 bp, 24 predicted proteins | sample UWRJL148409B2_FD_180942 | JGI IMG/M metagenome (GOLD analysis project Ga0247740, IMG submission 180942) | Plant litter microbial communities from Arlington Agricultural Research Station in Wisconsin, United States - UWRJ-L148-409B-2 | ecosystem: Environmental > Terrestrial > Plant litter >...
GACCAGGTAGCCCGCGGCAGCAGGCCAGTCGACGATCGCCGGCTTCAGGCCGCTCGGCGAAAAAACCAACCGCGCGATGTTGTTCTTCCCCCGCCATTTCGGCGCGAAGAAGCTGAACAGCTCGATCGCAGCGCTGTTTGCAAGCAGCACGTCATACCGACGGTTGACGACGAGCGATGGGTTCGGCAGGGCGGCATCGAGTAAATGCGTGAGCGCCGCGCGTGCGTCGTCCATCACGGCGGCTTCCAACGGGGTTTCGCGATACACGGCCGCGTAGCCCGCGGCCTCGAGGAGAGAATTGCGATCGCGGAGCGGCAACTCGAGATGCTCGGCCAACGTGAGCACCATCTCGCGACTGGGCGAGGCACGACCTGTCTCGAGAAAGCTCAGATGACGAGTGGAAATGCCTGCCTCCACCGCGAGCGCAAGCTGGCTCTTGCCGCGCGAGGTGCGCCACGATCTCAGCAAGGGGCCAGCGCCCCTGGTTTCGCCCGGCCGGCGCGCGGTGGAAGCGTGCATCGAGTTCATGTGTGAAGAAGATTATCAGCCTGGCACCTTGTCGAGGAAGCCGAACACGCTGCGTATCCGGCCGTTCGCGATTAGCACCACATCGAAGCCGACGACCACCGGCTCGGGCGCGCCTTCCGGCGCAGCTTGCCAGGTAAATCGCGCTTGATCGTGGTGGCTATCGACCTTGCCCGATAGCGTGAACCGGAAGCCGGGCAGCTGCTTCTGCACACCCGCGATCAGCTGATCCAGAGCATCTGGCCCGCTCACGCGCGCGAGAGGATCGGCATACTCGCAGTCTTCGGTGAACAGCGCTGCCAGTGCGACGCGCCGGCGCGTGGCATCGGTTTCGTTCCAGGTGTTCAGGTACTTGACGATGGTTTGGGTAGTGGCATCGGTCATGGGTTTCCTCGGTTGGTAGTTTGGATGAAGTCCAAGATGTCGGAATGGGCGGCGGCGGCTGGGAGATGAACACACCGTGCGCGGCCTGCGGATGGCGCACGAGTCGTGCGTTCGGCAGCAACTGCCACTGGCACACTGCGATCCAAATCACCGTGAATGACGGGGATCGGCAGGCGAATTGCGGCCAAATCAGCGCGCACAACCATGGCGTGGCCGCCGTCGCGACCTCGAGTTGAACGCACAGCGGCATTGCGCTCGGCATCGACGGTTAGCCACGAGGACCAACGTCTCTGCCGCTCGCGCATCGGCTGACTTACAGAAATCTCGATAGAACAGTTCGGTGCAACTTCGAGCATCTCACGACCTCCGCACCCGAACATGTCAGTCCTAGGGGGAGTCGGCGATTACCTCGGAGGTCATGTGGACCCGAGCCCGCTCGACGGCCGCATCAAGCGTGTTTGTCACGCCGCGCATGCCACCACGTGCGCACGCTCAGCCAAGCGTTGCGTAGCGCCATCTCCGCGCGGTCGAGCCGCCGCGCGACCCAAATCGACTGAGTCGCAAAGAGCGCCGCGCTGAGCGCGAAAAACAGCACAGCAGGGCCGGGTATGAAAGCGAACAGAACCCCGATCGGAATCATTACGATCGCCGTCGCCAGGTAGGCGATCTTGACCCAACGAGGCCGGTGCTGTTCGGAAGCATGAAACTTCTCGAAGCGTTCACCAGGAGCGTGTTGCTTCAGCTCGCGCCAGCGTTCTTTCAGATGGGTGAACATGCTCGGAGTAATGCACGAGGCATGCCATTAATTCCGCCGCAGGAGCGTCGCTCGGCTACACACCAGAGTGCCACAACCCCCGCAGTGCCGCCTGGCGGATTTTGGCACGTCGGCGACTCCGCCCGGCTTTTGAAACCCGTTGCGGCTGGCGGTTTGCCCTTCACTTGGCGCATTGCAAGGCACCTTTGAGCAATAGTAGTGAACCGTTGTACTGCGAGCCGCCCGTGAGCAAAAGATCGGGAATGCCGTCAGCATCGAAGTCGTCGATGCCCACCGCGCCCGTGCTCCCGGGGAGCAGGTGACGCTCCGCGCGCTGGAACGTTCCGTCACCCAGGCCACGCCACAACGCTAAAACGCCCCCCGATTCTGGCTCGACCAGATCCTCGAACGGATCCTCGTCGAGATTCACGGATCGACCGAAGGCCGACGGATACGGATAGTAAAGCGTGGGCTGCGCGGCGGCGGCAAGGAGCGGAAAATCCAGACCGGCGCCGCCCGCGAAGGCTCGATAGCCCTTCCAATCGCCGACCAGGACGTCGCTCACTCCGTCGCCAGTCAGGTCGACGAGCTGAAGTTGGTAGTACTGATCGGGCAGCGCGAGCGTGGCTGCGAGCTGCGGCGCCTGCCCTGACGAGCCTTTGTAAACACGGAGCGCCGTGTCGACGATCGCCACGATGTCAGCCAGCCCGTCACCAGTGACGTCAGCGACCGCCATCCGAGAGCTACTGCCTAGGCTCCAGCGCGTACTTTCCCACGGCGAATTCGCGCCGCTTCGACTGAACATGTACATCAGGTGGTCGGGAGACGCGCTTTGGCGCACGAACACCTCGGGCACGCCGTCACCCGTGGCGTCCGCGGCGGTTTGGTCCTGCGCACCGAACATGGCGGAGATGGTCTCGAGCTGGGCCCCAAAGCGGCCTTTGCCCAGATAAGGGAGCCAAGAAAGCGCACGCTCGGAGGCGATCAGCGCGTCCCCATTTCCGTCGCCGTCGACGTCGCTCAGCGTCAGGCTCTGAGGACGATAGACCGGCACCTGTTGCTCTTCACTCAGGGAGCCTGCGCCATCGTAACGCAGCACGCGAAATCGCCCCGTGTCCAAGTCCAAGCCGCCCACCACGGCCACCAGCGGCTCGTTCTGATCGGCGTAACTCCCGACTTGAGCAGAACGGAGGTACGTCGCCTCCGGCAGCTGGAGCAAGTAACTGTCCACCTTGCCCCCCGGCAGACCCCGGTGAACCGTCAGACCGGAGATGCTCGTATGCAACGCGGCCAGCTCGAGCAGACCATCTCCATCGAGATCGCCGCTGGCGATGCCGCCCGCACCACCGGGCACTGCGGATACCACCGGCGGCTCGAACGTGCCATCACCGCGACTCGCATAGACCGAGAGCGTGCTCGCGTCCTCTCCTCGCAGCAGCAGATCCGGCACGCCGTCTTGATCCCAGTCTTCGAGCCGCAATTGCAAACGTTGCCCATCACTGACGGGCTCCGCGGTGTTCGGCACGAGTGCGTAGCCACCGCCACCATCGCCCAGCCGCACACGCACGCGATATCCGTACAGCAAAGTCCCCTGCCCGATCGCCAGCGCGCTCACCATGTCTACTAGGCCGTCGCGGTTCAAATCGAGGTAGCGGAGCGGCACTTCGTTGCGCTGGCCCGAGTCGATGAAGCCGGCTTGAGTGATCCAAGTTCCATCGCCGGTAGCCCAGCTGACATCACCAGTTTGGTCCCAAGCAGCGATGTCCAGGAGACGGTCGTTGTTGAGGTCGACGACCTGCAGTCGCTTGAACGCCCGAAAGGAGGTCGAGACGAGCGCGGGGGACCGTTGGGCGTAGCGCTCGAGTCCAGGAACGACCCAAGTTTCCGACCCGCCGCCGGTCTGCCCCAAGAGCACGAGTTCCGGGTATGCATCTCCGGCAACGTCGACGACCGCCAGCGCTACGAAGCGCCTGCTCTGCCAGTCGAGCGGGCTCCCCGGCAGCAAAAAACGTTCGCGAATGCCGGAAGAGCCACCCCAATGGAGCATCACCCCGCCGTCGCCCGCGACGACGATATCCTGACGACCGTCGAGATCGAAATCGCTGACCGCGAAGGCGGTGGGTGAGAGCACCGTGTCAATCGACTCTTTGATACCCAGCGCCCCGGAGCCATCGCCGCGGTAGAGGGTCATCGACGAGCCGGCCGTGTTCGCGACGAGCACGTCGAGATTGCCGTCGCCATCGACGTCTACCATTTGCGGGGGGGTTGCGGAGTCGTACGCCATGGGCCCGGTCTCGAGCGCCACGGGTAGATGAAACTGGTTCGGCTCGCAGCGGCGACACTGGGCCTCGATGCACTTCGCGTCCGTCGCGCAAGAAACGTCGCAGGCGCCGCAGTGGTCACGGCTGCTTCTGAGATCGACGCACTCCGACAGGCCTTCCGCCGTGCGGCAGCCCGCCAACGGCGCGGAGCAACACGGCCCGCCCCCGCACGAACATTGCCCGTTCTCACACGTTCCACTTTCTGGACACGCATGGCCGCAAGCGCCGCAATTTCTCGGATCCGACGCAGGGTCGACGCAGCTCGGCTCTCGCCCTGAGCACAGGAGTCGCCCTGGGCCGCAACTCGCCTCACAAGCGGCGCCGTCACACGAGCAGCGAGCTTCACGACACGTAGCGCCGGCAGGGCACGCGCGCTGACAGGCACCGCAATTCGCGGGATCGTTCGCGGGGTCCACGCAAGTCACGCGCCCGCCGCCATCGTCGCAGCCGAGCAAGCCGGGCGCGCACGAGACGACGCAGAGACCACCGTCACACCACTGGCCCGCTTCACACGTTCGCCCGCAGCCACCGCAGTGCCGCGGGTCGTGCGCCAGGTCGACACAACCCGCGGCGCCGCAGGCTTTCAAAGGTGTCGAACACGGCGCTTCGTCGTGTTCGACGTTCATTTCGGTGCGACCGCAGCCTGCGCTGAGCGCCAGCAGCGCGCCCAGCCACAGTATGAGTCTCAGCGCCGCAAGCCCGCCGCATACACCCGTCGTCCGAGCCCCTGATCCCATTCGTTCCGCCATGTCCAACCCACCTGGGCGGGGTGTAGCACGAGCGGGGGCCGGGCTCTAATGCAGCAAGAGCGGCGAGCCCGGCTACTTCTTCGGCTTGGCCTTGAGGTTGTTCTTGGGCCGCTTCTCGGGTGCCAGCTCGGGGTTGGACCAGTAAAAAATGCTCTCGCGGCCGGCATCATCGGTAAAGCCCACGGTCTTCACCTCGGCTTGGATCGCGGCGGTACCCTCGGGCACGTGCGCCTTCTTCACACACGAGAAGAACATGAAGATCTTCTCCCCCGGTTTCACGGCGCCCGCGAAGATTCGGCCAGAGCAGACTTGCATCGGCCGCGGCTTGCCGTCGGCCGTCACTTCGAGCTGCTTGCCGGCCTTGTCGTAGAAGTAGGCGACTAGCGACCCGAACAAGATCGGGTTCTTCGAGGTATTGACGATGCTGAACTTCGGACCCTCGTCCGTCGTCTTGCCCGTGTACGTCACTTCCATCATGCGTGAATCTCCCTTGCCCAGGCATGGCTCGGCCTGAGTACCCACACCGCTGGACCCCTCAGGGCAGTCGTCTCGGAGCTTCGGAGGCTGAGCACTGGGGGTGGGAGTCGGCGCCACCGCCTCGACCGCGGCCACGGAAGCACTGGGCTTGGGCGCGGGTGGCTCTTTCTTGGCCTCCTCTTCACACGCAAACAGCAGCGTCGCGAGAGCGACGATGGACAAGAGCTTGGATGACTGAACGACGAGCGACATACGTGGGCCTTCCTCCGTCGCTCCCGGGACTCGGAGCGAACCAGCCGTGACTCTACCTCGGCTGGTCGTAGGCTCACAATTGCCGACCTCGCCCCCTCTCCAATCACTCAATCGTCAGCCCGACATGCGCGCGAATTCGCGCTCGAGCTGTTTCGGGTCCGACCGCCACATGCCGTACAACTGATTGGAAGCGGGGTCGGGGAAGATGTCTTCGAGGCCAGCCTCGATACCCGCCAGGATGCCGTTTGCGACCGCTTCGGGACTGGTTTTTGGCACGTCCATCGATCGAACCATATCCGTGTCGATGGTCCCAGGGAGCGCGGCGTGGACGGCGATATGCTTCTTCGACAGCTCCCAACGCAGCGCCTGCGTGAGCGAATGGGCAGCGGCTTTGGAGGCCGAGTAGCCACCCAGGCTCGGCAGGTTCGCGAGCGAGGCAACCGACAACACGTTGACCACCGCCGCGCCGGTGCTCGCCCCGGCGCGCTCCAAAGCCGGCAAGAATGCTTTGCTGGTCGCAAGCAGGCCAAAGCAATTGACGGCAAAGTCCTGTGCGATTTGCTGTGCAGTGCTGTCGAGCACGCCGTAGGAGGCGAGCACGCCCGCGTTGTTGATGAGCAGCGTCACGTCGGGGGCGGCGTCGGCGGCGCGCGCGAGCGATGGTGAGTCATCGACATCCAGCGTCAGGGGGGTGACCCTTCCGTCCGCCTGGCGCACCAAACCAACGAGTGACTGAGGATCGCGAGCGCCCGCGTAAACGCGCCGCGCCCCCGCCGCTAGGCAGGCTTTGACGAGAGCAAGGCCGAGGCCACGATTCGAGCCGGTCACGAGCACTACCGAATTTTCGATCTTCATCTGTTTTCTCCTGCGCTGAACCTGCTGGAAAAGCGCGCGTCCGAGTAGGCCGCAGGGGCGCAAGAGACTCTTGCGTGTCGGTAAACAATCACCGAAGCTCGCATTCATGGATCTGCTGGCCCAAATGACGACTTTCGTCCGTGTGGTCGAGGGCAACAGCCTGTCTGCGGCCGCACGAGCGCTACGTCTCTCGCTGCCGGCGGTGAGCCGACAGCTCGGCGCGCTCGAGGCCGAGCTGGGCGCAAGCTTGATCGTTCGCTCGACACGCAAGCTGCGCGTCACCGACGCCGGACGCCGTTGGTACGAGCACTGCCTACGCGTGCTGCGCGATGTCGACGAAGCACGCGCCGACGTGCAAAGCAATGCCGGCGTTCGCGGCCGACTCGTGGTGAGCGCTTCTTTGACCTTCGGCTGCGAAGTAATCGTCCCGCGTTTGCCCAAGCTGGCTGACGCGCACCCGCACTTGGCCATCGACTTGCGCCTCGAAGATCAGCTGATCGATCTCGTGTCGGAAGGAGTAGACGTGGCCATCCGCGCTGGCTCCCTGCCGCCGGACAGCACCTCGCTCATCGCCCAGCCGATGATGCGAATGGACCGCATCGTCGTCGCTGCCCCACGCTGGTTGCGCAAGCACGGTGTTGCCCGCGAACCCGAGCAGCTGGCGCGCCGTCAGTGCCTGGTTCAAGTCACCCCCGCGGGTAGCGTCGTGCGTTGGCGGCTCCAGCGCGGGGGCGAAGAACGAACGGTCGAAGTGCACGGCGGGCTGCGCAGCAATGCGCCCATTGCACTCCGCGCCTGGGCCGTCGCAGGCGCGGGAATGGCGTATTTGCCCGAGTGGCTCGTGCAAGAAGACATTGCCCGGCAGCAGCTACGGCGAGTTCTTCCCGAATGGTCGTCACCCCCGCTCAGCGCGTGGGCCGTGTATCGCACCGAGCTGCGCGGGGCACAGCGCCTGCAAGCGTTTCTCGCGGCGATGCCCACGAACGCGAGCGACTTTCCCCATGGGCTCTCGGCCCGCGAAGAAGCCTAGGGGCTCAGTACGGGCGCGAACCGTTGTTGCCGGGTGGCGAATAGTTGCACACCACGATGTACCAATTCTGAAATTGCGCGAATGGCGAGTTCTTCGAACACGCTTTGAAGCCGCAGCCCAACTTGGTCGAGCTTCGCCACACGACTTGCGTGTAGTGGCCACAGGTGCCGCTGCAGGTATTGGCCGAATAGTTGTACATCGCGACTTCATTGACCCAGCTCGTCACCACGGCCGTCGGCGAAGGCCCCCCGCCCCCCCCGCTCGCATACAAGTTCTGACCGTAGCCGGCCGCACTGTGCGAGAAGCTGCACTCGTCCGCCCAGGCCTGCGCCGCCGCCGCCACCGTCGCGTCCCAACTCATGGTTGGAAGCGGAGTGCTCGGAACCGGAGTCACGTTCGCGCGCGCTTGATTGTGCTGCGCAGTCATGCCGCAAAGTTGGCTAGCCACTTCCGGACACGCGCTGCTTCCGCCGCCACCACTCGCGCCGCTCGCGCCGCTCGCGCCGCCCGCTCCACTCGCGCCGCCCGCGCCCTTCCCTCCGCTGCCGCCGCTTGCTGCGCCTCCCGTGCCTGATCCGCCCGAGCTCTTGCCACCGCTGCCGGCGCCGCCGTTGCTCGCTCCACCGGTGCCGCCCGCGCCCGTGCCGCCACTGGTCGCGGTGCCGCCAGAGCTTGCCCCTCCAGCGCCGCTACTGACGCCGCCGCTACTGACGCCGCCGCTACTAGCGCCGCCGCTACTAGCGCCGCCGCTACTCACACCGCTGGTGCCACCGTTCGCGCGGCCCGCGCTGGCGCCATTGCCAGCGCTCGACGCGACTCCCCCGTTGCCCGAGTTACGGCCGCCGCTCGCGTTGCCAGCGCTCGGGCCCCCTGCGCCGCTTTCGCCATTGCTACCACCGCTCGCGAGCGTTGGCTCTTCGTTCGTGCCGGAACAGGCAAGCGTGAAAGCGAGACTCACTAGCGCGCACAGGCGGAAGCGGGTTTGCTGCATGTACTCGTTGTACCCGAATTCTCGAAGGGCAGTCGCCTCGGCGGCAGAACGAAGACAACGAGAGTTTCCTACAGCGCCCCACATTGGCTTTCACGCGCTCAGCGGCTGTGCGGTCGCGCGCCGGCGGCACAAAAGAAAGCCCTGGGCCCCACATCGGGACCCAGGGCCTTCAACATACCCAGGCAACCGGCATAACGGCTCGTGGGAGGAACGCGCCGCTACACCAAGATCTGTTTGCTAATCAGCCACCAGCGCGGCGCTGGAAGGCTGGCACATCCCAGTCGGATTCCATGCTGGTCGACGGGAAAGTGATGCGCTCGCGGACGGGCAGAGACATCTGCGAGTCACGCGTGGCGGTGGTCGCGATCGACGGCGCTTGCGGGCGGCGCGTGGAGTAAGCCGGGACCGGCGCTTCGATGCGCGGCGCGGCTTGCGAGGAGCGGGGCGCCGGAATCACCGTGTCGCGCGGCTGAACCACGGTCGCACGACGAGCCACCTCGACCGGCATCTCTTCGTTCGCGTGTTGGAAGCCGGTGGCGATGACCGTCACTTTGAGCGTGTCGGCCATGTTTTCGTCGATGCTGGCGCCGAAGATGATGTTCGCGTCCTCGTGCGCCTGCTCTTGGATGAGCGAGGCCGCCTCTTGGATCTCTTTCATCTTCATGTCCGGGCCGCCGACCACGTTGATCAGCACGCCCGTCGCGCCGTGGACCGAGATGTTGTCGAGCAACGGTGATTGTACGGCTTGCTCGGCGGCCAGGCGCGCGCGGCCCTCGCCCTTGGCGCAGCCGGTGCCCATCAAAGCGCGGCCCATGCCGGCCATGACGGTGCGCACGTCGGCGAAGTCGACGTTGACGATTCCGTCGAGGGTGATGAGGTCGGAGATGCCGCGCACGGCCTGGAACAAGACTTCATCGGCCTTGCGGAAGGCTTCGACGAACGTGAGATCGTCGTCCGCGAGCGTCATCAGTTTCTCGTTCGGGATCGTGATTAGCGTATCGACGTGCTCGCTCAGAGCCGCCAAACCGGCCTCGGCGCGGCGCGACCGTTGACGTCCCTCGAAACCGAACGGTTTGGTCACGACACCCACCGTCAACGCGCCCGCTTCGCGAGCCAGTTGAGCAATGACAGGCGCGGCCCCGGTACCCGTGCCGCCGCCCATGCCGGCCGTCACGAACACCATATCGGCGCCTTGGACCATGTCCTTCAAACGTTGCACGTCTTCCAGAGCGGCCTTGCGACCACGCTCCGGATCCGCGCCGGCGCCGAGGCCGCGGGTCACGTTCTGACCAATCGCGATCTTTTCGGCGGCTGAATTCGAGTTGAGGGCCTGCGCGTCCGTGTTCACCGTGATGAACTCGACGCCTTCGAGGCCGAAGTGAATCATCGTGTTGATGGCGTTGCCGCCGGAACCGCCGACACCGATGACTTTGATGCGCGCGTTGTACGTACGCGTTTCGTCGGCGAACTCAATGGAAAAACTCATCGTCCCATCTCCCGGATTGGTAGCTGTTGCGCGTCGTCATGAATCCGGGTCTGCCTTCCCTTGCCTGCTCTCTCCCTCGCGGGATGAAGAGAGGCGTGGACTCGTGTCGTCGCTCTAGAAAGTGTGTCGTGTAGCTGCTGGGTATTCGTGACTTACGTTAAGCAATCAGAGTTGGCCGGTGCGGCTCAGAAAGCGGCGCGGAACCAATTCCAAAATCCGTTTTTTTGACCGGTCGGGTCGGCGGCGGCGGCCGCTTCGATGCGTCGGTCTTCATCGCTGGCGCGCAGGCCGCGCGGCTGTGCATCGGCGAGTTGCGAGGCGCCGTAGCGCACCAGGCCGACGCCGGTGGCGTATTGCGGGCCTTGCACGAGTTGGACGATGCCTTTGACGCCGACGGGGAAGCCGAGGCGCACGGGCATTCCGAGGATTTCCTCGGCGCATTCGACCATGCCCTCCATGAGGGCGGCGCCGCCGGTGAGGACACAGCCGGAGCACAGCTGCTCGAGCAGGCCGGTCTCTTCGATGCGACGGCGAGCTTCGCTGAAGATCTCTTCCACGCGCGGTTCGATGATATCGCTGAGCAAGCGGCGCGCGACGCGGCGGGGGGCGTGGCCACCGACGCCGGGGACTTCGATCTCTTCGTCGTCGGAAATCATGCGGCCCAGGGCGCAGCCGTAATTGCGCTTGAGCCGTTCAGCCTCGGCCATCGGGGTGCGCAGGCCAGCCGCGACGTCACTGGTGATGTTGTTGCCGCCCGCGGGGAGCACGCTGGTGTGCGCGATGCCGCCGTCGACGTAGAGCAGCAGATCAGTCGTGCCCCCGCCGATGTCGATCACGGCCACGCCGATCTCTTTTTCGTCTTCGGAGAGCACCGCGTCCGAGCTCGCGAGGGGCTCGAGTACGACGTCCGCGACGTTCAGGTTGCAGCGCTCCACGCAGCGGATCACGTTTTGGACGCAGCTCGTGGCGGCCGTGACGAGGTTCACGCGCACTTGGAGACGCACGCCGCTCATGCCGATCGGATCGCGGATGCCGTCTTGGTTGTCGACGGCGTATTCGCGCGGCAGGGCGTGGAGGATCATGCGGTCGGCGTCGACCGGGATGGCGCGCGCGCCTTCGAGCACGCGGTCCAGATCTTGGCGCGTCACTTCGCGGCCGCTGATCGCGCACACACCGTCCGACACGTGGCTCTTGATGTGGCTGCCCGCGACGCCCGCGTACACGGTCTTGATTTCGACGCCGGCCATGGTCTGGGCGGCTTCGACCGCTTCGCGAATCGAGCGCACGGTCCACTCGATGTTGCTGACGACGCCCTTGCGCAGCCCGCGGCAGGGCACGTTGCCGACGCCCAGGATGGTGATGCCATCAGCATCGACTTCGCCCACCACGGCCGTAACCTTCGTGGTGCCGAGATCGAGTCCGACGACGATCTCGCTGGAAGTGAGGGAGGATTTCATGATCGTTCAGCGGCTCCGTTTGCGGTCTGGCAAGCAGTTCGAGACTCGGCCGACGCTGCCATGCACGGTTCGATAAGGCCAAATTTTGGCGGGTGCTTTCCGACCTTTTGTGCGTGGTTCGGACATGGAGCGCGGCGAGGCCGGTACTTTGCGCGCAAAGTACCGGTCGGCGTTCGAAGGGCGCTCATCGCATCCTCACGACGACGCGCTCGGGGTGCGCGTTGTTGTCCAGGAACACGATGCCCGGAGTGCGGCCTTTTTTGCGCAATTCGCCGACCACTTCTTCGGCCATCAGCATTTTTTTGCGCCAGGGACCGGTGCCGAGCTCGAGGGTCACGCCGTCTTTGCCGCAGGTCAGGGTCACGTCGCCGGCATCAGCCAAATGCACTTCTTCGGGCGGATAAACACGGCTGAGCGGCACGCGGTCGAACTGGCGCAGGACTTCCAGGCCGGTCTGGATGCGTTCGATTTCGCGTTTGCGGTCGCGCTGCAGGTTCTCCGGGGAGACGCCGCTGATCAGCGGCATGTCGAACGGATCGCCGGCCGAAACCTCTTTGAACGGGACGCCCTCGGGGGTGACTAGGTACAGGCGTTCGCCCAGTGCCACGACCGCGCTGGCCTCACGCTCGCTGACTTCGACGCGCAGGGTGCTGGGCAGGCGGCGCGTGACTTTGACCTCGGAAATCCAAGGATTTTCGAGCAATTTGTGCTCCGCCGCGTCGGTATCGAGAGCGAAGATATTGCCGCCAACGCTGACGCCTGCGTCGGTCTTGATCCGTTCGAGCGAAATGCGCTTGGCGCCGACTAGGTCGACCGTTCGGATCGCGAAGCGCGGGCTGGTCAGGGCGTAGTGGTGCGCGCTCCAAGCCACGGCCAGTGATGCGCCCACTACGACGGCCAAGCCGGAGGCGAGCTTGACCGCGGACCAGAGCAGCGCGCCGACCGGAGAGCGCGGGGCGTCCACTTCCGGCGCGGAAATGCGCGCGTTCACGCCTTTGGCCTGCACCGCACCAGGCGCGGGGCTCTCACCCACGGCAAACCCTTCATCAGGGGCGGTCACGCCGCCACCGTGGGTGCGATGTTGCTCTCGACTCATGGTTGTTTCCCACTGGCGGCCAGGCGAGCGCGGAGGCCGCTGCCCACGACGCCGAGGATCTTGTTGATGTCGCCCGCGCCGAGCGCGATCACCACATCGCCGGGCTTGGCCGAACGGGCCAACTCTGCGGACATCGCCGCGCGATCTGGCGCGTATTTCACGCTGTGGTGGCCGTGCTGGGCGATAGCATCCGCGAGGTGCTGGGAGGTGATGCCGGGGATCGGCTTCTCGCCCGCGGCGTAGATGTCGGTCAGGAACAGCTGGTCCGCGTTGTTGAAGGCGCGCGTGAATTCGTCGAACAGGTTCTCGGTGCGCGAGTAACGGTGAGGCTGAAATGCGACCAAGATGCGGCCCTCGTACGCACGTCGGGCCGCGTTTAGGGTGGCTTCGACTTCGGCAGGGTGGTGGCCGTAGTCGTCCACGAGCGCTACGCCATCGACTTCGTCGACGACCGTGAAGCGGCGGGCCACGCCGTGGAAGGTGCTCAGAGCGTCCTTCACCACGTCGAGCGGGACCTCCAGTTCGTCGGCCACGGCGATCGCGGCCAGCGTGTTCAGCACGTTGTGCTGGCCGGGCATGCGCACCGTGAACGCCCCGAGCGGCTTGTCACGGTTGAAGGCCACGAAACTGGTCGAAAGCCCGTTGAAAGTCAGCGATCGCGCGTGATAGGTGGCCTGCGGGCTGAGGCCATAGGTTACGTGCCGGCGTTGAATGCGGGGTAGCAGATCTTGCACGTGCGGGTGGTCGAGGCACAGCACGGCCAAGCCGTAGAACGGCACTTTCTCGATGAACTGCACGAAGGCGTCCTTGAGGAGCTCGTGCGTCTTGTAAAAATCGAGGTGCTCGGGGTCGATGTTCGTGACCACCGCGATCGTGGGCGTGAGGCGCAGGAACGAACCGTCGCTCTCATCGGCCTCCGCGACCAGCATGTTCCCCTCCCCGAGCCGCGCGTTGCTACCCAGCGAGGACATGCGCCCGCCCACCACCACCGTGGGGTCGAAGCCGGCCGCGCGCAGCACGGTGGCCACGAGCGAAGTGGTCGTGGTCTTGCCGTGCGAGCCGGCGATCGCGATGCCGTACTTCACACGCATCAGCTCGGCCAGCATTTCGGCCCGAGGGATCACCGGAATGCCCAGCAATCGCGCTTCTTTTTGCTCTGGGTTCTCGTAGTCGATGGCGCTCGAGTACACGACCACGTCTGCGCCATGGACGTTTTCGGCGCGGTGACCGACGTCGATGCGCACGCCCAAACGTTCCAGGTTCTTCGTGTTTTCGCCCGCGCGCAGATCGGAGCCGGACACGTCGAACTCGAGCGTGCGCAAGATTTCGGCCAAGCCGCTCATGCCAATGCCACCGACGCCGATGAAGTGCACGTGACGCACGCGACCGCGGAACATCAGACGGCCTCCCCGAGTGCACGTGCGTCGCCGAAAGCGAGCGATTCACCGCGGGCGTGCACACCGCCGCGGGCGTGCACATCGCCGCGGGCGTGCGATTCAGCGAACGAGGGGGAAAGAGAGAGGGGGGGCTCGAAGGACCCGCCGCGAGCTGGGCTGGGCGCTTCGCGACGCTCACTGCTCGCTAGGCCCGCTAACCCCAACAGATCGATCGCGATGGCACGCGCGGCGTGCGGGCGGCCGAGGGCCGCGGCGCGCGCAGCCATGCGCATCAGGCGTGAAGGATCGTTCAAAAGAGCCGTGATTTCTGCGGCAATGCGCGCGGGCGAGGCTTCGGCAAAAGTGAGGCAGAGCGCGGCTTGGGCGCGGACCAGGGATTCGGCGTTCACGCGTTGATGGTCGCCCGAGGCGAAGGGATACGGGATCAGTACGCTTGGTCGGCCGACAGCGCAGATCTCGCTCACCGCGCCTGCGCCCGAACGGCCGATCACGAGATCGGCAGCCGCCAACGCGGCCGGCATGTCGGCAATGAATGGCACGACCTCGACGCGTTCGGCAAGCCCAAGTTCTGCATACAGCGCACGCGCGGCGGCTTCGTGCGCGGCGCCGCACTGATGAGTCACGACGACGTTCGGCTCCGCTTGCGCGAGCGCGTGTGGCACGGCCTCGTTCAATGATTTAGCGCCCTGGCTACCACCGAGAACGAGGATGCGTAGCGCGCTGAGCCGCGGCTCGTACACATGCGGCTCGAAGCCCGCGCGGATGGGCACCCCCGAGCGGAGGACCACGCTGCGTTTGAAGTGTTTTTCGCTCTCCGGAAAGGCCGTGTACGCGCGCTGCACCAGCGGCGCGATCAGGCGATTTGCGAGACCGATTACGCTATTTGGCTCCATCAATGCGACCGGAATGCCGAGCGAGCGCGCCGCGAGCGACACCGGGCCGGCCGCGTAGCCACCGATAGAGAACACCGCGTTCGGCGCGAGTCGCTTGATCAGCGCGCGCGCCTCTGGCACGGAGGTCGCCGCGCGCGCAACGCCGCGTAGCGCGCCGCTTACGCCCGCGCCGCGAATGGGCAGCACTTTGAGCAGCTCGAGTTCATAGCCGCGCTCGGGCACGATGCGCGTTTCCATGCCGCGCTCGGTGCCCACGAACACGAGCCGCAGCTCGGGCGCTATGTCTCGTACCGCGTCGGCCACCGCGATCATCGGATAGACATGGCCGCCCGTGCCACCGCCGGCGAAAAGCAGCGTGCCGGTCACAGTGCACCCCGCGCGTCGGAGACACCGCTCGCCCGTGCAAAAGCACTGTGCGTGCACAGTACTTTTCGTGCGCAGCGAGGGCGGTCCAGAAAGCGGCTCGATCGTGGGAAAGTGCTGTGCACACCGCTCGCCCGTGAAAAACCACTGTGCGTGCACAGTACTTTTCGTGCGCGGCGAGCGCGGACCAAGTTGGTCGCACGAGCGATCGTCACAGCGCCTCTTTGGGCACGACCGGTAGGCGCGGCTTGCGCTTGACGGCCGCGCGTACGGGCGCGTCGGGAGTGAAGTTCGCTTCGGTCACGAGCATGGCGCTGGCTTCTGGATCCGGGCCCGTGCCGCCACCCATGAACGCCACCCGCGCGTTGCCGGAGCCAGTTTTGCGCGAGATGCTGAGCAAGATGCCCATCGCGGCCGCGCACACCAGCAGCGAAGAGCCGCCGTAGCTGACGAAGGGCAAGGTCAGGCCCTTGGTGGGGAGGACCGACATGGCGACCGACAGATTGATCAGCGCTTGTACGCCGAACAGCACCGAGATGCCGAACGCGATGTACTGGCCGTATTCGTCTTCGGCGGCCAAGGCGGTGCGTACGCCGCGCGCCACGATCACCAAGTACACCGTGCACAGCGCGAGGATGCCGATGAAGCCGAGCTCTTCACCGATGATGGCGGAGATGAAGTCGGTGTGCGCTTCGGGCAGGTAGAGCACTTGAAGGCCCTTGCCCAAGCCCAAGCCCCACGTTTTGCCGGAGCCGAAGCTCATCACGGACTGGAACGGCTGGTAGGCGAGATCTTGGCGATGCTCGCTCATGTTGAACCAGGCCACCATGCGCTCCCAGCGATAGGACGTGAAGCGCACCGCCCAGATCGCGAACACCGAGCCGACCATGGCCAAGCCGAGCAAGTAACCCAGCCGCGCGCCAGCCACGAACAAGAGCGTGAACGTGAGCAGCAAGAGCACGGAAGCGCCGCCGAAATCGGGCTGTTTGAGGCACAAGACCATCAAGAAGCCGGACATCAGCAAGTGCGGCAGCATGCCGATGGAGAATGATTTGACGCGCTCGCGCTTTTTCTCGAGGGAGTACGCGAGCCACAGCACGAGGCCGAGCTTGGCGGTTTCGGAGGGCTGAATGTGCACCGGGCCAACCGCGAGCCAGCGCGCCGCGCCGCCACCGCTGTGACCAAAGCCGATTACGCTCAGTACCATCATCACCGTCACCGCGCCGATGATCGGGTACGTGAACGGGCGCAGCTTGCGGTAGTCGATGCGGGAGATGCCGAAGATGAGCAGCAGTGCACCCAGCGCGTAGAAACCTTGACGCTTGAGGAAGTACTGCGAGTCACGGAATACGACCGTGGCTTCGATCACGCTCGCGCTGTAGACCATGACCACGCCGAAGCCCAGCAACGCCACCGCCAACGCGGCCAGGACCACATCGACCGGACCGCGATCGGGACCGCGGCTGAGCAATTGCTTGAGGGTAATCATTGGCCTTTTGTGGAGCTTCCTAGGCGATTCTCAGCGAAGCTTGAGTGACGACAGGGCGACTAGCGCGAGCAAAACCGAGATGATCCAGAAGCGGACGATGATGCGCGGCTCGGGCCAACCCTTCTTTTCGAAGTGATGGTGGATGGGCGCCATCAAGAACACCCGCTTACCGAAGAGCTTGTATGAGGTGACCTGCGTGACCACGCTGGCCGCCTCGACCACGAACACGCCACCCAGCACCAAGCTCAAGAGCTCGGTCTTGGTCAGCACCGCGAGCATGCCCAAGCCGCCGCCGAGCGCGAGCGAGCCGACATCGCCCATGAACACTTGCGCGGGGTACGTATTGTACCAAAGGAAACCGATACCCGCCCCGATCATCGCGGCCGCGTACACCGCCAATTCTGACATCTCGGGGATGCCCGCGATGTCCAAGTATTGAGCGATCGGGCGACCGAAAAGCACCGCGCCGGCCACGTACGCCCAGACCATGTACGCGCCCGCGTTGATCATCACGGGGCCAATGGCGAGGCCGTCCAGACCGTCGGTCAAGTTGACCGCGTTGCTCATGGCCACGACCACGAACAGCGCGAAAAACAGGTAAACCGGCAACGGCAGGGAGATCGGATATTTGTGAAAGGCGAGGAACGGGATGGCCAAGCGCGTGCGCAGGGCGAGCCAGCCCGCGGGTAGCTCGGGCGTGTTCAGGAACACGTAGGACAGCGCGAAGCCGCCAATCACGATCTGCGCCAGCAGCTTGTAGCGCCCGGGCAAGCCGCGCGTATTGCTGCCCTGGATCTTCATGCGGTCGTCGAGGAAGCCGACCGCGCCGTAGCCGGCGGTGACCGCAGTGGTCGCGACCACGAAGATGTTGCGCACGTCGGCCCAGAGCACGGTGGGCACGAGCACCGACAGCAAGATCAGCGCGCCGCCCATGGTCGGCGTGCCGCGCTTGGCGTAGTGCGAAGCGGGGCCCTCTTCACGGATGATTTGGCTGATCTGCTTGCCGCGCAGTTTCTGGATGAACCAGGGCGCGACGAAGAACGACATCAGCATGGCCGTGATGGTGGCCATGATCGCGCGGAAGGGCGTGTAGCGCAGCACGTTGAGCGCGCTCGCCCATTCGTACTGATGGCTCCAAGGATAGAAGAACTCGTAAATCATGCCGCACGCCCTTTGGCATCGCACAGGCCGCGCACCAAGCGCTCTGCGCGCACGCCGCGCGAGGCCTTCACCAGCACGACATCTTTCGGCTGCAGGCGTGGCAAGAGCGCGCGCAATGCTTGCTCCGCATCCTCCGCAAAATGAGCTTCGATTCCGGCACTTTTCGCAGGTTCGACGAAGCCCCGCGCGTCACCCATGACCGCCATCAACAGCGCGGCGCCGGTCTCGGCCAGCCAACCGCCGACTTCGGCGTGTTGCTCGGCCGCGAGCGCGCCGAGCTCGCGCATTTCGCCGATCACGAGCACCAGCCGGGCCGAGCGCGCACGAGCGATCTCGCGCGCAGTGGCGAGCGAGCTCTTCACGCTCGCGGGGTTCGAGTTGTACGAGTCGTCGAGCACGACCGTGCCGTCCGCGAGTTCGATCGGGGTCAAGCGACCGGGTTCGCCCGCGCCAGACAACGCGCGCGAGACCAACTCGGGCGACAATGCGGATTGCGTGAGCCACTCCCCCACTGCCAGCGCCGCGAGCGTCGCGTACGCGCCGGCGTCACCCAAGAGCGAGGTCTCGAGCGTGATTGCGTCTTGGGCGAGCGCCGTGCGGCGCTCGACTTCGAGCTGCGAGCCGCCTAGGGCGCTCGAGCTGCGGGAGCGCAAGCGGTAGTTCGCGTCGGCTGCGTAGCCGTAGCTCAGGCTGCGCACCGGTTGAATGGTCTGCAACGTACGTTGCACGCGCTCGTCGTCGGCGTTGGCGATCGCGACGCCTTCGGCGACGAGGCCGCTCCAGATTTCGCCCTCTTCACGCTCGATGCCGTCGAGGTCGCCCAGGCCTTCGCTGTGCTCGATGCCGATCAGCGTCAAAACCGCGAGATCGGGCGCGGCCATGGTCGAGAGTGCGCGCACTTCACCGGGCGCATTGGTGCCAATTTCGACCACGCCTACCGAGTGCTCCGGATTCAAACCGAGCAGAACCATCGGCACGCCGATCAGGTTGTTCAGGTTGCCGGAGGCGAAGTGCAGGGCGCCCGGCGTCAGCTCGCCGAGCAGCGCCGTGATCGCGCTGCGCGTCGTGGTCTTACCCGCTGAGCCTGCGACCGCCACGATGCGCTTGGCCCAACGCTGACGATGCGCCGCCGCGAGAGCGCCGAGCGCATTCAACGTGGAGTCGACTTTCACGGCAGCGCGCAGCCCGGGCAGTTCGCGCTCGACGAGCACGCCGGCCGCGCCTTGCTCGAGCGCCCGCAAGGCAAAATCGTGACCGTCGAAGCGTTCACCGCGCAGCGCGACGAACAACTGCCCGCGCAGATCCGCTCGCGTATCGGTCGACACACCCACGCACTCGGCATCCGTCCCGAGGAGCGCACCCGCGCAGATCGTGGCCACCTGGGACAGCGAGAATGCGGCCTGGTTTTGCGGAATCAGACTAGCCATGGGCCCCCGCGTTGGCGGCGCGCGGTGAGCGCGCGGCGGGCCTCGACGCGATCGTCGAAGGGCAAGCTTTGACCGCCGATCAGTTGGTACGGCTCGTGGCCCTTGCCCGCGATCAGGACAACGTCGCCCGGTTCGGCTTGGATCACCGCGCGGTCGATTGCACGCGCGCGGTCGAGCTCGACCTCGTACTTGGCGTCCATCTCGCGCAGGCCGACCTCTACCGCGCGGGCGATCGCGCTCGGCTCTTCCGAACGTGGATTGTCGTTGGTCAGGTACGCGTAGTCAGCCAGACGACCGACCGCGGCGCCCATGCGCGGGCGCTTCTGCGGATCGCGATCGCCACCGCAGCCGAACACGCACAGCACGCGCTTCGCGGTCAGCGATCGCGTCGCGATCAGCACGCGCTCGAGTGCGTCGGGGGTGTGGGCGTAGTCGACCAAGACCAACACGTCGTCGCCCGGCTCGTCACAGCGTTCGAGCCGCCCGGGGACCTGCGGTGCTTCACCCAGGGCCTGCGCGGCGAGCTGAAGATCCGTCCCACACGCGTGCAAGATCCCCAGTGCGAGCAGCAAGTTCTCCAAGTTGTGCTCACCGACCAAGCGCGACTCGAGCGCCACTTCACCCACCGGGGTATGGATCACGCCGCGAATGCCCTGCGCGTCGACCCGGATTTGATTCGGGAAGATGTCCGCGCCGGGGCGCTTGCTCACGCGCGTGACCTGACCCATCGCACGCGAGGCGAGCTTTTCGCCGAATGGGTCGTCTATGTTGATCACCGAGGCTTCGGGCGCGAGCTGAGTGAACAGCTGCGCTTTGGCTTCCCCGTAGTCGGCGAGCGAGCCGTGGAAGTCCAAGTGATCTTGGGTCAGGTTGCTGAACGCCGCTACTTTGAAGTGCAGACCGCGCACGCGCTCGAGCGTGAGCGCGATGCTCGACACTTCCATCACGAAGTGCGTGCCACCCGCGTCGCGGGCCTGCGCCGCGAGGCGCGAGATGTCGTCAGCCTCGGGCGTGGTCAGCGCGGAGTCGACGCTTTTGCCGTCGAAGGCAAAGCCGACCGTGCCGAGACGCGCGGGCTTGGCGCCCACGCCGCTCAGCGCGCGCTCGACGAGCCATGAAGTCGTCGTCTTGCCGTTGGTCCCAGTGATGCCGATCACGGCCAAATTGCGGCTCGGATTGCCGTACACGGCCTCCGCCGCCAGCGCCAAGGCACGCCGCGCGTCCGTCACTTCGATCACCGGCACGGCGGCGGTCGGCAGAGGCGCGCCGCGTTCGACGAGGAGCGCGACCGCGCCGCGTTCGACCGCGGACTCGGCGAACTGCGCGCCGCTCACCTTGCCGCCGCTGCGAGCGACGAACAGATCGCCCGCCTCCACGCGTCGCGAATCTTGTCGCACCCCGCTGATCCAAACGTCGCCCGCGCCGATCAAGCGCGGGGTTTCGCTCGCGAGCACGCTCAACAAGCCAGACACCGGAAGACCGGCGACCGCATGCGCAGCGAGTTCGGGGTTGGAGGGGGACATCATCAGGATGCGGGTTCGAGCACGAGCAATACTTCAGCCGCGTTGTCGACCACGCTGCCCGGGGGCGGCTGCTGATTGACGATCAGACCGCTGCCCTTGAGCCGCGGTGTCAGGCCAAGCGAAATCATGTGCTTGAATGCTTGGCGCGCCGGTACCCCGGTCAAATTCGGGATGCGCACTTTGCCGGCCGGCACGACGCCCGTGGGCAGCACCTCTTGCACCGGGGGCCGCTTGCCTTGCGCTTCGCGAAGCGCTTCATAAGCGATGTTGGCCGGGTCGGGCGTGCGCGCGAGCACCGCGACGTCCGTCTTGTCCGTGGTGCGCGGGGTCAAACCCGCCAATTTCAAGCTCATTTGCGCGACACGCCGGAAGATCGGCGCGGCCACGACGCCGCCTGCGTGCTCGAGCATGGGCTCGTCGAGCGTGACCGCGATCGCCACTACCGGTTTCTCGGCGGGCACGAAGCCCACGAACGAGCCGATGTATTTGTCGATCGAGTAGCGACCCGTCTTGGGATCGCTCTTCTGCGCGGTCGCCGTCTTGCCGGCCACGCGGTAGCCGTCGATCGCGGCCTCGGTGCCCGTGCCCTCACCCTCGGTCACCGCGACCAACATCTCGGCCACGGTGCGGGCGACCTCTTTCGAGACCACGCGGCGGCGCACGTGCGGCGCGACCTCGCGCACGACTTCACCGGTGGAGGTCGTTACTTTGCGCACGAGCAGCGGTTCCATCAGCTCACCGCCGTTGGCCAGCGCCGCGGCCGCCATCGCCATTTGCATGTTGGTCACGCCGATGCCCTGACCGAACGCGGCCGACGCGGTCTCGACCTGAACCCAGGGGCGCGAACGCGGGCGCAACGTGCCCGGCGCTTCACCCGGGAACGGCAAGCCCGACTCTTGCCCGAAGCCGAAGCGTCGTAGAGCGTCGTAGAGCTTGGCTTCGCCCATGCCCAGGCCGATCTTGGCCGCGCAAATGTTGGAAGAAACCGCCAAAATCTGTGAGATCGACAACCATTCGGACGGATGCGTGTCGCGGATCGTCACGTTGTCGATCTGCATCACGCCCTTCTCACAGTACATCTTCTGCGTGGGCGTGATCACACTGTCGGCCAAGCCCGCCGCGACCGTGAACATCTTCATCGTCGAGCCGGGCTCGAACACGTCGCTCATCGCGCGGTCGCGGCGTTGGTCGGGTTGGCTATTGGTGTAGTCGTTCGGGTTGAAGAACGGCCAGCTGGCGAGCGCCAAGATCTCGCCCGTGTACGGGTTCACCACCACCACCGAACCGCCGGCGGCTTCGAAGGTGCGCGCGGCGGCTTGCAGCTCGTGCTCGGCGACGTACTGAATGCCCTGATCGATCGTCAGGTAAATGTTGTGGCCGGCAAACGCGCGGTCGTCCTCGATACCGTCCGAGAACAGCAGTCTTCCCGAGCGATCGCGCAAGCCCTTGAGTTGCTCGGCGCTGCCCTTCAGATCGTCGTTCAGCGCGTACTCGAGGCCGTCTTTGCCTTCGCCATCTGGCGCCACGAATCCGAGCAGCGGGCCCGCGAGCTCGCGGCGTGGATAATAGCGACGGCCCTCGCCTTCCACGACCAGGCCGCGGATGCGGCGTTCGTCGGCCGAGTTCTCGCTCAGCGCCCGCACTTTGTCGGCTTCTTCGGCCGAGATTTGCCGTTTCAGCCACGCAAAGCGGCGCTTGGCCAAGATCCGGCGCTCGACCTGCGCGGCGTCGATGCCCAGCACCGCGGCGATGCGATTGGCCGCGTCCCGCGCGACGACCGGCACTTGCTGCGAAGGCACACCGCGCAGTAGCTCGACCGCATCCATGCTCACGCTCGGCACTTCCACGCTCACGGCCAGCGCGCTGCCATTGCGGTCGTACACGCCGCCGCGCTTGGGCGCGACGTGCAGGCGGCGCTGACGTTGGCCCTCTGCGAGCTCGCGCCACGCCGCGCCGTCGCCGATCATCAAATCATAACCCGACGAGACCACCAGGCCGAGGCCGAGCGCGAGCAAGCCGCACAGCATGCCCATGCGCAACCGCACCCAGCGCTTGCGCTTCTCTTCGTTCGGCGGAACCGAGAGCGGCGCGGGCGCTTTCGAAGTGCGCGCGTTCACGGCTCCTCCTGAATGCGCAGCTTGGCTTGCGGGTCCTCGGGCTTGCGCCCCGCCGACAAGATACGGTCCGGCGTGGGCTCAGTCATGCCGAGCAAGGTGCGCGCCACGAAATCGACGCGCTCGGGCGTCTTGTGACTCGCGAGTTCGAGTTCGAGCACGTGCTTGACCTCGCGCAAACGCTCCACGCGGGCGTGTGCGCGACCTAGCTCGTAGCCGAGCTCGACCGACTTCACGCGCAGCCCGAGCCGCAAAATGAAGGCGGAAGTGGCCGCCAACACGGCCAAAGTCCACAAGAGCAAGAACACGCGCTCGCTACGCATCAGGCCTCTTCCTCCCAGTTCGGGTCGCTCGGGGCCTCGGCATCGACACGCATGGCCGCCCGCAACTTGGCGCTGCGAGCACGGGGGTTCTCGGCCAGCTCCGTCTCACCCGCCAAGACCGGCTTCTTGTTCAAGCGGTGCCACGAAGAGCGGTCGAGGAACGCGCGCTTGACCAAGCGATCTTCGAGCGAATGAAAGCTGATGATCGCGGCAATCCCACCCGGAGCCAGCAAGCTCTTCGCCGCGGCCAGCAAGTTCTCCAACTGTTCGAGCTCACCGTTCACGGCGATACGCAGCGCCTGAAAGGTGCGCGTCGCGGGATCGACCCCGCCCAACCGCCGCGGTCCCACCGCGCGCACCACCGCGCGCCGCAGCTCGAGCGTATCTTTGAGCTCGCCCGCTTCGAACGCTTGCTTGATGCAGCGAGCCACGCGCCGCGAACGGCGCTCCTCGCCCAACTCGTAGATCACGTTCGCCAGCTCGTCTTGACTCAGCCGCTCGATCAGCTCGAGCGCCGTCTCACCGCGCGTGGGGTCCATGCGCATGTCGAGCGGGCCGCTGGAGCGAAAGCTCATGCCGCGCTCGGCGTCCGCCAGCTGCTGCGAACTCAAGCCCAAATCCGCCAAAATCCCGTCAATTTGCGTGATCCCCGCGGCCGCCAGTTTCTCCGGGATCTGTTCGAACGAGGCGTGCACACACAGCGCGCGTTCCCCGAACTGCGCCAATCGCACCTGTGCCGTGCGCACCGCGAGCGGGTCGCGATCACACGCGATCAGCCGCAGGTTCGGCGAAGCTGCGAGTAGCGCCGCCGAGTGCCCCGCGCCCCCCGCGGTGGCATCGACGAACACGCCGCCGCGCGCCGGGTCCAAGGCCTCGACGACCTCGCCCAGCATCACCGAGACGTGTGCAAAAACTGGCTCTGGTTCGAATTCGATTGCGGCCATGGTCATACTTTGAACTGCTCCACGGCCAGCCTGAAGCTGTCCATCTCGCTCGGCGCCATTTCCAAAGCCGCGTCCCAACGAGTCCGCGACCAGAGTTCCAAGTTACGCCCCATGCCCGCCCAGAGCGCTTCGCTCTTGTCCTTGTCGAGCTCAGCCCGCTCGCGCAAGTGCGGTGGCACGAGCACGCGCCCTGCCTTGTCCAACTCACACTCGACGGCCGCCGACACGTACATGCGTCGGTAACGCACCGCATTCGGGTCCAAGCTCGGCAGCTTCGACACCTCTTGCTCGAACGCTTCCCACGTCTTCATCGGCCAGACGTGCAGACACGGATCGAACACCGCCGGCGCAATCACGAACCCGGCGTTGCTATCGCCCACCAATACGTCGCGAAACCGGGCTGGCAAGCTAATGCGCCCTTTCGCGTCGACTGAATGAACGAACTGCCCGCGGAACATCTTTTCTCAACACTTCATGGGCTAGCGAAACACTTGTTCCCACTATTTCCCACTGACCCCGGCGAAACTACGGGGCCGGCCGGCCCATGTCAACAATCGCGACTGCCAAAACCTTGAGAAAATCCTTGAGGTTTTGTATGGGGGCCAGCCGAACACTGCGTGACCGTTCAGGTGCGCATGGTGCGTACCTCCGGAACGCGCCCGGAAGCAGGGGCGGGCGCTCGCGATCCTGCGGCGCACCTCGCGGCCAGCATGGTTCCGCGCGCGTCGCGAAGCCGCTTCGCCTGGGCAAAGTGGTCGGGGTCGACACCCAATCATCGCGCCGCGCCATTCGTTGCGCCCGGGCTCCGGCAGAGTCGTCGCGCGCATCGATCGCGACGTTGGCTCCCCGCGACCCGGCGGGCTGTCCGCGACGTTGGCTCCCCGCGACCCGGCGGGCTGTCCGCGACTGGCGACTGGCGACTCGCGACTCGCGACTCGCGCATGGCTCAGCGCAGGAAAACGCGCACGTGGCACGCGGGTCTTCAGCTAGCGCTGCAAGTACCGACTCGAACTCGCGAGCTGCAATTCGGAACGCTCCGGCGAAACATTGAGACGTCGTCGTCGAGTCAACGCGAGCTATTACAAGGCCGAAAGGGCGCCAACGCGCGCAAACATCCATCCACCTAGTTCCGAACTCGCCGCTGACGATCGCTGGTCCAGAGCCCGTCCAATCCGGAAAGTCCCGCACACCGTTGCAGCCCGCAAGTCGAGAATCGAGCGTCACGCCGATGGTAGAGCGCGCGAGTCTGCCGCGACCCATGTCACTCGGCAGTGGGGTGCATACGCCGATCTCGTGCACGCTGCGCGACGTGCACAACCCCAAATTCTTGTTCGGCCAACAATCGGTTGTGAGAGGCGCAGAGCAAGCGAAGATTGTCCGGCGTGTCTTGCCCACCACGTGCCCAGGACTGCTCGTGGTGGAGTTGAAGAAACGCGCGCGCCGGGCAACGGCAGCCGTCGGTGCCGACGAAGGTGCAGCGCTCGTCATCGCGCGTGACGACCTCACGAACAACCGCATTGGCAATGTGTTTTCGTCTGCGAGCTCTTCGGCCCGTGTCACCCTCGGCAACGCGAGATTCGTGTGGCGCGCGATGCGGCACCGCAAGTTGCAGCCCACGCTGAGAGCCAGCACGAGGTGAGCGCTTGGTCTTGGCGAAGCGCTGCTTTTCCGCCCGCTCGATCGCAACATCCAACGCCCGCTCGATAGTCAACGCGAGGTCGCCGGTCGAGTTCGAGTGGCTGGTGAGCTCGCGCAGGCGATCCAGCTTTTGTTTCAGGGCCGCACTCGCGTTCAGCTGAATCCGGTAACGCGCTTCGGACCCGGTGCCTCGACCCTCCGCTTCCCGGGCTATTCGCTCATCCACTTTGCCCAGCGAAAGTAAGCCGCGTGGCAACGGCGCGGGCTGCGAGGTGCACGGCTGGATCGCGAGCGCCCCCCTCTTTCCCGCGCTGCCGGCTTAGCGAGCTTTCGCGCCGCGGAGCCGCAGTGTGCCGACGAACATCCATGCGGCAATCAAGCTCGGGAGTAGCGCGATCCAAATCATCATGCTGAGCGGATCGCAAGCCGCGTTCCTGGGGTTAAACTGTTGGAACCATTGAGATCACAGTCGAGCTTGCGTGTCTGATGCGCCCGCGCGCGTGTCCTTTCGGACACGCTTACTCTTGGGCGACGAGCAAGAGCGCGCCGAGGACGGCCGTGCCGGCGATTTCGGTGCGGAGGACGAGTTCACCGAAGTTGACGGGGGTGAAGCCGGCGCGTTCCGCTTCGCTGATTTCGGCGGGGTCGAGGCCGCCTTCGGGGCCGATCAGGATGGCGATTGGGGAGCCCACGGTCCATGCGGCAGTGAGGGAGCGCAGGGTTTGGGTGGCACCTGGGACCAAGCAGAGTTTGATCGCGCTTTCGTCGCGCCACGACTCGAGTTCGTGATCGAGCGTGTGGGGGCCGACGATTTGCGGCACGTCGGCGCGACCGCATTGGCGGGCCGCGTCGAGGGCGATGGCTTCCCAGCGCACACGTTTGGCGTCGCTGCGTTCGTTGACGCGGGAGACGCTGCGCGCGCTTTCGACGAGGTGGAGCTCGGCCACGCCGAGGGCGGTGGCGGCGCGGATGACTTGTTCGGTTTTGTCGCCTTTGCCTAGCGACTGCACGAGCACGATGCCGGTGTCGGTGGCCCGTGCGGACGGGCGCAGTGGGCCCACGCCGCAGTACACGCCATCTTCACTCGTGGCCAAGCGCGCTTCGGCTTCGAGTTTCGTTTCCGGATCGAAGGCGATGAATCGTTCGCCCGCGCGTAGGCGCAGCACGCCGCACAAGTAGTGCGCGCTTTTTGGGTCGAGCTTTCGCTCGCCGGGTTCGAGTCCGGTGAGCGGCACGCGCGTGAGTTTCGCCACTCAGCCTCCGGGTAGCTCGCGGCCGTAGTCGGAGTAGGCGCGCCGGGCACGCACCGAGACCATCGCATCGAGGCGCAGCGCAACGGGCGGCGGCGCGACGCCTTCGGGCAGCACCAATGCCGTCAATGCTCCGCCGTAGACGCACGCGGTGTCGAGGCCGGTCGCGTGCGGGTGGATCTGCGGGCGTTGGCGCGCGTTGTGCCCGAACACGATGTGCGGTTCGCCTTGGTACAGGCTGCCCCAGAGCGTGCCCCACTTTTCGCTCGGCTTGCCGCGCTCGTCTATGGAGCGAATGTGGGTGAGCATCCACGGGTCTTGTTTGTCGAAGGGCACGCCGGGCACGATGCCCGCGTGCACCACGCGGATGTCATGCTCGGGCACGTCGACCCAGAGCGGTAGGCTATCCAAGATCGCCCAGTCTTCATCGCTCAAGAGCGCCACGACTTCGGCGTGTGACGAGCCAAGCTTGGGTCCGGGCTCGCCGCGCAGCTGGGCGTGGCGAGCCGCGACTAGCCGTTGCTCGTGGTTGCCAATCGCGGAGCGTGCGCGGAGCGCGCGGAAGAGCTGCAAGACGCCCAGCGGATCGGGGCCGCGGCTGAGCAGATCGCCAACGAAGAACACTCGGTCGTCGTCGGTCACGGCCACCGCAGACAACAGCTCGGCGAGCTCCGCTGCGCAGCTGTGGACATCCCCGATGAAGATGCTGCGCGCCATGGGCCGAGCGTAGCGCGCTTTATGCAGAATCAAGCCAAGCACGATCGGCCGCAGGGCCGCACTTCGAATTCGGACCGTCGGCCCGCCGGGTCGTAAAAATTCCCAGGCCTACATGGCATACCGCTCTTGCAGTATGGGCAGAACGCAGACTACTGTCCCCCGGAGTTTCGAGGAGGCCCGAAGAATGTCACTGATGTCCCCGCGTTCCTGTGGATTGGCTTTCCTGTTCGCCGCAAGTTTGGCCGGTATCGGCTGCGGTTCGGACGAGGTCGCGTACGTACCGCACCCCGCGAATAGCGGCGCCAAGGCGAGTTTGCCGCCCGTTGCGAACGTGCCGAAGAAGCCGATCAAGAACGGCGAGGCGTACACGGTCTGGGGCGCGAGCTACTATTTGCGCAGCCCGGTGCACACCAAAGAGGTGTCGCGCAAGAAGCTGTCGATCACTGGTTACATCGTCAAAACCAACCTGGGTGAAGCACCCGCGTGCGCGGTTCACAAGGGTGGCAAGGCCGACCCCGAGAACTGCAAGCCGCCGATCCCCGCGTTTTGGCTGGGCGACACCAAAGATGCCCCGGAGACCGAAACCATCAAGGTGATGGGCTGGGCTTCCAACTTCGCGCAGATTTACGACGCGATCGCCGAGTTCGACAAGGGTAAGAAGGACGCCGAGCACTTGGACACCTTCTGGCAGGTGAAGATCCCGAATCCCCTGCCCGCCAAGGGCGCCAAGGTCACCGTCAAGGGTGACTACGGCACGACCTTCAGCAAGTCTTCGACCGGCGCCGAAGCCGATCCGTTCATGGGCATGCTCAGCTACGAAGAGATGACCGTGGCGGAACCGGGCACTGAGGTCTCGACCTTGCCCGGCGTGAAGCGCAAGCCCCAAAAGTAACTGATGCGTGATCGCGGAGGTCGCGAAAGATCTCGCGATTCTCTATGCTTGGCCGAGGAGGCGATACTTGCCAGGCGCGCTGCGGCGCTCGAAAAGCCACTTACTCGTGGCGCTCGGGTTTTCGCTCTGCGTTGCCTGCGAGCACGAGTCGACTCGGCCGCTAGTCTCCAGCATCGATCTGCGTGAGACGGACGACTCGCAAGTCGTCGACGACGCGGCGGTGCTGGACGGGTTAGCGACCTACGACGAGTACGACCCGAGCCTGCTCAGCCGGGATCTCGAGCGCGTCGAGCGCTACTACCGTGCGCGCGGCTACTACGAAGCCAAGGTCCGCGCGGCCCGCGTGCTGCAACTCGACGGCCGACACGTGCGCATCGAAATCCGTGTCGTGCCTGGCGTACCGGTCACGGTGCGCCGCGTCGACATGCCCGGGCTCGCCTACTTGCCGGCCGCGGTGACCAAGGAGGTGTTACGCGCGCGCTCGCTCAAGGTTGGGGACGTCTTCGACGAAGCGAACTTCGACGAGATGAAGGCGGCAATCTTGGAGGCCCAGCAAGACCGCGGCTTCCCATTTGCCAAGGTAGACGCCAAAGCGCACATCGACTTGGTCGAGCACCGAGCGGACGTGAACGTCGCGCTCGACCCAGGACCCGCCGCGACGTACGGCACGGTAACTATCGAGGGCCTGAAAGCCATCCCCGAAGGCCCCGTGCGCGACACTTTGCGCATTCGCGAGGGCCGACCTTACTCGCGCATCGATTTGGCGGCCGCGCAACGCGCCCTGCTCAACCTGGGTGTGTTCAGCAACGTCGAGATCCACGAAGACACCACGCGCCCCGACACCCAGCGCGTGCCGATTGCGGTCGTGGTGCGCGAGACCGAGCTGCGCACCATTCGCCTCGGTGGCGGCGCCGAGTTCGACGTCTTGCGCCTGAACCTGCATTTGACGACAGGCTGGGAGCACCTGAACTTTCTGGGTGGAACGCGTCACTTATCGATCAATGCCACGCCCGGCATCGATTTCTTCCCCACGCGCCTCGACGGCAATACGCCGCAGGCGCCGACGCGCGTGCTGCTCGAGAACACGCTGCAGCTCAAGTTCAAGCAGCCCTCGTTCATCGAGAGTCGCACCGCGGGGACGATCGAGACGAGCTACAACGTCCGGCCGCTGCTGTACCCGCTGCCGCCAAGCACCGACCCACGCGACGAGCGCATCGTCGGCTACCAAACTGTCTCGACCGCGGTAGGCGTCGAGCGACAATTCTTCTTGTCCAGATCGCGAACGTGGCCCGCGACGTTGACGGTTGCGGTGTCTTACAATTGGCAGGCGAACTTCCCGTTCACGTACCAAAAAGATTTGCCGGCGGGCTTGGACAACGTGCGCGTCGCCTTCCCCGCTCTGGTCACCACGCTCGATTTGCGAGACGACCCGGTGCAGACGCACAAGGGTTTGTACTTGTCGAACTCGCTGCAAGTGGCCGACAAGATTTTTGGCGGCAGCGTGTCGGATGTGAAGATTCAGCCGGAAATCCGCAGCTACTTCCCGATCACCAAGCACTCGGTCACGCTGGCGACGCGAGCCAGCATGGGTTTCCTCATTCCGCGGGATTACGGGCAGACGCTGAACTCCGGAAGTTCCGAAGGTCAAGCGGTCAAGCGCGATCCGGAGGCTCCGGACGTCGTGTTCGATCAAGAAAAGCTGCTACTTCGCGCCTTTTACTCGGGTGGCGTCAACTCCAACCGCGGGT
>Ga0247740_1000226_pt1 | contig 30207 bp, 23 predicted proteins | sample UWRJL148409B2_FD_180942 | JGI IMG/M metagenome (GOLD analysis project Ga0247740, IMG submission 180942) | Plant litter microbial communities from Arlington Agricultural Research Station in Wisconsin, United States - UWRJ-L148-409B-2 | ecosystem: Environmental > Terrestrial > Plant litter >...
CACCTGCAAATGGTCTAATAATGGGAACTCGTGCAGGAGATATTGATCAGTCGGTAATTTTTTATATGATTAAAAATCTGGGATATTCTGCAGATGAAGTGAATTCAATTTTATTAAAACAAAGCGGAATGCTTGGTCTTACAGGATATAGCGATTTACGTGACATTCAGACAGAAGCCGCTAATGGAAATAAGGATTGCCAGCTCGCTTTATTGATGAATGCTTATCGTATTAAGAAATTTATTGGTGCGTATACAGCAGCTTTAAATGGTTTGGATGCTATCGTTTTTACAGCAGGAATTGGCGAAAACTCAGCGTATATGCGTCAATTAGTGTGTACTGATCTGGATTATTTTGGAATTGAATTAGACGATGAAAAAAATCAAATCCGTTCAAGAGAAATTAGAGAAATTAATACACCAAATTCAAGAACAAAAGTTTTGGTTATACCAACTGATGAAGAATATGAAATTGCAAGTCAGGTATATCATTTACTTCAAAATTAAAACATACTAAAATTTACAAAAGCTCCTCGTTTGTGGAGCTTTTTTTATGCTTTAAGATTAAAATATTTGTCAGTATCTTTGAAGATAAAAACGAATATTTTGAAATCGATACTTTTAAAACTATTTTTCTTCTTTTTCATTGCTTCACAACTACAAGCACAAGAATTACTTCCTTTCGTAGAAAATTACAATAAATCAGATTATCAGGGAGACAATCAAATCTGGAATGTCGCTCAGGGAAAAGATAATGCTATGTATTTTGCCAATAATCACTATTTATTACGATACGATGGCGTAATGTGGGAAAAATATACTTTACCTAATAAAACCATTATCCGTTCAATTATGATTGAAGGGGACAAAATATATTCGGGTTCTTATAAGGAATTTGGTTATTGGTATAGAAAAGAAGGACAAATGCATTATGTTTCGATTACTAAGAATCTGCGTTTGTTTGATGAAAAAGACAATGAAGAAATCTGGAAAATTTTTCGATTCAACGGATCAATTTATTTTCAGTCGTTTAATGATGTTTTTATTTATGATGGAAAACACATTCAGAAAATTAAATTTCCTTTTTTAATATCGTATTGCTTCGTAGTAGATAATGATGTTTATGTAGCCTCGGTAGAAAAAGGTCTTTTTAAAATGAATGGATCTGAAATTACAAATCCTAAAGGGTGGAATGTATTAAAAAAGACAGTAGTACATGCCATAGAGAAATATGAAAATAAAACCTACATTTTCACACAAAAAAAGGGAATATTTATAGTAGAAAAAGACGGTTTAAGACCTTGGAATAATCCTTTAAATGAAACTTTAAAAGCAGCTACTATCAATGTTGCTAAATTTATTAAAGGAAATAAACTGGTTATAGGAACCGGAAACAGAGGCCTTTTTATTTACGATTTCCCAACAAATACCTATAAAAATATAGATCGAAATAATGTTTTAATGAATAACTCTATTTTAAGCATTGGTTTTGATAAAGAAAATGATTTATGGCTAGGATTAGATAACGGAATTGCTCATGTAGAAGTTAATTCTCCAATTTCATTTTTTTATGATAATTCAGGCCTTTTAGGTTCCGTTTATTCTGTAGCAACAACTAATAAAGGATACTTGATAGCCTCAAATCATGGCGTATTTGAATTTGATTCGGGGAAATTTCATATGATGCCGAATACACAAGGGCAAGCCTGGAATATTACTAAAATTGAGGATAAGTATATCATCGGCCATAATGATGGTACATTTTGTTATAATAATGGAGCATTAGTAAAAACCAATAACGTTAGCGGTGGATGGAATTTGTCAAAAAGCATTATTGGTAATACCTATTTTCAGTCAACTTACAGCGGGGTTTTAGTTTATGATGACATTTCAAAATTAACAGAGACGAAAAAGATCGAGGATCTTTCGAAACCCATAAAATATGTAGCCCAAAATAAAAAGAATGAAATCTGGGCTGCTGATAATTATCGGGGATTATATCGTGTTTTATATGATGATAATTATAAGACTAAAAAAGTTGAAAATATTACCCAGCAAAGTAAAATAAAAAATGATTTTGGAGTCAAAATTTTTGAGTTTAGAAATGAAATTCTTTTTCTAATTAATAATTCATGGTATACTTATAATTCTATAACGAATAAATTGGAAGAAAATGAATTGTTTAATGTGAACTTCAAAGATATAACTGATGTTGTGGCTATTGATGAAGATCATTTTATGGTACTTCAAAATGGAATTTTATATCACATTCTGGCTACAGGAAATAAATTTGTCTGGAATATTATTCAGGAGAAATATTATAAAGGAAAATTAATAAACGATAATCTAAGAATTTTTAAAACCAATAATCATTATTTGCTGAATCTGGATGATGGATTTATTTCCCTTCAGTTGAAATATGAAAACAAACAGAATTCAGATGTTAAAATCGAAGCATTTAATGATGATAACCTAGTTTCTGATGATTCTACGATTAAATACAATACAGAACTGAAGATAAATGTAATCTCAGGTATTTATGGTGCCAGCAAGCCAAATTTATTTTACAAGCTCAACAATAATAAAGATTTTATTCAAATCTCAGAAGGATTAATTGTATTAAATAATTTAAGTAGTGGCAGTCACTCTATGATAATTTACAAACATAATGGTGCCAGTTATGAGAAAGTTTCAGAGTTTGAATTTAATGTAGCGAAACCATGGTATTTTTCAATATGGATGGTCATTTTATATATACTTGTAATTGGAGCAGTATTATTTTTCTATTATAAATGGAACAAACTTCGCTATATGCAAAAATTAAAATTGCAGGCAGAAGAATTAAAGCATCAAAGGGAAATTCTTGAAATGGAATTAAAAGCCGAGAATGAAATAAATGTTCAGGAATATGAAAAGCATATTTTAGAACTCGAATTGCAAACTAAATCATCAGAAGTTGCCGGTAAATCTTTGTCTATAGCTAAACAAAGTGAAATGATTGAAAATATACAAAGCATTCTTGATTCAGAAAAAGATTTTAATAAGCTGAAGAGTGAAATTAGAAAGGCGATTAAAATAAATGAAGTAAATAAACACGAATGGGAAATTTTTGAAACCAATCTGAATCAAATTCATAATGAGTTTATAATTAATCTTTCTAAAAAGTTTCCAAATCTTACTCCAAAGGATATAAAATTGTGTGTTTACCTTAAAATGAATCTCTCCTCTAAAGAGATTGCACCAATGATGAATATCTCTTTTAGAGGGGTAGAACTACACCGATATCGCTTAAGAAAGAAATTAAATCTCTCTCAGGAAGAAAATCTCTCAAAATTTTTATTAAGTCTGTAAGATTCACATTTAAATTTTAAGGATTTTATATTTTTGAGTATTATTTTTTATATAATTCCAATACATCATTACTACATCATAACGTTATGTTAATGAAATTAATTTAACATTTAAAGCATTGGTAATCATTAGTATGTGATAATGTTTTAACATAATGATGTAGCTATGTTGTAGTGGTAAATGATGTACTACAACGTTGTAATTGTTTAATTTGGCTCTACTAACTTAAATGATTACGAACTGTATGAAAAATTTTATTTTTAGCTTTTTAGCACTCTTGCTACTACCAGCATATATGTCTGGTCAAGCAATTAAAGGAAAAGTAGTAGACAGTAGCGGAATGGGAATTCCTGGGGCAATTATTGCTTCTTCGGATGCCAGAGCAACTACTGATGCAGATTTTGACGGAAACTTTACAATTAACGCTAAGCCTGGGGACATATTAAAAGTCTCTATGTTGGGTTTTGATGCGGTTTCTCTACCGGCAACTGCCGCGCCAATGACAATTACTTTAAAAGACGCTCAGGATACAGCCTTAAAAGAGGTTGTGGTAATTGGGTATGGAACGAGAAAGAAAATTGATAATACTACTGCAATTTCTTCAATTAAATCAGAAGAAATTACCCGAACAAAGGTAATGAATGCTTCTCAAGCGATTCAGGGTAAAGCAGCGGGTGTTCAGGTAGTTTCTTCAGATCTTCCTGGTAGTACACCGTCTGTTGTTATTAGAGGGTTGGGTACAGCTTTAGGAGGAAGAAATCCTCTTTATATTGTTGATGGTATGCAAACGGAAAATATCAATAATATTAATACAAATGATATTACGTCTTATGAAGTTTTAAAAGATGCATCAGCACTTGCTATTTATGGTACCAGAGCAGCAAATGGAGTTATTATTATTACCACAAAAAAAGGTAAAAGTGGAGCGCTATCTGTTGAAATAGAGAGTTTCGCAGGATTTAGACAGCCATTACAAAAAGTCAAAATGGCGGGAAGCAATAAGTTTTCTTATTATACAAACGCTGCTTTGCAATCAACAACATATTCGCAGGATCAGCCGGTAAATACGGATTGGTTTGATGCCATTACAAGAACGGGTTCCTATACACAAAATAATATTTCTCTCTCAGGAGGTAGTGAAAATATTAAATATTTTTTCAGTTTAGGAAATTATGAAGAGAAAGCAGTTTTAAATGGTTTAGACTATGGGCGTACTACATTTAGGAATAATAATGAATATAAGATTTCTAAAAAGCTTACACTAAATCAAAATTTTAGTTTAACTGCTGCAAATTCAACTCCAAAACCTTTAAGCGCTTTTACGACTGCTTACAAGCAATCGTCAATTGTTCCTGTACGTTTTGCAAATGGTCAATATGGAGTAGCGAGAGTTGGAGCAAATGGTTTTGCAAGTCCAACTGGAACGGCTATTAATAATGTTGGGAATCCTGTTGCTCAACTAGATCTTTTTGATGAACAGCAGAGAAGTGTTACATTACAAGGAGGTTTAAAATTAGATTATGAAATTTTACCTTCTTTAAAGTTTACTTCACAATTTAATGGAGAGTATTATACTTGGAAACAATACAATTTTTCAGATTCTGAAAGTATTTGGTTGGCTGCTAATCCAGATAAAACATCTGCTGATTTTGATCAAAGGGTAGTTAATGAAAAAATACCGTACAATTTATTAACAAAAGGAAGAGAAGAATACTTTAATTGGAATTTATCAAATTATTTAACATTTAATAAAATATTTAATAAAATACATGATGTTGAGTTAACAGCTGGAATTGAAACATCAATAAGAGGTCCTAGACAAAAGCTAACTATTGTTAGAAAAAATGCAAATACAGATTCTAATTATTGGTCATTAAAAGATGTAGATTATGTTGCAAATGTGACTAGTTACAAAGATGAAGTATTTAACGAAACAAAATTAGCTTCTTACTTTGGACGTTTTCAATATAAGTTAATGGACAAATATCTTTTAACAGGTACAATTAGACGTGACGGTTCTTCAAATTTTGCAACTGACTATCGTTGGGGAACTTTTCCAGCTTTTGGTGCAGGATGGATTATTAGCAAAGAAAGTTTTATGGCTGACGTAAAAGCAATAAACATGTTAAAATTAAGAGGGGGCTGGGGTAAATTAGGTAATCAAAATGTGCCTCTTAACAGACAAGGATATGCTTCTGGATTGTCTTCATATTTAGGAGGGTCTATCTTGTATGAAGGAACAACAATTAACTCTCAGATTGACCCAAGCTTGTCTTGGGAGGTTACAGAAGAGACTTCTGTAGGATTAGATTTTGAATTGTTAGATAATAGATTAAAAGGAACTTTTGATTTATATAATAAAAACACAGACAACGTTATTTTAAATGTAATGCCATATATGGCGTCTGGTATTACTAGTGCTTCGCCTGCTCATGTTGGAGAAGTTTCTAACAAGGGATATGAAATTTCGCTTCGTTGGGATGATAAAATCAATGATGATTTATCTTACTGGATTGGTGGTAACTTTTCAAATAACAAAAACGAACTTACAGGTCTAAAAAATGTTGTTCTCTCTCCTATTGAAGGTGGAAGCTTAGGAAATGGTCAAATTACTAAATTTCTTGATAATTCATCAATTGGGCAACCATTAGGAAGTTTCTATTTATATGAATATGCTGGTTTTGATGTGGATAATGGAAAAATGCTTTATTACAAGGCAGATGGGACAAAAGTAACTCAAGACGCTTTAGCTGTTGCCGACAAAAAATATGTAGGATCAATTCTGCCAAAGTCTAATTACGGCGTTACACTTGGAGTTAATTATAAAAACTTCGATTTTTCGGTAGACGGATATGGTACATCAGGAGCCAAAGTTTACAATGGTAAAAAGGCGCAACGTTTTGGAGGTGAAAATATTGAAGATTCAGTTGCAACTGATTTCTGGACATTAAATAATAAAACAGCTTCTAATCCTGGGGCTTTTAATTCAACTCCTATTGCTTCTACATTTTATTTAGAATCAGGTGATTTTTTTAGAATCAATAATATTACGTTAGGTTATAAGCTTCCTTTACAAGAAAATAGTTTTATTAGCTATTGTAGATTGTATGTAAATGCGATTAACCCATTTATTACCCAAAAATTCTCAGGTTTTTCACCAGAATTAAATGGAGACGGTAATCCATATGGCACTCAAGGTGTTGAGCTAGATGCTTATCCAACTCTAAGATCATTTGTTGTTGGTGCTAATTTAAAATTTTAATAGTATGAAAAAGATATATATATCAATCTTTGCATTAACAGCATTTTTATTTACAGGCTGTGCAGATGATTATTTAGATGTAGACCAAACAGAGTCTATTTCTACCGGTGACATTGAATTATTTAATAATGACGCTGGCGCGACAACATTTGTTACCGCTATTTACAGTAAGTTTTTAGATTGGGACATGACATCTTTTGGATGGATTGGATTAACTAGCATTACCTCAGATGACGCTGATAAAGGATCAACTCCAAGTGATTTGGGTACTGATAAAGATATATTAGACGCTTTAACGTATAATGCATCAAATCCTTCAGTTAGAGACAATTTTAAAGCGTATTACGCTGGAATTAACAGATGTAATCAAGCTTTAAATATTATTCCTCAACTAAATAAAGCTAATGCAGGTTTAAGAGGTAGATTAATAGGTGAGGCCAAATTTATGAGAGCTTTTATGCACTTCACTTTGGTAAAATTGTATGGTGGAGTTCCAATTGTTGATCACTTACCAAATCCGTCATCTGCAGAAGATAATGCAATGTTGCTTACTCGTAAACCAGTTGCAGAAGTTTACGCCTTTATAGAAAAAGACTTAGCAGATGCAATAGCAGCGTTACCATTAAAATCAGCATATTCTGCAGATGAGAAAGCTCGAGTATCGAAAGGTTCAGCCTACGCACTTTTGGCTAAGGTAAATTTATATCAAAAAAATTGGCAAAATGTGGTAGATAATTGTAATCTGGTGACAGGTTATTCTCTAGTGCCGAATTATGCTGTAATGTTTAGATTAGAAGGTGAAAATGGGCCAGAGTCAATATTTGAAATTAACGGTGTAGGCTCTGTACCTGCAAAAGGTATTAAACAATTTTCGCAAGTTCAGGCACCGCAAGGAACCGGCGGATGGGGATGGGGTTTTAATTCACCATCGCAAAGTTTAGTAAATGCTTACGAGCCTGGTGACGTTAGGAAAGAAGCAACAATTATTTTTAGGGGCTCAACTTTATATGATGGAAAATTAGTTCCTACAACAGTTGCAAATGAAAGATATAGTTATAAAGCGTACTCATCAAGCTATAGTGGAGCAGATGATAGTGATGCTAACGTTATTTTCTTAAGATATGCAGAGGTGCTTTTAATGAAAGCAGAAGCATTAAACGAGCTAGGACAAACAGGTGCGGCTATTCCATTGTTAAACCAAATTAGAAACAGAGCAGGGCTAGCCAATACAACTTTTACGTCACAGGATGATATTAGAAAGGCTATTTGGAGAGAAAGAAGAGTTGAATTGGCATTTGAGTTTGATAGATTTTTTGATTTAGTGAGAACTGGTCAAGCAAAAGCAGCTTTTCAAGCAGACGGTAAAGTGTTTACTGAAGGAAAAAACGAGTTATTCCCAATTCCTGAATCATTCTTAAATGAAGCAAAAGGTTTGTCTTCTCAAAATCCTGGTTACTAATCCTTAATAATAATTAAAATGAAAACAAATAAATCTATTTTATTACTTTCTTTTGTTTTGGCTTCATCATTTTTGATCAGCTGCGAGGATAGTATTGATAAAGTAAATAGTCCAATTCCGTACGAGTCAATTGGCGGGTATGAAAGTTCTGACGAAGTTGCAGCTTCACACTTAGTTTCCAAATTTAGTTTTGATGGAAATTTAGAAGATTCTAAAAATGGAATTACAAATGGGGTAGGAACAAACGTTACTTATGGAGCTGGAATAAAAGGTGAAGCATATCAAGGTTCTTCAACTTCATTTATAGCTTATAATAATGTTGCAAGTTCTGTAAGTGATTTAAAAAGCATTACTGTTTCAATGTGGATAAAAACAAATCCGCATACAGGTGGAGCTCAATCATTGTTCATGCTTCCTAAGAAAACTGATTTTTGGGGAAATATTTTCACAATGATTGAAGGAACTGGTCCTGCAACAACAATGTTAATGAAAAATCATATTCAAAAAGATGTAACACCTAGCATTCCCTGGGCAGGACAATTTATAGAACATGGAGGGGCAAATGTTTTGAATAATATGTATGGTACATGGAAACATTTAGTCTGGACCTACAATGGTACAAGTTCTATATACAGTATTTATATTGATGGTCAAAAATTAGATTTGCCTGCGTCTATTTCAAAAAGATATGCTAGCGACCCATTAACAGGTGGTGGTCCTTTTGGAGAATTAGGTAATTCTGAAGTTTCAAAGTTCATCATTGGAGGTTTTCAACAGCATTTAGGGGCTCCATGGGGAAGTCCTGACGGATGGATGCTTAACTATACTGGTCTAATGGACGAATTTAGAATTTATGATGCAGCTCTTACAGACAATGAGGTTACTGCTCTTTATAAATTAGAAAAAGATAAGAGATAGATTTTTCAGCATACACCTGTAGCAAATTCAGGTGTATGTTTGTATTGAATAATTATAGAAATTGATAAAATGAAGTTAGGTATATATATATTATTGTTTTTGAGCGCAGTTAGCTCATGCTCGTCTTCGTCACCAGAAGGTGGAAATTCAGAAGGAACTCCTTTACCAACAAATCCTACAACACCAACTCAGCCTTTAACAGATGAGCAGGCAATGGATCAGGTCCAAAAAGATGCAATTAAATATTTTTGGGAATATGCAGAGTCTAATTCAAAATTAGGCAGAGAACGTTATCATACAGACCAACCTGAATTTGAAGCCAATAAAGTAGCGCTTGGTGGATCAGGTTTTGGGTTAATGTCTCTAATTGTTGGAATAGAAAGAGGTTTCATACCTAGAGAAGAAGCAGTTAATAGAATGAATACATCTATGAACTTCCTTGCAAAAGCAGAACGTTTTCACGGAGCATGGTCACATTGGATAGATGGAAACACAGGAAAGGCTATTACTTTTGGAAACAAAGATGATGGAGGAGATATTGTAGAAACCGCTTTTTTATGCCAGGGCTTAATTGCTGTCAGAGAATATTTTAAAAATGGTAACGATAAGGAAAAAGCATTAGCTGCAAAAGCAGATGAACTTTGGAAAGGCGTAGAATGGAGCTGGTATACAAACGGGGAAAATGCAATGTATTGGCATTGGTCTCCTAACTATAACTGGGAAATGAAATTTAAATTAGAAGGATACAATGAGTGCCTGCTTGCTTATATTCTAGGAGCTTCTTCAACGACTCACTCAATTCCTGCCGCTGCGTATCATGAAGCATGGACACGAAACGGAAATATTACAACTACAAAAACACAATATGGAATTCCTCTTGTATTCAAGTACAATACAGTTAGTGGAAATGTTGGCCCCTTGTTTTGGGCACAATATTCTTATTTAGGTTTAGATCCTTCTCAATTATCTGATAAATATGCAAATTATTGGGAGTTAACCCAAAATCAGGCCAAAATCGTTAATAAATATTGTATTGATAATCCAAGAAAATGGAAAGGATATTCTGAAAAATGCTGGGGTCTAACAGCAAGTTATTCGAGAAATCCTGATGGAACAATAGGTTATTCTGCTCATGATACTGACAACGATTTAGGTGTAATTACTCCAACTGCGGCATTATCATCTTTTCCATATACACCAGAAGAAAGTATGAAGTTTTTACATTTTTTATATGATGAAAATAAAAGTACTTATATTGGAATTGCAGGGCCTTATGATGCTTTTTCACCTCAATATAATTGGGTTGCACCACGTTATTTAGCAATAGATCAAGGAACGATTGCTCCAATGATCGAAAATTACCGCACAGGGTTATTATGGAAATTATTCATGAATGCACCAGAAGTAAAACAAGGTTTAGTTAAGCTTGGTTTTAAATCGGGGAAATACGGAATTTAATAGCATTTCGAATGAAATTTAAAATAGCATTAATAGCAATATTATTTTCTGTAATGGGTTTTGCGCAAAGCGAAACAACCGGAAAAATAAAAACAGTACAAGTAACCAAATATGAATTGGGTTACGCATTACACAAACCGGCCAATACAAAAGATAAAAAGCCATTAATAGTTTTTATTTCAGGTGACGGAGAAAAAGGAACAGACATTGAAAAAGTAAAAATTAATGGGCCTTTAAAGTATCTGAAAACACATCAATTAGATGCTTATGTTCTAGCTCCTCAATGCAAACAAGATGAAAATTGGAATATTGAATCGATTAATGAATTGATTTTAAAAATTCAAAAAGAGAACAAAATAGATCCTGACAGAATGTATGTTACCGGTTTAAGTTCCGGAGGTTGGGCAGCATGGAATTTGGCATTATCATATCCCGATAAGTTTGCGGCAATTGTACCTATTTCAGGTTTTGTTGATTTGATTGAATTAGAAAGTGCTTGTAAAGTTGCTAATATTCCAACCAGAATTTTCCACGGATTATTAGATGATGTAGTAAAGGTAGATTATGCGATCACCATTTACAAAGAATTAAAAAAGTGCAATGCCAAAGATGTTCAATTGACCATTTTTGATGATGCAGGCCACGATAGTTGGTCGAGAGTTTATGACAGTCCCGAAATTTATAACTGGATGCTTAAACAAATCAAAACGAATACAAACAAATAAATAGAATGAAATCGCTTTGATTGCAAATTATAAATAAAAAGGACAAAAGCGATTCCATGTTCTAATAAGAAATAAATATTAAATACACATGAAAAACAAATTAGTCTTACTATTTTTAGGATGCGCCGTTTTGGGTTATGCCCAGAAGAAGAATACTAAAAATGCAGTAAAAATTAAACCAAGGTCAGAGTTTGTAGCTGAATTAATGTCGAAAATGACATTGGATGAAAAATTAGGTCAGCTTAATTTACCAACTTCTGGAGATATTACTACAGGACAAGCAAACAGTTCTGACGTGGCGACAAAAATTGCTGAAGGTAAAGTTGGAGGTTTATTCAATATTAAATCTGTTCAGAAAATTAGAGAAGTACAAAAAATCGCTGTTGAAAAAAGCCGTTTAAAAATTCCATTGATTTTTGGTATGGATGTTATTCACGGTTACGAAACAACTTTCCCAATTCCGTTAGGATTATCTTGTACATGGGATATGGGATTGATCGAAAGAAGTGCTCAAATTGCAGCTCAGGAAGCAAGTGCAGACGGTATCAACTGGACATTTTCTCCAATGGTTGATGTTTCTCGTGATCCACGTTGGGGAAGAGTTTCTGAAGGTTCTGGTGAAGACCCATACTTAGGAAGCCGAATTGCAACTGCAATGGTAAACGGATACCAACAACACGATCTTTCGAAAAACAATTCGATTATGGCGTGTGTAAAACATTTCGCTTTATACGGAGCTCCTGAAGGTGGTCGTGATTATAACACCGTTGATATGAGTCATATCAGAATGTTTAATGATTATTTCCCTCCATACAAAGCAGCTGTTGATGCGGGAGTTGGATCTGTTATGGCTTCTTTTAATGAAGTTGACGGAATTCCAGCAACAGGAAACAAATGGTTAATGACAGATGTTTTAAGAAAACAATGGGGCTTTAAAGGTTTCGTAGTAACTGACTTTACCGGAATCCCTGAAATGATCGAGCATGGTATGGGAGATTTACAAGCAGTATCTGCTCAGTCTCTAAATGCAGGTGTAGAAATGGATATGGTGGGAGAAGGTTTCTTAGGAACTTTGAAAAAATCTTTAGACGAGAAAAAAGTAACTATCGAAACCATTGATAATGCTGTAAAACTTATTCTGGAAGCTAAATATGATTTAGGATTGTTCAGCGATCCTTATAAATATTGTGATGAAAAAAGAGCAAAAACTGAAATATTTACTACAAGCAGCAGAAAAGAGGCAAGATCAATTTCAGCACAATCATTGGTTTTACTAAAAAATCAAGGACAGGTATTGCCACTTAAAAAATCAGGAACTATTGCTTTAATAGGACCATTGGCTGATGCTAAAGAAAATATGCCGGGTACCTGGAGTGTCGCTACCAAAATGGAAAATGCTATTTCACTTTTAGCAGGAATCAAAGAAGTAGCAGGGTCTTCTACAAAAATATTATATGCTAAAGGAAGTAACTTAGATTATGATGAAACTTTTGAAACCAACGCGACAATGTTTGGTAAAACATTACACCGTGATGGTCGTTCAAAAGAAGAATTATTAGCTGAAGCTTTAAAAGTAGCGAATCAATCTGATGTGATTGTTGCAGCTCTTGGAGAATCTGCTGAATTAAGTGGAGAATCTAGCAGCCGTACGAATTTAGAAATTCCACAAGCTCAAAAAGATTTATTAAATGCATTATTAAAAACAGGAAAACCAGTTGTTTTAGTTTTATTCGATGGTCGCCCATTAGTAATCAAAGAAGAAAACGAAACTGTTCCTGCAATTTTAAATGTTTGGTTTGCAGGTAGTGAAGCAGGTTATGCTATTGCTGATGTTTTATTTGGAGATGTAAATCCTTCTGGAAAACTTACATCAACTTTCCCAAGAAGTGTTGGTCAATTGCCAATTTATTATGCACACAAAAATACAGGAAGACCACTTTCTAACACAGAAGGTAAATTCGAAAAGTTCAGATCTAATTATATCGACGAAAGAAACGAGCCATTATTCCCATTTGGTTTTGGTTTAAGTTATACATCTTTTGAGTATTCAAACCTGAAAATTTCATCTGATAAAATGAACGCGACAGGAAAATTAAAAGTAACTGTAGATGTTGCTAATACTGGAAAATATGACGGAAAAGAAACAGTTCAGTTATATATCAGAGATTTAGTTGGTTCAGTAACAAGACCAGTTAGAGAACTGAAAAATTTCCAAAAAATTACACTTAAAAAAGGTGAAAAACAAACCGTGACTTTTGATATCACAGTTGAAGATTTAAAATTTTATAATTCTGATTTACAATTTGTAGCAGAACCTGGACAGTTTGATGTTTTCGTTGGTGGAAATTCAAATGCCGATAAGAAAGTTAGTTTTGAGTTAACTAAATAGTTGGTTTATTTATTATTGATCGGCCCTTCGTTGTTAGTTCGAAGGGCTTTTTTTTAGCTTTCAAATTCTATTTTGTAAGTAAATTCGATAGTACTAATTAAAAAATACAAATCTTAATTTCTATACAATGAATACAAATAAAACATTTTACGCATTTCTTATAATGCTGATCATAGTTGGTTTCTCTTCTTGTAATGCACAGAAAAATGCTATCGTAGCACATCGCGGAGCATGGAAAAAAAATAACTTACCTGAAAATTCAATAGCTTCTCTCAGGCATGCTATCGACTTAAAACTTCCCGGATCAGAATTTGACGTTTGGAGAACCGCAGATGATTCATTAGTAATCAATCACGATGCACATTATAATAAATTGCTTATCGAAGAAACAAATTATGCCGACCTAATCAAGTTTAAGCTTTCTAACGGAGAAAAACTTCCAACTCTGCACGAATATATTGTTGAAGGTAAAAAGAATAATAAACACACACTTTTGGTATGCGAAATAAAACCTTCGGAAATAAGTAAAGAAAGAGGAAAAGAAACGGCGCTAAAAACGGTTGAAACGATCAGAAAACTAAAGGCTGATAAAAATACCTGTTACATTAGTTTTGATTACGAAATCCTAAAAGAAATCAGAAAAGTAGATCAAAAAACAGTTTTGCAATATTTAGAAGGAAACAAATCCCCAAAAGAAGTAAAAGCAGACAATATCAATGGTGTCGATTATCATTATTCCTTCTTTAAAAAACATCCCGAATGGATTAAAGAAGCAAAAGAAAATAATATTATTCTAAATGCCTGGACAGTTAATGAAGCGGCTGATATGGATTGGATCATTCAAAACAAATTTGATTACATCACCACAAATGAACCTGAATTATTGAGAGAAAGAATAAAGAATAAGAAATAAAGAATTTGAAGTTAAGGGGGCACAGTAACTCATAACGAATATCTTAACGAATAACGAAAATAAAAAGAAATGTATAAATTATCGTCTATATCGCTTTTGATGCTTTTGATAGGATTTAATATCAATATATCAGCACAAAAATCCAGTATTCCTGGAAAAACGGAATGGTTTGATCCTAATAAACCTGCTTCAACCTACTGTAATCCAATTAATATTGGGTACAACTATACTACTCATAATCATAATGGAATACCTGAATCTCGTCGTTCAAGTGCAGATCCTGTTATTATTACCTATAAAAATGAATATTACTTATTTGCCACCAATCAGGCTGGTTTCTTTTGGAGTAAAGATATGTCTGACTGGAATTTCGTTTACGGAAGTTTTCAAAGGCAACCAGGCGATGATGATCAATGTGCACCTGCTGCATGGGTTGTAAATGATACTTTATTTTATGTAGGTTCAACCTGGAAAAAAGATCATCCTGTTTGGAAAACTGCCGATCCAAAATTAGGAAGATGGTTACGACATGTAGATAAAGCAATGTTGCCAACGTGGGATCCCGCTATTTTTCAGGATGATGATAAAAAAGTCTATATGTACTACGGTTCAAGCGGAAAACTGCCACTTGTAGGTACCGAAGTAGATTATAAAACATGGCTGCCGGTAGGAAATCAGGCAGATTATGCAAAATTGTACGCTGCAACCGAAGTAGAAGACATTCAGCGTCCGTATGGACAAATTAAAGAAGTAGTAGGTTTGGATCCTAAAAACCACGGATGGGAACGTTTTGGACCTAATAATGATATGGAACCTGCGCCTTGGGGCGATTTTATAGAAGGTGCATGGATGACCAAACATAACGGAAAATACTACATGCAATATGGCGCTCCGGCTACTGAATTTAAAGGATATGCAAATGGAGTTCATGTGGGTAATAGTCCGTTAGGACCTTTTGAGTATCAAAAACACAATCCAATGTCGTATAAACCGGCGGGATTTGTAATTGGAGCCGGACACGGAAATACTTTTGCCGATAATTACGGAAATTACTGGAATACCGGAACGTGTAAAATTTCGATCAAAGACCGTTTTGAGCGTCGTATCGATATGTTCCCGGCAGGTTTTGACAAAGATGATGTCATGTATTCTATCACTTCTTACGGCGATTTTCCAATTGTATTGCCAACACAAGAACGTGATCAGACAAAAGGTGCTTCAGCAGGATGGATGTTACTTTCGTATAAAAAACCGGTAACAGTTTCTTCTTCTGAAGAATGTATGGAAGTTCAGACACATAGAGTTGATACAGGCGGAAAAAAAGTATTTGAAAAGTTTTGTTACGGACCAAATAATTTGACAGATGAAGATATTCAAAGCTATTGGTCGGCAAAAACGGCTGATCCGGGCGAATGGCTGCAAATTGATTTGGGACGCAAAATGCAGATAAATGCATTACAAATTAATTACGCAGACCATAAGGCAACGCAGTACAATAAGGCAATGGATATTTATTATCAATATAAAATATACATGTCAGATGATGCTAAAAACTGGACTTTGGTAGTAGATAAATCTAAGAATGACAAAGATGTTCCTCATGATTATGTAGAGTTGACAAAATCAATAAAAGCACGTTACATCAAAATGGAAAACATTCATAATGCATCAGGATTGTTTGCGATCTCAGATTTCAGAGTATTCGGAAATGGATTATTAGAAAAGCCAAAAGCGGTTACTTCGTTTAAAGTGGATCGAAATAAATCAGATTCAAGAAATGCTATGATCTCATGGAAAAAACAAGCAGATGCAATTGGCTACAATATTTATTACGGAATTTCACCTGATAAACTATACAACAGCATAATGGTGTACGGCGATAATACTTATGATTTTAGAGGTTTAGATAAAGGAACAAAGTATTATTTTACCATCGAAGCTTTTAATGAGAACGGAATTGGAACAAAAAATAAGATTATAGAAGTAAAATAGTTTTATTTTATTAATATCATAAAAACTCTAATTGTAAACTACATGGTTTGTAATTAGAGTTTTTTTTATGTGAATAGTTGATTAGAAACTCCGGCAGTTCTAAAGAATTTTGTTCCTTTGTGTAACAACCCAAAAACATTATGAACCCTATGAAAAAAACGATTCTTTTAACTGCTTTAGTTTTAAACGGATTGACATCTTTTGCACAATCAAATGATGAAAAAAATATTAAATTATTCTATAAAAAAGCCTTAACCGAAGCTAAATGTTATTCATGGTTAGAATATTTGTCTAACGACATCGGAAGTCGTTTGTCAGGTTCTAAAGGTGCCGCAGAAGCAGTAGAATATACCAAAAGGCAGCTTGAAATATTAGGACTTGATAAAGTGTATTTGCAGGAAGTGATGGTTCCGCATTGGGTGCGTGGAGAAAAAGAAACAGCTTATATTTTAGATGGGAAAATAAAAACGAATGTTCCAATTTGTGCTTTGGGAGCTTCAGTCGCAACTCCAAAAGCAGGAATTACAGCAGAAATTGTTGAAGTAAAGGGAATCGAAGAATTAAGGGGTTTAGGAGATAAAGTAAAAGGTAAAATTGTTTTTTTTAACAGACCAATGAATCCTGAAAATGTTGGAACTTTTGATGCTTATTCAGAAGCGGGAGATCAAAGGAGAATAGGAGCAAAAGAGGCCGCTCAGTTAGGAGCTGTAGGAGCAATTGTTCGTTCATTAAATTTACGATTAGACGATTTTCCTCATGCAGGAAATCAAAGTTATGGCGATTTGCCAAAAGAAAAATATATCCCGGCTGCGGCAATTAGCACAAATGGAGCCGAATTATTGAGTAGATCCTTGAAAGCAAATCCAGCTTTAAAGTTTTATTTTAAGCAATCATGCGAGACTTTGCCGGATGTCTTGTCGCATAACGTAATTGGTGAACTGACAGGAACAGTGACACCAGAAAATATAATGGTAGTGGGCGGACATTTAGATTCCTGGGATCTTGCTGATGGTTCTCATGACGATGGAGCAGGAGTAGTACAAAGTATGGAAGTAGTTCGTATACTTAAAAACCTAAACTACAAACCTAAAAATACGATTCGTGTAGTTTTGTTTATGAATGAAGAAAACGGCGGAAAAGGCGGAGCAAAATATGAAGAAGTCGCCAAGCAAAAGAACGAGAACCATATTTTTGCCCTTGAAAGCGATTCAGGCGGATTTACACCCAGAGGTTTTTCTCTCGAAGCAGATGATGCTAACCTGAAAAAAATTCAAGGATTTGCTCCTCTTTTCGAACCTTATTTCGTGAATAGTTTTGTAAAAGGACACAGTGGGTCAGATATCGAACATTTAACGTCTAAAACGATCGTTAAAGCAGGTTTAATGCCAGATTCACAACGTTACTTTGATTACCATCATGCTGCAAACGATAAATTCGACGCCATCAATAAAAGAGAACTTGAACTGGGAGCAGCAACAATGACTTCACTTATATATTTAATTGACCAAACAGGAATTATACTGCCAGCGAAAAGTTAGATTTAAAATGAAAATAGTTTTTCAAATAGCCTTTTTAGCTTACGCTACAATTGCGTTTAGTCAGCAAAATTCTGAAAAGGCTTATAGAAAATTATATATTAGTGAGAAAAAATATTCGTTGCTATTTCCTGAAAATTGGTATCTAAAAAGAACAGATTCACTTCAAAATTCATTTATGTTGCTGAGTGAAAAAAGTTCGTTACAGGATAACTTTACAGAGAACATTGGTTTATTAATTAAAGACCTTGGTTATGAAAACGTTAAACCAAAAGTGCTTAAAAAAATAATAGATAAAAAATTTAGTGTTAGCAGTGAAATTATTTCAAATCGAAAAGTTTTGAAAAATGGTTTAACAGGACAAGAAATCGTCTATAAGACAATGTTGGATAATGGATATTTTGCGACAATTCTTCAATATTATTTTATAAAAGGAAGAGATTTATACCTATTAACATTCTGTTCTAAACCTGAAGAGTTTTTAGAGTATATGCCAACTTATCAATATATATACGATAATTTTGATATTAGGTAAGTAGTTTGATATAAAGAAGCCATTCGATTTCGCGAATGGTTTTTTTTATAGCACCTTAATCCTTAAAAGTAATCGTAAATTTTGCACCCTCATTAAGTTTGCTTTCCAGGCAAATATGCCCGCCAAGATTGGTGACATGGTTGTAAACCAAATACAATCCTATACCATTACTGTCTTTGTGTGAGTTGAATTTTTGATGCAGTCCAAAAATCTTATCCCTTACTTTTTCCATATCAAAACCAATTCCGTTGTCTGTAATAGTAAGTTGTGTACTTCCGTTAAAACGATGTGAATTAAAGTTAATGACAGGCAATGAACCCGGTTTAGCGTATTTAATTGAATTTGTAATTAAATTCAAAAAAATACTTTTAAGAGAACTTTTATTAAAAAGAACTGTTTCTGCCTCAGAAAATTCAATAGTAACTTTTGCTTTTGAATTATGAATTAAAGAGTTGATCGAAAACAAAACCTCTTTTAAAACAGCCTCAAAATTCAATAATTCCAATTGATTGTCTTCTTCATTTTTTTTATCCAGAAGAGCAACATGATCAACCAACGTCTTTTTTAAGCTTTGCGTTGCAATTTCAATAATCGAAATAAGCTCGAGCGTTTCGGGATCTGAAATAGTCGATGTATCCAGAAGATCAAAAACAGCCAGTAAATTATTTACCGGAGATCTCAAATCATGTGCAGTAGTATACGTAAGCTGCTTGAGTTCGTTATTTACCTTGGTAAGTTCTGTTAAATGAGCATTCCGTTCTTGTTCCAGCTCTTTTTTAAACGTAATATTTTTAGCAATCGCAAAAATGAGTTTATCTTTTTGTATAGGGAACGAAGTCCATAATAACCAAACAACATTGCCACTTTTTGTTACATAGCGATTTTCAAAATTAGACAACCCAATTTTCTTTGTTAGATTTTTTCTGGCGTGCGTTGTACTAATTCTGTCAGCTTCAAAAACAAAATCGTTTATGGGTCTCGAGAATAATTCTTCTTCGCTAAATTCGAGTAATTTCGATACAGACGGATTAACTCTCTTAAAGTATCCATCAAATCCTGCTACACATAATAAATCTGGTGAAGAATCAAAAAACTCCTCAAACTGATTGAAAAAATCAACAGTGTTTTTAGTAAGGCTAGGTGCGCTATTGTTCATAGATTAAACCTAATTTTGAAATTACATTACTAAAATAATATTAAAATTTTACACGAATGTTGTATTTTTAACATTACAGCGGGTTTTTCGTTTAAAACCGATTTAATTCGTTGAACAGCAATTTCGATTAAAATAATGCAGAAGTAAAATCCTATAAATGTTTTTTTTCATCATCATTTAAGAAGAATTAGTAAGTATCTATTACGGTTTTTAATAGATCAGAATCCACTAAATCTGATGGTGCAACCACTTTTTCATCAAACGGAATAGCATTTCCGTATCGCTCTTTTAATATTTTTTGAACTCTGACATCCGTTAAATTAAAATCCTTCAATTGCTTTAATTTAGATAATTCAATTCCAGCACCATTTTTATAAATTTTCCAGATCAGTTCAGAGCAATAAATTCTTGTGTCAGACCAATCAAAATAGGCATCATATTCTTTGCCCATAAAATTCTGACTGTAATCTTTCATTTTTTGCAATGTAGCAGGTTTTAATACTTCATTAGCATTTTTCAATCTTTTTACAAGATATTTATGGTCTTTTCCGTGTTGAATCCAATCCTCCAAGCTCGTCAGTTTTACAGGCTGAACAGCTTCAAAAACAAATAAACTTCCATTTATACTGTAAATAATTCCGCAATGCGAAAATTTAGAATTAGTTGCAATTCGAACCGCCTCGCATTGACTTGATTCCGAAGTTTGAAAAATAAGATCCCCATCCTGAATTTTGTTCTGTAAAGAAGCTTCTGTATTATTTTTTGTCTTAGAAAAAGGATTGTTCGGAAAAACCTTCATCGCAACAAACAAAGCGCAGCCAAAACTCAGTAAAAATGTAACTATAGGAAATAAATATTTTGATTTTTTCATGTTTAAGTTTAATGTTTTATAGCCCACAGATCTAGCTGATTAAACAGATTTACACAGATTCTTAAAAAAAAGTTTTTAAATCTTTATAAAAATTAAAAACTGCGAAAAACGGTTTAATCCGTATAATCAGTGGGCAAAATAATTGATTTCATAACAAATAAAGCGCAAAAAAAAATAGTTACCAAAATGATAACTATTTTTAAATATAATTTGAACAGAACTATTAGATTCTAAAGATTCCGCCTACAGCAATAATTCTTTGAAAAAAGAAGAAGTCCTGCGAAGCGCTATCATCATTACTTCGTGTAGTTTTAATATCCTGCATGTTAATGTAACCGCCTTTTAGCTCGCCTTGCAAGTAGAAATACTTGAAGAAAGTAAAGTTAATTCCCGCTTTTGCAGATAAACCATATCCGGAAACGTGAAAATCATCATGACGTTCTTTTCCTAAAAGAGTTGTATTCGTTTTAGGATATAAAAGTCCTGCACCTAAACCTTCAGTTAAATTAATCTGAACTTTATCTGTGTTATTGATACCAAATAATTTCGAAATATCGTCATGTCTTGAAACCTCAGTATTCACATAATTCAAACCATCGGTATGTTCATACATCAAAAAAGCAGGACCATTTGGATTACCACCTTGTCCATAACCGCCTTCCTGAGCACCACCTTGTGACATATCTACAGGTGTATTATTATAAACTCCGTTGTAAACAGATCCGGCTTCATCAGCAGGTAAATTAATATAACCAGTAACATTAGCTGTCTGATTCTGCGTCATCACATATTTCATGTGGTCAACACCAATAGTTACACTGTAATGATCACTAAAAAAGTAACCAAGTCTTAGATTTGTCTGAGGAATCGTCATGTTAGCAGGATTTATATAATCAACGTGCCATCCTTTTGGTTTATCATGAGCTTTCATATCATTAACCGTAAAGTTGTAATCTTTCCCTCTAAAATTCACGTCAGATTTTGTATAACTATCTCTGTTACCTCCCCAGGAAATAAAGAACTTTCCTTTATTGTGAGCCGTATATCTTTGTACTGTGATTTCTTCCTGAGCAAAAGTGTTTAAAGAAACACACATCAGTAAGAAAAATAAAATTTTTGTTTTCAAAGAACTTAAGTATTATAAATTAAAATGCGTTAACTGTTTTTCTAATGGCAACCAACTTCGTCATTAGACCTTCAAAATAGTCCAAATGAAGCATATTAGCGCCATCACTTTTTGCATTAGCAGGATCAAAATGAGTTTCGATAAAAATACCGTCTACACCAACTGCAATACCCGCTTTAGCAACAGTTTCGATCATATCAGGTCTTCCGCCTGTAACACCGGCAGTCTGGTTAGGCTGTTGCAGCGAATGCGTAACATCAAGAACTGTAGACGCATATTGTTGCATAGTAGGAATACCTCTAAAATCTACAATCATGTCCTGGTAACCAAACATAGTACCACGATCTGTAACCATAACATTTTCGTTTTGGCAATCCAAAACCTTTTGTACAGCGTGTTTCATACTCTCCGGACTCATAAATTGCCCTTTTTTAAGGTTCACTACTTTTCCGGTATTAGCCGCAGCCACAACAAGATCAGTCTGACGAACAAGGAACGCCGGAATTTGCAAAACGTCAACGTATTGCGCCGCCATATCAGCATCTTCATTAGTATGAATATCTGTTACAGTAGGAACATGAAAAGTTTCCGAAACTTTTCTTAAAATTTTTAATGCTTTTTCGTCACCAATTCCAGAGAAACTATCAATTCTCGAACGGTTGGCTTTTTTAAACGATCCCTTGAATACATAAGGAATCTGAAGTTTGTCGGTAATACCAACTAATTTTTCAGCAATTCTTAGAGCCATTTCTTCTCCTTCAATAGCGCAAGGTCCCGCCAATAAAAAGAAGTTACCACTTTCAGTATGCTTAATTTGTGGAATATGTTGTATGTTCATAATATGATTTTTTGACAGTGCAAAGGTAGTCATGATTTATGAATACGAGATGAAGATTTAAGATTATTTTAAGAAGCCAATCGCGCTATCCGCTGCAATATTTTTCTCTAAACCCTTTTTTTCTTGGTCTTTGCAGGAGCTTCCTCCGGTCGCTCTGCAAAAACCAGAAAAAATAGGCTTTCTCAAAAAATGATTTTCGCTCCTATCACGGCTAGAAGTGTAGTGGAATTATGTATTCTGCAAGGAATATTTCCTCAATTACGCTTTAATATTAAAACCGAAATTTTAATAGCTAGAAAAAAGATCAATCTTCGTACGATTTTTTGATAAAGTATTGAATAACTATAACAATTACAAGAATAACAGTTAAGAGAAGAGACAGCATAATGAGACCAAGAAATCCCATACCGCATCTAAAGGAATTTGGATTTTGTTCTAAAAATGTATTAAAATTATAAGAAGAAACGCAGAAGGCTGCGATCGATAATATTATTTGCAAAAAAAAACTAATCAAACAAACCGTTCCGAATTTTAAAGATATAGTTTCACCAATTGCTTTTCTGCCCGCTATAATCTGAAACAATAATGGAAGAATAATTAAGATTAATGGAGTTGTTCCGTACATGGATTTATTTAATAGTTTATAATCAATTACATAACGATGAGGTGCTTATGTAAATAGTTACTCCTTCTTCAAACTCAATCCCATCGGAACCATCAAAATACCTTTCTCATAAATGTTTAAATATAATTTGACAGGTTTCTTTTGTCCTTCCCATTTTAATTCATAAACATTCAGGAATCCAGCTCCCATGTCGCTTCTTTTAGTAGGGAAAGGACAACATGTTTCTAAACGTATGTAAGTAATTTTTTCTCCGTTTGGGCCGGCTAAAGCATTCAAAAAACGAGTTTCGTTTATAGCTTCATCTCTTGTGTTTCTAAAAAAAATATTAACCGGATAATCAGGATCATAACCGTATTTTTTATCAGTACTAAAAAGTTTTATTTCAAAAGTATTATTTTGCTTCAAAACCAAATCGGGAGCATTATCATCAACATTTTTCAAAGTCGATCTCGTACTCACGCAAGACGATACAGTAATTATTAAAATGATATAAAAGGCTATTTTTTTCATGGTTTAAAGTATTGGTAGTACAAATGTAAAAGTGTTTTTTCTTTTTACTCCGAATTTCAATAATTTTCTCTAATTTTTCTTTTTTGCCACAGATTACAGAATTAAAAAGATTCAAAAAAACCAGCTAAAATCTGCGTGATAAAATAATTTTCAATTCGTTTTATCTGCAAGCTATTTCGTTAAAAATTATTACGATTCAAAAAATCAGCGAAAATCAGTTTTATCCGTTAAAATCCGTGGGCTAATTTTTAATCTAATTTTTGTGCATTCAGTCTTATAATTCCCACTACAATCAGATATTGTGCCACAAGGTAAGATAGCATAATAAAAAAAGAGCTTTTTTCGATTGGAGCATGAAATTTGTCAAACGCCAGAATACTATCTGAAATGACAAATGTTATGGCACCCAGGAAAATGTATAAGGCTCCGGGCTTTTTCCAAATCAAGTAACCATTAAAAGCAAATAGTAACATAGTCGAAATTACAGCTGCGTAGACAATAACAGGAATTTTTAAATCGCCCAAATTAGGCATTAAAACTAAAATTATTGCTGTTAAATAAAAAGCAATTACAAGGCTTCCAAGTCCAAAAAGAACTTTGTTAATCTGAATTTCTCCTATAATTTGTTTATTAAAAAGAACACAATAAGTAATGTGTGCAATCAAAAAAGAAACCAATCCTAGGATGAAATAAATTTCAGCAATATCGGCAAAAATTAAAATCACATCTCCAATCCAGGAAAAAATCAAAGCATTCAAAAGGATTCTTCTGGAAAGAAATTTGGGATGAAAATAAACTCCAAATCCCAACAAAGGGATTAATGCCGGCTTTAAGTATAAATCCAGATTTTCATGTCCTGTAAACAAGACAATCAGATATAAGATACTAAAAACGATATAAATTTTAAAAAAAACAGCATTTCTCATAAGTACTTTATGAATTTATTATTTGGTTTGTTTGGGGTCTGAAATCAATGGTTACAAAGTATATCGTAATTAAAAACGATAAACTTAAATAACTTAAAATAATATAACTACTCATAGAAAAACTATGATTTAAGCCAAACCAATCTCCATAATACATGATAATTGCAATCGCAATTGTTACACGTAAACCTTCCCAAAAAATGGCATATTTGTTTTTGTCCATCAACTCCGTGTAGCTATAAATAGTAACCAGGATAAATAAACCATAGATGAAAATATTGGGCAAACCAATTGTAGCAATATTATCAAATAAATAAGTGACAAACAATAGCGTAATTAAAACCTGTGCTACAGACCAGTAGATTAATTTCTGAGAGTTTTGTGTGCCGTATTTCTCAAAATCAAAAACGTTATCGATTTTATGTACAGGATATTTTTCTTCAAAATTTTCCGGTCGCCAGCCTGTAGGTTTAAACCAGATGGTGAATTTGTCTTTCCAGTTTTCGGCTCTCCAGGCGTCTTTAATCAATAAACCCAAATGCTGGAAATTAATTCGGATAGGGTTCCAGGTTTGAGCAGGCCTTGTAATGCCAAATACGGGCGGAACATCGTCTAATTCGGCTTGAAAAGTGCCAAAAAGTTTATCCCAGAAAATAAAAATCTGCGAATGGTTTTTATCTAAATATTCGGGGTTTATTGCGTGATGTACACGATGATGCGAAGGAGTAACCAGAATATATTCCAGAATCCCCATTTTCTTAATATGTTTGGTATGATACCAAAATTGCAAAAACAAATGCAGCGGCAAAGTGATCGCGATTACTGTAGCCGGAACGCCTAATAACGCTGCAGGAATCAACAAAAAAGTAAATAAATTAACCAAACTCGCAATAGGCTGGCGCAGTGCACAGGCAAGGTTAAATTCTTCGCTGCTGTGATGAATTGCATGTTTATTCCAGAAAAGATTAATTTGATGCGCCCATCGATGACTCCAGTAACCATAAAAATCGATGACAAAAAAGGCGATGCAATAAGAGAGAACATTGGGTTCTAAATGGTAAATGGCAATTTTAGAAACCATCCATTCGTAAGAAATAAAAGTCAGGCTTAATCCCAAAACATCTTTTACAGAATTTGTAATTCCGGAACTGATACTCGATACGCTATCGATCAAAGGAGCAGTATCGTCCTTTTTATAAATGCCGTATATTTTTTCGATTATAATTAATACTAAAAAAATAGGCGTAGCGATAATCAATATCTTTCCGTATTCTTCCATAAAAAAAGCATTGTATTTTGTCCAAATATAGAATAAAATAGAATGTTTTTTAAATTATTAAGAAATTATAGCATTAATACAATCTAAATTTTTAATTAAGTCGAAATCTGCAATTTAAATTTGAAAGAAAATAATTATTTTTTTTCTTTAGAAAAATCAACCGGATAGAATTTTGGTGTTTTTTGATTTTTAATTCCAAATTTAATAACCTCTTTAATTATTTTAAATGAATCATATTTTAACTCTAAAAGGATTTTATTATCAGCGTTTACAATTCCGTATTTTTTGTTTTTTTGAACAATGAATTCTCCGGTAGCATAGATTTCGGTAATGAAATCAAATTCAGACGGAATTGCAATTTTGTTTTGATTGCTAATGACACCAAATTTATTTTCGTTTTTGAAAATTTGATAGTTGCTTTTTGAAAATCCGTCAAAGTTAAATTTATCTTTAACAAATTCACCAGCAAATATTTCGGTTTCAGAATAAGCGTTATCTCCAATTGTAAGAAGATATTTTCTTGAATTTTTTACGGCAAAAATTTTATTTTGAGACACATTATAAAAATCGTAATCTTCCGGAATTATAATTGCACCTTGCGATGAAAGCATCCCATTTTTGTTTTTCTGGTTAGCCGTAATATAATAGTTAGAAAGTTGTTCTACGTGTTTATAAGTAATAGGAATTATCTCTTTCTCTAAAAATGGATTTATTACACCGTGTAAATCTCCTTTACGGGCAAAATATTGATTTTGAAATGAAATACTATCTTTATAAAAAGCCGAAAAAATGTAGTCATAAATTAAGGGTTTTAATAAAGAATCCTTTTTAGTAATGAGACCACTTTTTTTATTATTACTTACAATATAAATTGAATTCGATGGTGAAATTTCATCGTATTTGCATTCAATTTCATATTGGCCTGAAGAATTTATTATACCTTTTTTCTTTGTAATTGTATTTTTGATAAGATAAGAATCGGATGCAAATACTCTTTCGAATTGATGATCTTTAATGGAGCTTAGAATTATATTTCCCTCATTATCAATTATCAAAGTATTTTTGTTTGCAAGTGTTACAATAGATTTTTTATATTTAAAATACTCAATATCTGTCGCTTTAAAATTGGTAAACTGCTTTCCCTTAGCATCAAATAAATCAATTGCATTGTTAGTCTGAACAAATAAAATACCATTATCGTTCATAATATCATCGTATTTTATAGGCAAAATGTTGCTGTTTTCAATATCAACAACACCTGTTTTGTTGTTTTTTGACACTCTGATGAGACCATTTCCTAAATAAAAAATATCATCGTGTTCAAATGGAATTTTTACATTGTTGTGTAAGTCAATAAAACCCCTTTTATATTTTTTATTTACAATTTTTGCAGCTTCAAAAAGGTTTTTAAGATCTTTTTTATTGTCAATATATTCATAAACAGGTTTAATGACTACGTTTCCTATGCTGTCTATCAATCCCATTTTATTATTGAAAGTTCGAAATACAGCATAGTTATTTTCGAATTTATAAACATACTCATATGTTTTATTTTCGATTAGCTTTTTTCGAAGAGGCTCAAATTTTGATTGGCCTTTTGAAATAAAAGGCAATAATAACAAGATTAAAAGTCTTATGATTCTCATTTATTTCAGATGATTTGAAATAAAAACGCATTCTATTCAGTTTTAGTGTAAAACAAAATAGAATGCGTTTTAAGTTATTGGTAATTTAAACAATTTCGGCGCTAAGTCCAGCTTCCAGAAGTTGTGTGCATTGAGGTTTTAATTTGTCAATTGGACCTGTTTTTACGGTGCATTTTCCGTTGTAATGTACAATTAGGGAACATTGTTCTGCTTGCTCAGGCGTGTGACTACAAACACGCATTAAAGTATCAATTACGTGATCAAAAGTGTTTACATCGTCGTTATAAACAATGATTTCGTTATTAAAAACCGTCGCTTCTTTTTCGCGAACTCTTTCTCTTACTTTTTCTTTAGTACTCATGTTTTTAGGTTTTTGTACTTTTTGTAATTATTAATTTTTGTTTATCAAAGATTAAAAAGGATTCTCAAAGAATATAAAATTCACGCAGATTTAAAAAGGTGAAATCAGCGCAAATTATTTTAATAAATCGAATTAAATCTGCTTCAATCCATAAAATCTGCGTGAAACAAAATCTTTTTAATCCTTTGTCTGTGGATTTGTTTTTATTAAAACTTTCACAGATTTTGTAAGTTCGCTAAATATTTAAATTTCTGAGTTTGTTTATAGATAGAAAATCAACTATCTAATTTACGTATTTTAAGGAAACCCAGTTGTTTCTTTGAAACTTTTTAACATATGTTAGCCCTTTTTCTGTACACGAAGCATCAATAAACGGAATGTCTTCTTCATAAAATCCGCTGAACAATATGATACCGCCTTTATTTAAACAATCAACATAACTCTGCATATCATTCAACAAAATATTACGATTGATGTTGGCAATGATCAAATCATATTTTTTACCCGCTAATAAAGCCGCATCGCCTTCGTAAACCGAAATATGTTTACAATTATTACGTTCCGCATTTTCGATAGAATTCAGATAGCACCAATTGTCAATATCAATTGCATCAATAGGCTGAGCGCCTTTCATTTCGGCAAGAATGGCTAAAATCGCTGTTCCGCAACCCATATCAAGTGTTTTAAGTCCTTCAACATTCATCTCTAATAAATGCTGAATCATCATATGAGTAGTTTCGTGGTGACCCGTACCAAAACTCATTTTTGGCTCGATTACGATATCATATTCAGCATTGGTTTTTGGGTGAAAAGGAGCGCGAACATGGCATTTTCCGTCTACATCAATCGCTTCAAAATTCTTTTCCCATTCTTCGTTCCAGTTTACCTGATCGATTTCTTCAACTGTATATTCAATTTTAAACTCTTCAGATTCTAAAATATAAATGCCATCAAGAATATTCTCATCCCATAAATCTTTTTTTACATAAGCTGAAATTCCTGTTTCAGTTTCTGTAAAAGTCTCAAACGCTTTCTCGCCTAATTCAGCAATTAAAATTTCTGAACCCGGTTCTTTTGGTTCAATCGTAAAATGGTATCCTAAATATATATTCGACATAAATAATTTTTTTGCAAAGGTAATAATAGAAAGTAGAAGTTGCTTATAATTATGGGAGAACATTCTTAATTTAAGAATTATTTAATGCACAAAAAAAGCGTTCGAAAAACGAACGCTTTATATTATAATTAGCTGTTAAATCTAAATTTAGATAGCTGTTACGATAGCTAAGAAGTCATCTGCTTTTAAAGCAGCACCACCAATTAAACCACCGTCTACGTCTGGTTTACCAAAGATTTCTTTAGCGTTATCCGGTTTTACAGAACCACCGTATAAAATAGAAACTTCGTCAGCAATATCAGCTCCGTAAGCTTTACGAACAACTTCTCTGATGAATTCGTGCATTTCCTGAGCTTGTTCAGGTGAAGCAGTTTCTCCGGTTCCAATTGCCCAAACAGGCTCGTAAGCTAAAACCACTTTAGACCATGATTCTTTTGCAATTTGAAATAATCCGTCACGTAATTGGTTTTCAACAATATTAAAATGATTATCTGACTGACGGTCTTTTAATTCTTCTCCAAAACAGAAAATTACTGTTAAGTCATGTTTTAATGCAGTGTCTACTTTATTAGCGATTAAAGCATCAGTTTCGTGAAAAATTGCGCGACGCTCAGAGTGACCAAGAATTACGGTGTTTACACCAATACTAGTTAACATATCAGCAGAAATTTCTCCTGTAAAAGCTCCGCCTTCAGCCTGGTGAACGTTTTGAGCGGCAACACTAATAGTCGTGTTCTTAACTTTAGCAACCGCTGCCTGTAAGTTTACAAATGTTGGAGCTACAATTACCTGAGCAGTAGTTTGAGCTGGTATTTTAGTAATTAATTCGCTTAATAATTCTTCAGTTTGCGCTGCGTTTTTATGCATTTTCCAGTTTCCTGCAACAATCTTTTTTCTCATTTTGGTAGTTTTTATTTTATTTTTTTATTTTTTGTTCTGCGTTATATAACATTGACATTGAATTTTGCAATTGCCATTGTTATTATTTTTTTATTTCAGGCTTTTTAAAGTTTCATTGATTTTATCAAAATCCTTTTCAATGGCACGATACAATACAATTTTTCCTGTTTTATCAACGATGATATATCTCGGAATCCAATCCAGATCAATTGCTTTTCCAAAAAGGCCTTTCATACCGTCATTCATCATAAAATGATCGCCTTTTAATTCGTGTTTTTCAATTCCTGCTTTCCATTTATCAGCTGTTTTATCAGCA
>Ga0247740_1000228_pt1 | contig 30108 bp, 28 predicted proteins | sample UWRJL148409B2_FD_180942 | JGI IMG/M metagenome (GOLD analysis project Ga0247740, IMG submission 180942) | Plant litter microbial communities from Arlington Agricultural Research Station in Wisconsin, United States - UWRJ-L148-409B-2 | ecosystem: Environmental > Terrestrial > Plant litter >...
ATTTTATTATTCCCTTCAAATCCGTTTAGTTTTTCAAACAAAGATTTCCTGTAAGCAAAATTGGCTCCGTTGCACATAAAAGCTTTTCTAAGTCCAAAACTTCCTATAGTAGCGCCTTGCAAACTGGTCAAATCTAATTGCTGAAAATGATCCAGAAATGAATTCTCGCATTGATAAGTAACCGCGCCCGCAAGCATCGAAACATCATGGTGCTGAATATAATTATCAAAGACTAAAAGCCAATTTTCAGGCACCAGACAATCAGCATCTGTAGTAATTACCCAATTGGTTTTTACATGTTGCATTGCTGTTGAAATAGCATCTTTTTTAGGTGAATTCGAAGTACGAATAGTATCGATAATCCTAACCTGAAACTTAAAACCTGAAACTTGAAACTTCTCATCAGAATTATCATCAACCAAAATCACTTCAAACAAATCAGTAGAATAATTTAACTTTGAAAAACTCGATAAAAGATTCGGTAAATTTTCTCCTTCATTCCGGAACGGAACTATAATCGTAAAACTTGTTTGAGGTTTTAGATCTGTTTTTTGATAGTTTTTTACTTTGCTAAAACCATAAATAAGTAATGCGATCGTAATTACATAAATACTTAATATGGAAAATAAAACCAAAATCATTCTGTAGTAGGTTTTGTTTTAAAATTCAACACATAATAACTGCCTAAAATTACAGGTAAAACTACATTAAGAAACCACATCAACGTGCTTATAAAAACTACAATCCATTCGTTTACGCCCAATTTTTCGAAGAAAAAAATGGCAACACTTCCTTTGACAGCAAAATCCAAAAACTGAAAAGTCGGCAATGACGAAGCTAAAAAATACACTACAGCAATGGTAGAAATGAGTGTAAAATAAGGTAAATCGACATCAAAAGCCAAAAACAAAAAGTAATATTGATGGGAAAAAACCAAGTAACGCAAAACACCTAAAAGAATATTTTTACGATGAATTGGTTTTGGAATTTCATTAATCTTATGCACTAATTTCTCGATTGAATATCCTTTGATTTTTATTTTCTTTAGTGAAAACAAAACAATCAAAAGCAATACAAAACCTCCAAACAAAATGGCAACCGTTTGAGTTGTAATGACCTCATATTTGGCATTGAAATACATCAACCCAAAAAGCCCAAAAATAACAGTTAAAACCATCTGGATTCCGTTACAAATCAAGTTCAGGAAAATCACATTTTTTGCTTCAGATTTCGGATAGAATAATGCTTTTCCTGCGTACTCTCCTACTCCGTTTGGTGTAAAAATTCCTGCCGTAAGTGCCGCCAGAACTTGTTTTGTAGCTTCGCCTAATGAGATTTCATGAATGACTTTGGCAAGATTCTGCCATTTCAAAATCTCGAAATAACGATTCAAAACGCTCAAAAGCAAAATAAACCCAATCCCTAAAACCGACTGATTTTTACGGAACAGCGTAATAAACTTTTGCCAGTCGAGTTTGTCATTGTTCGCCAACTGATTATAAATAAAGTAAAATGCACCACCTACAATCAAAAGTTTGATCAGAAGAACAAGGAATTGCTTAGCTTTGTGAGGAATTGAAATCATGCTGCAAAGTAAAGGAAACTATTGCGAAAAAGCTATTTCACAAAGATTCACAAAGCATTCGCAAAGACGCACAAAAAGAATCAAAAAAAACTTTGTGATTCTCTGTGCCACCTTAGTGCAGCTTTGTGTAACCAAAATAAAAAATGACAAAAGAACGCATCATATTAGGTATTGACCCCGGAACCACAATCATGGGTTTTGGATTGATTAAGGTCATCAATAAAAAAATGGAGTTTCTGCAATTGAACGAATTGCAACTTTCCAAATACGACAATCATTACCAAAAACTAAAAATTATTTTTGAGCGTACTATCGAACTAATCGAAACACACCATCCTGACGAAATTGCTATTGAAGCGCCTTTCTTTGGTAAAAACGTGCAATCAATGTTAAAACTGGGTCGTGCTCAAGGCGTAGCAATGGCAGCGGGGCTTTCGAGGGATATTCCTATTACCGAGTACGAACCTAAAAAAATCAAAATGGCCATTACCGGAAACGGAAACGCCAGTAAAGAGCAAGTAGCTAAAATGCTCCAACAACTTTTAGGATTAAAAGAGCTACCTAAAAACCTGGATTCAACAGATGGTTTGGCAGCGGCGGTTTGTCACTTCTTCAATTCAGGCAAAATCGTTGCCGGAAAAAGCTATACAGGTTGGGATGCTTTTGTAAAACAAAACGAAGAACGAGTTAAAAAATAGTTTTCAGTCGCAGTGGCAGTTCACAGTTAGACTGAGACTGAAAACTGAGACTGAAAACGAGACTGAATACTAAAAAATGAGCGGTATTTACATTCATATTCCTTTTTGCAAACAAGCTTGTCACTATTGCGACTTTCATTTTTCGACTTCTATGAAAAAGAAAGACGATATGGTTTTGGCTTTAACCAAAGAAATTGCCATGCGTAAAACTGAGTTTTTAACTGAAATTGTAGAAACTATCTATTTTGGCGGTGGAACTCCTTCGGTATTATCAAATGACGAAATAAACTTTTTAATTGCTGAAGTTTATAATAATTATAAAGTTGTAGAAAATCCCGAAATAACACTCGAAGCCAATCCGGATGATTTGTCTACAGAACGAATTTTCGAATTATCTAAAAGCCCAATTAATCGTTTAAGCATTGGGATTCAATCTTTTTATGAAGAAGATTTAAAGATGATGAATCGCGCTCATAATTCGGCGGAAGCTATAAATTGTTTGACAGAAGCAACAAAATACTTTGATAATATTTCACTTGATTTAATTTACGGAATTCCAGGATTAACAGATGAAATGTGGAAAAAAAACATCGAAACCGCTTTAAGTTTTGGCATTCCTCATATTTCGAGTTATGCTTTGACCGTTGAACCCAAAACAGCTTTAAGAAAACTAATCGATACCGGGAAAATTGCTGAACCTCAAGATGAAGTCGCTTCAAATCATTTTATGATTTTGGTGGAAACGCTTCAGAAAAATGGTTTTATCCATTACGAATTATCGAATTTTGGAAAAGAAGGTTATTTCTCTAAAAACAATTCGGCGTATTGGCTAGGGAAAAAATATATCGGAATTGGTCCTTCGGCACATAGTTATGATGGCGAAAAAAGAGGCTGGAATATTGCGAATAATTCATTGTATTTAAAGTCGATTCAAAATGATGAACTTCCAATCGAAACTGAAATTCTTACTATTTCTGATCGTTATAATGAATATATTATGACAGGTTTAAGAACTATTTGGGGTGTTTCATTAGAACGAATTGAAACTGAATTTGGCTTAGATTATCTTGATTATCTAAACAAACAAAGCCAAAAATTCTTAGAAGATGATTTACTTTTCATCGAAAATAATATCTTGAAACCAACCGCAAAAGGAAAATTTTTAACAGATGGAATTGCTTCAGATTTATTTTATTTAAATTTGGAAGAATAAAATTAGCCACGAAGGCACAAAGGCGCGAATTATTTAAACTTTGTGACTTAGCGTCTTTGCGGCATAAAACCTAATTTGTGTTAGCAAAAATAAACAACTTCGAAATAGACTTATCAAAACCAATTGATGTCTCAATTCCGTTAACGAATACGGACGAAAACCCAATTGCCTGGTACATTGAAAAACCGGTTATCGAACCTGTAGTTTTTGGAGATTGGATCGGGAAAGTTTCTGAAGGAAAATCATCTACTAATTTCAACAATATTTTCTTCAATCCGCATGGGCACGGAACGCATACGGAATGTTTAGGACACATTACGAATGATTTTTACAGCATCAATCAATCTTTGAAACAGTTTTTCTTTTTTGCTAAATTGATTACGATTGAACCAGAAAAAGTGGGTGACGATTTGGTTATTACGAAAAATCAAGTTGAAAAAGCATTGAGCACTTCGACTTCGCTCAGTGTGACAAATGAAGCTTTAGTAATCAGAACGCTTCCAAACGAGAAAGAAAAAAAGTCCCGAAAATACTCGAATACCAATCCGCCTTATTTGTCTGAGGAAGCAGCGGTTTTCATCCGCGAAAGCGAAATTCAGCATTTATTAATTGATTTGCCAAGTGTAGACAAAGAACATGACGAAGGTAAACTATTGGCGCACAAAGCTTTTTGGAATATAAAAGACACTTTAAACTTAAATTCTGATGCGCGTTTAAATGCCACAATTACAGAAATGATTTATGTTCCGGACGAAATCGAAGATGGAAATTACATCCTAAATCTTCAAATTGCTTCGTTTGAAAATGATGCAAGTCCGTCAAAACCAATTTTATATAAGATTTAAAAGTTTGCCACGAATTTCACTAATTTTCACTAATTTTTATATGCTTGGAGTAAAGAATTAATTCGTGTAAATTCGTGCAATTCGTGGCAAAAAAACAATTAATTATGATTACCGTTTCAAAAGATAAAACCAAACTTGACGTTCCATTTATACAAAACTTTTTAAAAGATATTTATTGGGCAGCCGGAAGAACCATCGAAGAAGTGCAAACTACAATTGATGCTTCGGTTTGTTTTGGAATTTACTTAAACGACAAACAAATTGGTTTTGCGAGAGTCATTACAGATTATGTCGTTTTTGGTTACGTAATGGATGTGTTTATTACCGAGGAACATCGAGGTAAAGGATATTCATCTCTTTTAATTGAAAATATGATGAACGAGCCTATTCTTAAAAACATTCAAATTTGGAGATTGGCTACAACTGATGCACACTTTTTATATCGTAAATTTGGTTTTACAGAATTGAAACATCCTGAAAAAATGATGGAAAAAAAACTATGAAAACAATAATCAAACTCGAAGAAGCTGCTTTATTTATCCTCGGAATCTTTTTATTCAACCGTTTAAATTTTGAATGGTGGTGGTTTTTAGTCTTGATTTTAGCCCCGGATTTATCTATGTTGGGTTATCTTTTTGGCAACAAAAGCGGAGCCTTTTTTTACAACATATTCCATCATAAAGGAATTGCGCTTTTAATTTACGGTTTAGGATATTATTTAGGTATTGAAACTATTCAGTTAGCCGGAATTATTTTATTTTCACATTCTGCAATGGATCGAATTTTTGGTTACGGGTTAAAACATGAAAAAGGTTTTAAATACACTCACTTAGGTGAAATTGGTAAATAAGAAATGATATGAATCTAGAAACGTATTACGAATATTGTCTTTCGAAAAAAGGCGTTAGCGAACATTTTCCTTTTGATGAAGATACTTTAGTGTTTAAAGTAGGCGGAAAAATGTTTGCTTTATCATCTTTGTCACAATGGGAAAAGAACGAACCTTCAGTCAATTTAAAGTGCGATCCGGAACGTGCTCAGGAATTGCGTGCCGAATATGACGAGATAAAACCGGGTTTCCATATGAGCAAAGTACATTGGAATACGATTGCCTTAAACGGAAATTTATCGAATACTTTGGTCAAAGAATTGATCGATCATTCGTATGAATTGGTTTTCAAAAGTTTGACAAAGAAAATTCAGAATGAAATTATTGAATTAGAAAATTAGGCATTACATTTGCATCGTAAGAAAAAAACTTAGCAACTTAGTTACTAGATAACTTAGCAACTTATAAAAATATGAAAGAACAATTTAAAAAATTTCTGAACGAAGAACAAGATCCAAAAGCGATTGAAAAAATCACTTCGAAACTCCATGATTTATTGATGAAAGGTGAAGAAATTGGATATATTGCCGTTCAAAAAAAACCGGCAATTACTGTTTTTCCTGATAGTATTGTATTAACAAACAAACGAATCATTATTTGTCAGCCTAAAAATTTAGGTCTTTCGATGGATTTTACAGATTATACTTGGGATAATGTTGCTGGTGCTTTTGTAAAAGAAAACATTTTAGGTTCAGAATTTTCATTTAATACCAATACTGATTTATCAATTTCGATTGATTACATTCCGAAAATTCAGGCCAGAAAAATTTATACATACGCTAAAGAACAATTAGATCTAATTAAAAATCCAATTGTTGCCGAAACGCCAATCGTAGAAACTGCGCAAGTTATTGAGGAAGAAGATGATCTTGAAGACGAAGTTGAAGAAGTTGAAACAGAAGAAGTAACCAATTATGCTGAAATCATGCCGGCTACTACCCCATCCTATACAGAAACGTATGAGCCAATTCAGCCAACACAACCTGCAACAGGAGATCGTAAATTAAGTGATTTATCAAAAGAAGAACTTTTTGATAAGCTACAGAATTACAAAAAATTGCTTGATAATGGATTAATTATGCAAGGCGAATATGATGCTTACAAAAAAGAAATATTGAGTTATATGTAAATCTTCTTAACCATAAGGTTCGCAAGGATTTTACGCAAGGTTCGCAAAGATTTATAAAAGAAAAACCATCAGTTGAAGCTGATGGTTTTTTTTATGTTTTTAATCGCGCTCTTTGCGTAAAATCTTTGCGCTCCTTGCGGTTAAATCCTCTACAAAGTCGCTTTCTGCTTTTCTACAAAACTATTCGATTGCAGTTCTAATAACTCTGTTGCATTTTTGCGTTGCAGATCATATAGATTTTTATCTTCGGCAATATCAGCATAAACTTTATCATGCATTTCGGCACTGGTTTTTACCAATAAATCACGTTGGTATTTGTTTTGTTCTAAAGTCGCTTTCATGGCTGTTTCGGCTTCTTCTTGCTTGAAATCGAATTCGCCTTTTGGAGCTAAAAGTTTCGCTATAATTGGAGACGTTTCAATAGCCAAAAACAACAGCATAATAAAGAATGATGGCAACCAAGGCAATTTATCCAATGCGTTTATTCGCGCCATTAATCCGTCAAAACCTTCAATAATAGGTTGTGTTTGCGATACTTTTTTATCTAAATCGGCTTGTAATTGTTTACCGGTTTTTTCTTTGTCGGCAATTTTAGCTTCATTTGCCGTTTTTAAAGCAGCAAATTCTTTTAATGCCGCATCGTGTTTTTCCCTTTTTTCTTTATAAACCGGACCTTTTCCGAGTTTTTTAGTTCCGGTAGTTCCTTCGGCCTCTGTGATATAAGTAGCATAAAGTGCATTTACTTCTTTCTCTTTATTTAGAATATCTGTTTTTAAAGCGGCAATCTCAGCTTTGTTTTTATCTAAATCTGATTTGAAATAATTACCAACTTGTTTTTTATTGGCCAATTCCATTTCATTTTTTTCCTTCAATAAAACAGTATTGATTTCTTTCTCGAAAATTTTAATCTCCAAAGGTTTCGAAATTACGATAGCAATAATAACTGCCAACATGATTCTAGGTGTCGCTTGCAGAAATTCATCAAAAAAACGATCTCTTTTCTTGATAGTAGAAACTATAAATCGGTCTAAATTGAAAATTAGTAAACTCCAGACAAACCCAAAAATTAAAGCCGGATAAATGGAGTCAAAAACCGTAAAAAGCGCATAAGCACTGGCCAGAAAAGCCATAACGGCAGTAAAGAAAACGGTGGCGCCAATACCAACATATTTGGTTTGTTCGCCTTCTGAGCAACCTTCGAGCAGGTCACGATCAGCTCCTGAACACAGGATAAAAAATTGTTTTAACATGATTGATGATTTTGATTGTGATTGATAAGGCAAATTTAACGCCAAAAATTTAATTCTGATCTAAATAATTGATTTGTTTTCAGTTGGCACTCAATAATTTGAAAGCAAGATGTTATTTAAACATTACTAAAAGCTAGTTTTTAGAGGTCAATCATAACACTATGTTAATTTTTTCGAACGGCTTTAGTAACATTAAGGTTCTAGATTCGCAGAAAATCAAACTAAACACAATGAAAAAAATTTATTTAGTAGTAACATTCATGCTATTAGCCTTTTCGGGTTATGCTCAAAAAGCCATAATTTCAGGAAAAGTATTAGATATTGATGACAAACTTCCATTGCCGGGAGCTATGATTCAAATTGTTGGTGAAAACAAATACACGGTTTCAGATTACAACGGTCGTTTCGAATTATTAAACATCAATGTTGGAACTTACAAAGTAGAAGTAAAATATATAGGATATACTGCCATAACTCAGGAAATTACTGTAGAACAAGGTAAAAATAACGTAATTGATTTTGCACTTAAAACTTCAGGAACTGAATTGAACGAAGTTGTTGTTGGAGACATTTTAAAAGGTCAGGCCAAAGCATTGAACCAACAAAAAAACAGTAAAAACATCGGAAACATTATTTCATCTGATCAAATGGGCCGTTTTCCGGATGCTAATGTTGGAGATGCATTAAAGCGTGTTCCGGGTATCACGATGCAAAATGATCAGGGTGAAGCGCGTAATATTATCATCAGAGGTTTGGCTCCGTCTTTGAACTCGGTAACATTAAACGGTGATAGAATTCCATCTGCAGAAGGAGACAACAGAAACGTTCAAATGGATTTGATTCCGTCTGATATGATTTCGACTATCGAAGTAAACAAAACACTGACTTCAGACATGGATGCTGATGCCATTGGAGGTTCTGTAAATCTTGTAACAAGAGCGACTCCAAATGGCGAAAGAATCTCGGCAACACTTGCAGGTGGCTTTATGCCAATTCGTGAACACGCCACTTATACAGCAGGATTAGTGTACGGAAATCGTTTTTTAGATAATAAATTGGGAGCCGTTTTTAGCGGATCATATAATAATGTAAACTACGGATCTGATAATATCGAAAACGAATGGGTAAAAGATGAATTTGGGAATGAATATCTTCAGGCCTCAGAAATTAGAAAGTACGATGTACAACGTATTCGCCGCAGCGGATCTGTAGCTTTAGATTATAAATTTGACGAAAATAACACCATTTTTGCCAATGCTATTTACAACTGGAGAGATGACAGAGAAAACCGTTTTAGAACTACTTATGATGATATCGAACCTATTTATAATGGTGAACAAATTACAGGTTTCGAAGGTCGTGTAAAACGTCAGACAAAAGGTGGACTTGATAATGATCGTAATAAAAACAGAAGATTAGAAGATCAACGTGTTCAGAATTATTCTATTCGAGGAGAACATCTAATCAATTCTAAATTAGATTTAGACTGGTCTGCCAATTATGCAAAAGCAAGAGAATATCGTCCGCAGGAGCGTTATATCGAATACCGCCAAAAAGGTCTTGAAATGATTCAAGATTTATCTGACATCAGATTTCCGTTAATGACAACTGTTGGAGAATCTACAGATGAATTTAAATTTGACTCTGTTACAGAAAATACGGATGAGACGAGCGAAAGCGAATTTGGAGCAAAAGTTAATATTCGTTTTCCTTTCAGCATTATTCCATCTGAAAAAGGAAGATTAAGAACAGGACTTCGACTTCGATTGAAAGAAAAAGAAAGAAATAATATGTTCTATTCTTACGAGCCTATTAACGACGGAATGGAATTATTATCCGAAGTTCCAAACAGTTATTATGATGGAAAAAACTTTAATCCTGGTAGCAAATATGTTCCCGGAGCTTTCGCATCTGCAAGCTTTTTAGGAAGTTTAGATTTAAACAATTCAACGCTATTTGATAAAACATCAGATCCTGCAGAATATTTAGCGGTAAACTATAATGCAAAAGAAAGTATTTATGCTGCGTATGTAAGATGGGATCAGGATTTTAATGATAAACTTTCTATGGTTTTAGGTTTCAGAGTCGAAAATACTCATATTGATTATACCGGAAACCGCGTTTTGGATGAAGAAGAATTAGAGAGCCAAATTCAGACTAAAAACTCGTACACCAATTTATTACCAAGTATTTCTTTGCAATATAATGCGACTAAAGATTTAGTTTTAAGAGCGGCTGTTACAACTGCTTTAGCAAGACCAAATTATTATGCATTGGCTCCTTATGTAAACAATATTGCTGCTGATAAAGAAATCACTGCCGGAAATCCGGATCTTGAAGCAACTTACTCTTACAATTATGATTTCATGGCCGAGAATTATTTCAAATCTGTGGGATTAATTTCTGGAGGCGTTTTCTACAAAAAATTAGATAATTTCATTTACAATTATAGCGATAATCAATACAATGCTGCAAAATTTGCTGCTGATTTTCCTAACCAGACCAACCCAATTCCGGCCGGAGAAAACTGGTCATTTTTACAATCAAGAAACGGAGATACGGTTGATGTTTATGGTTTTGAAGTTGCTTTTCAACGTCAGTTAGATTTCCTTCCGGGGAAATTCCTTAAAGGATTTGGTATTTATTTAAACTATACGTACACAAAATCTAAAGCAAAAGGAATTGCTGATGAAGACGGAAACGAAAGAAACAACATCAGTCTTCCGGGAACAACGCCACATATGTTTAACGGATCTTTATCTTGGGAAAACAAACGTTTTTCTGCCAGAGTTTCGACCAACTTTACTTCAGATTATTTAGATGAATTAGGATCAGAATCATACAAAGACAGTTATTACGACAAACAATTTTTCTTAGATGCCAATGCGTCTTACAAGATTACACCAAAACTTCGTCTTTTTGCCGAAGCCAACAATTTAACTAACCAGCCTTTACGTTACTACCAGGGAGTTGAGGCGCACACCAAACAAGCAGAGTACTATCAGGCCAGATATAATTTTGGTTTGAAACTTGACTTGTAATAATCAATTTATAAAATCCTTAAATTAGACAGAACTTAACGGTTCTGTCTCGTTTTATTAAAATGAAATCCATAATGAAAAATAAATCCATAATAGCATTTTTACTTTTAAGTACTTTATTCACGGCTTGTAAAGATGATAAACTTGCTCCCATTGCTGCAAACGCAGTAAAACCAACCGTTGTTACCGAAGCTTTACCTCACGATACAGATGATCCTTCGATCTGGATTCATCCCACAGATGCCTCTAAAAGCATTATTGTTGGTACTGATAAAGATACTGACGGTGGTTTGTATGCTTTTGATTTAAAAGGGAAAATTGTTGCAAAATCAGAGGTTTTAAAACGCCCAAATAATGTTGACATCGCTTACGGTTTAGTAATCGACGGGAAAAAAGTTGACGTTGCCGTGACGACAGAACGCGAATCGAATAAAATAAGAATCTTTAGTTTACCTGATTTAAAAGCAATTGATAACGGCGGAATTGCTGTTTTTGATGGAGAAGAATTGCGTGACCCAATGGGAATTGCTTTGTACACCAGAAAAAGCGACGCTAAAATTTTTGCTATTGTAGGCAGAAAATCAGGCCCGTCAGGAAGTTATTTATGGCAATATGAACTTTCAGGAAACGGGAAATTTGCTACTGCAAAAGTGGTTCGAAAGTTTGGTGCTTACAGCGGGAAGAAAGAAATCGAAGCGATTGCCGTTGATAACGAATTAGGAACTGTTTTATATTGCGACGAACAATTCGGCATCAGAAAATACAAAGCGGATCCTGCTTTAAACGATAATAAAGAAATGGTTCTTTTTGGAAAAACAGGTTTTAAAGCCGATAACGAAGGAATTGCGATTTACAAAAAAACAGATTCTACCGGATATATTTTAGTATCCAACCAGCAAGCAAACACTTTTATGGTATATCCAAGAGAAGGCGCAAAAGGCAATCCGAACGATTATCCTTTGTTAGCAGAAATTCCAACATCAACAATAGAATGTGATGGTGCCGATGTTACCAGCGTAAATTTAGGAGGAAACTTTAAAAACGGACTGTTCGTAGCCATGAGCAACGGAATGACGTTTCATTATTACGCCTGGGATTTGATTCAAGCGCGTATTGACGCTAAGAAATAGTTGTTTTTTTGTTTCAGGTTTCAGGTTTCAGGTTCAAACTAAAACGTGAAACTTGAAACTTGAAAGCTGTTCATCACTGAACAGCTTTTTTTCTACAATTTATAACTTATCGAAAACATTAATATTCTTGGCAAAATATATGTTGACTGCTGACTAATAATATAATCCGAAAAAGCATAGGTATTCTTTCTTCGAACATCAAATAAATTATTACAAATCAATTCAAATCCAAAAGGATTGTTTTTTTTCTGATAGTGTAAACTCGTATTTGTTACCTCATAATAATTACTTTGATTATTTGAATTTATGTTTTTCAGATTTTGATAATCTAATTTATAAGTCCAAAATTTAAAAAACGTATATTCAAAATTACCATTAATTGCATCTGTTTTATAACTTGACTTTGTCAATCCGGTAAAATGACTATAACCTTTTTCATAACCAATACTAACATTAGGCCATTCTTTATAATTAGTTTTAATTGTTAATACTAAATTCTGGTTGTTTCTATCGTTTAATGTTATGGTATTGTTTAACCTTTGATAATAATTTAACCAATTTAAATTAGCATTTAGTCTTAATTCAAATCGATATATTTTCTTCATAAAAGAGCCATAAAAAACGACATTAGTTTCTGGATCATTTGTCAAGGCAGGTGTATTAAACTGATTAATACCATCTACTTCTATTTGGTTTCTAATTATTTCTGTTCTTTTTATAAAACTTAGATACCCATTCCAAAAAATACCTCTATACATATTCATTTTTATATAAATTAGATTAAGAGAATGATATTTACCGTTTTGTAACATTGCATTTCCTTTATAAACAAGATTATAATTTTGTAAAGTATATCGATTAGACACCTGATTTACTTCTGGAAAATTTGCCTCAAGTTTATAATTAAAACTTATTTTTTCAGATTGGTTAAATTCATATTCACTATTCCATTGCGGCTGAAATAATTTTTTCGAAAATCCAAAATGTCCATCTATCTGATTGTTTTTTAATTCATACCAATGATAATAAGCACCCGCTTTATTTGTCAACTTACCTATTTTAAATTTGTATTCAAAACCAACATAAAAATCATTGAATTGATATTTTGTCTTATTTCCAAATCCTGCTGTATTAAAATTATTAATTGTATTATCACTTAACAATTGCATTTCTGCTGTTTCAAAATCTGAATTTTCAAAATTGTTTCCTAGATTTGTATATAAATGATTGTGATTGTTGATAATCCAATAATGCTTAAAAACAGCATCAACAATATTGGTTTTTAACTTTTTTAGCTGATCTATTTTATAGTCAATATCTTCTTGAAGAGGAATTAATCCCGCTAAAAAAGGCTGATTAGTAAGCCATTGATTTTCTAACTTACTATTTTCATAAATCTGGCTTACTGCAAATGTTGTAGTATGTGCCAAATTATAGTTTTTATGCCATTCCAAATACTGCTTAAAAGAATTGTTATCAGCATCATTAATTGTTTTAAAGATATTTGAATTTGAGTTTGTAAAAGAATCAATAATCCCTCCCAAATCATTTGTGCTTGACTGAAATTGGGCATTATAAAGTATCTTTTGATTCTTGTCCGGAGCGTAATCAATTTTAAGATTTGTGATATTTAAAACATTTGCATTATACTTATCTTCTGTTTTATTTTCATACGTCTGAGTTGTATTTTCTAAATATTCGTTTTGAACAATGTTTTTTGCATCGCTTATAATTTTCGAAAAAATTGAAAACCCTGAAATACTAAATTTTGGAGAAAAATTGTAGCTTATATTTATTGCTTCAAATTGTGATTTATTATATAAAACATCTGCATTATCCTTCGTAAGAGAATAGAGATTGTTAGATGTTTTCCTCTTTAATAAATAACTGCTTGTTCCACCGGTAAATCGTCTTAAATCTTCATAAGTAAAAGTACTTTTACCAATATTATTTACATCTCCAATAAAACTTAGATTCAATTTTGGAGCATAATAAAACAGTCCTGTATGCAGCAAATTAGATTTATCAACACCAATACCCAAACCACCTTCAATGTCGCCGAAAACAAATTTCTTTTTATCTTCTTTGAGTTTAACATTCATTGCTAAATCTTCGCTGTCAGAGACTTTTTTCATGAAACCAACTTCATTAAAGTTGTCAATAACTTCAATTTTATCAAGAGCATCTGCCGGAATATTTTCGACAGCGAGTTTAGAACCTCCACCAAAAAAAGATTTGCCTTCAACAAGCATTTGCGTTACTTTTTTGCCCTGAACTGTTACAGTACCATCTTTATCAACTTCAACACCCGGAAGCTTTTCCAGGATTTCTTTCATTTTACGTTCGTTGCCGTTTGCAAAACTTTTTACATTAAAGGTTAATGTATCTTTTTTAATTTCAATTGCTTTATATTCATGTCTTATGACAATTTCTCTTAAATTTTCTCCACTTGGTTTAAGAATAAAATCATGAATTAGATTCCCAGAATTAGATTTAACCACAAACAACTCATCAACAAAGCCGATATACGAAACATTAATTTCATAATCTATATCCTTTTCTAATTCTAACCGATAACGCCCTTTATTATCTGTAATAGCAAATTTCAAACCTACTTTTTCCTGTAGAGGTTTGGCAATAATATTTGCAGATTCTAAATTAAAATTTACACCTGACGAAACAACACCCGTTAAAGTATAATGAGATTGCCCTACAGCAAACACTGAAAACAAAAAGAAAATTATGTGTTTAAACATTCGTTTGTATTACACCCTTTAGACTGATGTTGAAGATTATTTTTGACTATTTCTAGTTAATCGGAACTAAAGCTTATTCTCAGGCTTTATAAAGCCATTCGTAGAGTTTCTGTTTTTATATACTGTCATTATTTTTTCATCAAGTTCTTCCTGATTAATTATCGGATAATCTTTTGGTTTTCCTATAACCGGTGGCTTAGATAAATTTAGATCAATTTTTTTAACTCCATAAACAACATTCCTTACCTGCAATTCTAAAATTAAACCAGGAAGATTACCATAACCATTCGGTCCAAAAGAAACAGGAATTTTAGGACAGTACCATGCAATAACAGGAAAAACAAAATTTCCTTTACCATTATTTACTTTTTTTGTAGAAGTAGCCTTATAACATAAAAATCCTTCTATTTCTTTAGTCTCATTTTCTAAAACCCAATCTTTTACAGCATCTGTTTTTAATAAATAATTACCAAAACCATTTACTACGCAAAGTGAAAAATCTTTGTTTTGATAAACTTCATTCATGTAACCAGCAGAGACTTTTGACATAAATACATCTTGATTTCCTAATCCTAAAGCTTCATTAGAATAAAAAGCAGTATTTTCTTTATCAAACAATAAAGTAAAGCTTAAATATTTTGCATTATTCATTGTTTCTGTGTAGGATTTTTCTAATATACCGCCTTTAAAACCCTCTATCATTTCAATACTCACACCATATTCAATTTTGCCATTTTGTATTTGAGCAAAAGAATTGAAAACAATAAAAAATGTAACAATTGCAATTAATCTATTTATCATTTTTTTTATTTAATTATTGGGTTTTCCACTTAAAGCGAAAAACCCAATATTTGTTATTTAACCTCTCATACAGGTTCCCCATGCACCTGCACCAAAAAAATAAGATTCCCAATAACCACATCCATTAGACATACATTCATCGAAAGCTGCCGCTTGATCCTGCATACAATTTGCAAGAACAACACTTTCAACTTTAAGTTTTTCAACTTCGACATGATTATTAGCAACTGAAATTGCACTAAATCCTACAACAGCAAAAACTGTAAATAATAATTTTTTCATAATTTAATTTTGTAATATTAATACTAAATTTTACATATTACAAAGATATTTTTATAAGTTTTTTCTTTCTATATAGATATAGAATATTATTTATTCGATTTTTAACTAATTATAACCATTAAATAAATTTATTATGCCAGTAGGATTTAAAATCAAAAAATTAAGAGAAGAAATGAATTTATCACAAAGTAAATTAGCTGATTACTTAGAGATTACTCAAAGCGAATTATCAAAAATTGAAAATGGTAGAGCTAAGAAAATTGATATAATTTTTATTGCTAAAGTGTGTGATTTTTTCAATAAAGATTGTTCTTATTTTACCAATAGAAAAAGTATAGGTAATCAAGAAACAGGTAATGACATCAAAAAATCTGTCGACATTATTATTGATGAGCTTAAAAAATTAAAAGATGACCTAAAGAAATAAGCAAGATTCTGTTAGGCTGAGCGGAGTCGAAACCTCGTACAGAAAAGCCATTCTCCCGAAGCCTCGGGATCGCTCAGTGTGACAAAAAAACAAAAAAGCTGTTCATTCACTGAACAGCTTTTTTTAGTTTGAATTAGTAATCTTCCTTATTCTGTAATCGGTGCGCCGGCTAAAATTTCAGCATTGGCAAACTCTTCAAATTTGGCGAAATTCGCTTTGAATTTCTGCGCCAATTCTAGTGCTTTTTTATCGTATAACTCAGGATCTTCCCAAGTATTTCTAGGATTTAAAATTTCTGTTGGAACGTTAGGGCAAGATTGTGGTTTTGCGATTCCAAATATTGCGTGATTTTCAAATGCTACATTGTCCAATTCTCCGTTTAATGCAGCGGTAATCATGGCACGGGTATATTTTAGTTTCATACGCGTTCCTGTTCCGTATGCTCCGCCGGTCCAACCTGTATTGATCAACCAAACTTTTACATCTGCGTCTTTCATTTTCTTGGTTAACATTTCTGCATAACGTGTTGGGTGTAATGGCATAAATGGTGCTCCAAAACAAGCTGAGAAATTAGGTTGTGGCTCTGTAACTCCAGCTTCTGTTCCTGCAACTTTGGCTGTATATCCTGAAATAAAATGATACGCTGCCTGACCCGGAGTTAATTTTGAAATTGGAGGCAAAATCCCGAAAGAATCTGCCGTCAAGAAAAATATATTTTTAGGATTGTGCCCAATAGAACCAGGCTGAATATTATCGATATGCGTTATGGGGTAACTTACACGTGTATTTTGAGTAATCGATACATCATCATAATCTACTTCGTTTGTTCCCGGTTTGAAAACCACATTCTCTAAAAGCGCTCCTTTCTTGATCGCTCTAAAAATGTCCGGTTCGTTTTCTTCGGTTAAATTGATCACTTTTGCGTAGCAACCACCTTCAAAGTTAAAAACGGTATTTTCTGCAGTCCACCCATGTTCATCGTCTCCAATTAACTTACGTGCAGGATCTGCTGATAAAGTTGTTTTTCCGGTTCCTGATAATCCAAAGAAAATGGCAGTATCTCCGGCTTCACCCACATTGGCGCTGCAGTGCATTGGTAAAGCATTTTTGAAAACCGGCAAAATGAAGTTTAAAGCAGAGAAAATCCCTTTTTTCATTTCTCCTGTATAACCTGTTCCTCCAATAAGAGCTATTTTTTTAGTAAAATCCAAAATAGCAAAATTCGACTGGCGTGTTCCATCTACAGCAGGATCTGCCATAAAACTTGGCGCACAAACTACTGTCCATTCCGGAGTAAAGTTGGTTAACTCAGATTCTTCTGGTCTTAAGAACATATTGTAGCAAAACAAATTCGACCAGGCCGTTTCTGTAACAACACGAACATTTAATCTATAATTGGCATCAGAACAAACATAAGAATCACGAACAAAAACTTCTTTGTTTGATAAAAACTGAGTTACCTTATTATACAATTTTTCAAAAGCAGCTGGGTCAAAAGGAATATTTACATTTCCCCACCAAACCTGATCTTCTGTAATACTATCTTTTACAATAAAACGATCCTGAGGAGAACGTCCTGTAAACTCACCTGTATTAATTGCCAATGCGCCTGTAGAGTTCTCAACACCTTGGCCTGTTTGCAAAGTGATCGCATGCAATTCATCAGCAGATAATTGGTAACGAACTTTTGCATTTTCAATTCCTAAATCTTTTAACGAAATCGATTGCGTGAAAACGGTGTGACTGTCCATAAATTTTAAGTTGTGTGTGATATTTAGTAGGAAACAAAATTACAGATTTATTATTAATCCTTTAAAAAAAATTAAAATTTACTTTTATTTATATCAATAAAGTAAAATTTCCTCTTTTAAATCAATAAAATAAAAAAATAACGGCTCCCAATTTGTTTTCTTATAATCCAGTAAATGAATTTGTTATATTATTTACGTATTAAAGTAAAAAACAACAGAAATTCACATAAATAAGATTATATGTTATTTATGAGACAAAATTAAAGATTAATTTTTAGATAAAATTTTTTATTCGGGATTTTATGATTTTCTCCTCAAAATCGTAATAAATAATACCGCCCAAGCAATAATTAATAAGAAACCACCCAAAGGAGTTGCGAATACGATAATTTTGAAATCAAAAACTGTAAGACTTTTAGTAGCTAATAAATAGATCGAACCACTAAATAGAAGAACACCGGCAACAACCAAATTATAGATTGTTTTTACGGTTTTTTCGGCAATATCTTTTCTGGTCGAAAGAAAAAGTAAAAACAAAGCATGATACATTTGATATCGAACCCCAACTTCAAAAGTATTTAACTCTTCTATAGATAAATATTTTTTAAGTAAATGCGCGCCAAAGGCACCCAAAATGATCGACAACATTCCCATAAAAGCTGCTGCTAAAACAATTCTTCTTTTCATATTTTCTATACTTTTTATTCCCAACAAAAATACTTCAATACATTTTAAAAAGCATTTTAGATTTCAAAAATCTTTTCCAGAAAAAGAAATTCATTATAATTTGGCTTCAAAATAAAAAATAAAACACTTTTTGAAAATTAAAATTGTTATATATTTAACATTTTAATATATTTGTGTTACAAATTTAAAAAATGAGAAGTATTTTAATCTTTGGGGCCGGAAGATCTGCATCATCGCTTATACGTTATTTATTAGCAAAATCAGAAAACGAAAACCTACATCTTGTCGTAGCCGACTTGTCTTTGGCATTGGCCGAAAAAAAGACTCAGAATCATCCTAATGCAACTCCAATTGCTTTAAATATTTTTGAAACCGAAGAAAGAAAAGCAGCAATCGAAAAAGCATCTATTGTAATCTCGATGTTGCCTGCTCATTTGCATATCGAAATCGCCAAAGATTGTATCGAATTCAAAAAACACCTTGTTACAGCTTCTTATATAAGTGATGCCATGCAGGCGCTTGACGAAGAAGTCAGGAAAAACAATTTGATTTTCATGAACGAAATTGGTCTTGATCCCGGAATCGACCATATGAGTGCCATGAAAGTTATTGACGAAATTAGGGCGCAAGGTGGCAATATGCTTCTTTTTGAATCTTTCTGCGGTGGCTTAGTGGCTCCTGAATGCGATAACAATTTATGGAATTACAAATTTACCTGGGCGCCACGAAATGTAGTTTTGGCCGGACAAGGCGGTGCAGCAAAATTTATTCAGGAAGGCACTTATAAATATATCCCGTACGGAACGGTTTTTCGAAGAACAGAATTTCTGGAAGTAGAAGGTTACGGAAAATTCGAAGCGTATTCGAACCGTGACTCGCTTAAATACAGATCGCTTTATGGTTTAGATGATATCCTGACTTTATATCGAGGAACGATCAGAAGAGTGGGCTACTCGAAAGCATGGAATATGTTTGTGCAATTGGGCATGACGGATGATAGTTATATCATGGAAGATTCTGAGAACATGAGTTATCGTCAGTTCGTTAATTCGTTTTTGCCTTATCATCCAACAGATTCTGTAGAAATTAAAACAAGATTGATTTTAAAAATCGATCAGGATGATATTATGTGGGATAAACTTTTGGAACTGGATTTGTTTAATCCCGACAAAAAAGTCAATTTACCCAATGCTACGCCGGCGCAAATATTAGAAAAAATATTGTCCGACAGTTGGACATTAGAGCCCAACGACAAAGATATGATTGTAATGTATCATAAATTTGGATACATCTTAAATGGCAAAAAACAGCAAATAGATTCTAAAATGGTTTGTATTGGCGACGACCAAACTTATACTGCAATGGCAAAAACTGTTGGCTTACCGGTTGCAATGGCAACATTATTGATTTTGAACGGAAAAATTACAACTCCGGGCGTACAGCTTCCGATAAAAAAAGAAGTGTATCAGCCTATTTTAAAAGAGTTAGAAGAATATGGGGTTGTTTTTAATGAACAAAACATGCCTTATTTTGGATATAATCCAGACTTATTTTAAGATCTGGTTTTGTTGGTTTTTTTTTAGAATTTTTTTTTAGTTTTTAATTTTATCCGCTTCTACTCGCATAGAAGCGGATTTTTTTATTTAAAAGACAATTTAGATGGTTTTTAATTTCCAAAAATGGTTGGCGGGAAATCAATTCTCTGATAGCTTGCATTTATTACCTTATACTTTTTTGGTGTTTCGTTATCTTGAATTGTTATAGGCAAAGTGTACAGAACGCGAACTGGCTTACCCATTTCAGAGCCGGGATTCCATGCCGGAGAAAGTTTTAGAATTTTTATCGCTTCTTCTCCTATCCCGTAGCCTAAATCTTTTAGAATTTTAAATTCAGACAGGGTACCATCTTTTTCTACCATAAATTCTATAAATATTTTTCCCTGAATTTTATTCTTTGAAGCTTCTGCCGGCATTTTAAAGTTTTTTCCAATGAATTTATAAAACTCCAAAATTCCTCCTGGAAATTCAGGATTTTTCAGGATTGGATCCACACTTATTATATCGTCAGATGTTTTGATGGAATCAACTGAAGATCTTGGAGAAACTTTTTCATTTTGATCCGCCATAGATCCCTGATTTTTATTTAGCGGAATCGCATTTTTTTCATCGTTTAAAACAACAGCAGTTTTAGCACGATTCGTTTCAGTATTAGAAGTAACTGCTTTCACTTCTGTTTTAGATTCCTGTGCCACAGTTTTAATACATAAGAGAAGTATTAAAGTTGTAAATACAGGAATAACAGCAATTTTTTTGAAGAACGCCTTGTTTTTTGATGTGCTTTTTGTCATCATAATTAATCTTTTTTTAGTTACCTTATAATTTAAATTACTTGCCAGATAAATAGTTAGATTTCCATTTCCTTTTTCTAAAAGTAGTTTTTGATAAAATGAAACATTCTTATATTCTTTCACTATTTCCTGATCGGCAAGAAATTCGTGATTAAGCTGGATGGCTTTTTTATAAAAGATAAAGAGTGGGTTAAACCAAAAAATAGTCTTTAAAAACTCAACAAACAAAATATCCAGCGTATGTTTTTGAGTTACATGAACCAATTCATGTGTGTACAATTCTTCTTCAATATTCCGGTTTTTATAATCATCTGAATTGACAAAAATGTAATTTAAAAAAGTATGCGGCAGGATTTTTTCATCAATCAAAACCAATTTCGAATTCTTAAAATCTACAACTGGATTTCTGTTCGATTTTGACAAAATATTCCAAATATTACTGCTAAATCTAATCGTCATTAAAAATGTGATTAATCCATACAAACTCCATAAAAAAATCAATGTATAACCAATCTGCTCTTCACTTTGAATTTTAGTAATCCCAGCTTCATCCATACTGATTTGACTTGATAAAATCATTGGAACTTCTTTGATAATTTCGAATGAAACAAAAGGAACCACGAACGAAACTAGAATCGAAGAAAGCAAAAAGAATCTATTAAATTGATGCATTTTTTCCCGCTCCAATATCAAATGATAAAAAATCAGGAAAACGCTTAAAGTAATCGTCGATTTTATAAAGAAGTCTGTCATTTTTTCTTTTTTTGAATTTCTGAATCGATTATTTTTCTAAGTTCTTCTAATTCTGAAGTCGACAAATTGGTTTCTTTCGTGAAAAAAGAAGCAAATTGTGATGCCGAATTATTGAAAAAACTGCTGATTAATCCGTTTACGTGTTTCGAAAAATAAACGGTCTTTTCGACCAAAGGATAATATTCTCTCGAATTTCCGAATTCGTTATAGGCTACGAATTTCTTGTCGATCATTCGTTTCAAAAGTGTTGCCACGGTTGTGGTTGCTGGTTTTGGTTCCGGATACGCTTCGAGCAAATCTTTCATAAAAGCTTTTTCAAGCTTCCAAAGATGTTGCATTAATTGTTCTTCTGAGTTTGATAGTTGCATTTATTTTTAAGTTTCTAAGTTACTAAGATTCTGAGTTGCTAAGTTTTTTTTTGCCACTCCCGATAGCTATCGGGATAGAATGATTAAAATGATTTTTTGATGATTACGATTTATCTATATTCTATATTCTATATTCTATATTCTATATTCTATATTCTATATTCTATATTCTATATTCTATATTCTATATTCTATATTCTATATTCTATATTCTAAAAAAAACCCGCGTCAATCCGTTTAATCCGTAAAACCCGTGGGCTATTTATTGTATTGTTTTTTCTGAAATCAAATCCCCGTTATTGTATTTTTTAATTTCGGTTAGTTTTCCTTTATCAGAATAAAATTTCCAATCTCCAAAATAAAACCAATGTGTTTCTACCGTATTGACTTCGATTTTTGTTTTTCCTTTTGATTGTAGTTTTCCGTTTTCATAATAATATTTTACGATACAGATTCCATTTTTGTATTTTTCGGTTTTGTAGATCTTTCCGTTGATGTAGGTTTTCCACTTTTTTACCGGCTGATCATTCTTATAATATTCGAACGATTTGTATGTCGTACTATCTTGTTCGTAATTATCGACCCAAAGACCTTCTTTCTTTTTATCAATCTTTTGATTGATGGGTTTGCTTTTACAACTAAAAAGCATCATTCCGCAAAAAAATAGTAAAAGAAGGTTTTTCATATTTTTAGTTTAACTCTACACTTATAGATATTGCTCTACAAATGTAGAGTTATTTTTTTTAATATGCAAGAAAAAAGCTTTTTTTGTTTCAGGTTTCAGGTTTCAAGTTTGCCGAAAGTTGAATAGGTTCCAGCTTTAGCTGGGGTTTAAATAAATGCGTGAAAAATGGCTTTAGCCGAATAATTTCTCAGGTGTTTAAAAATTTTGGCTAAAGCCAATTCTTTTCATCTAAAAAATTCCCTGGCTAAAGCTAGGGGCTATTCAATTCTGATGCAAAAAACCTTGTCGCTTTGTTCCTTTGCAACTTTGAACCTTTTTAAACCTTTGAACCTTCTTTAAGCGTTAGGGATAGGAGCGATATCCTTTTTGTTTTTTCTTTAAAAACAAAAAGATATAGCGGATAGCCCGACCGTAGGGAACGCCCATAAAAAAATCCGCTTACTCTTAAAGAATAAACGGATTTTATATAATTTGAGATTCATCTTTGTCAAAGTTTAAAACTTTGACAAAGAGCGAAACATAAAAAAATCTTTGTGTCTCAGTGCCTTCGTGGCAAAACTTATTACTTAGAAAGCTCTACAAAATATTTGTAAAACAACGGAATAGTCTCGATTCCTTTTAAGTAATTAAAGATTCCGAAGTGCTCGTTTGGTGAGTGAATTGCATCACTGTCTAAACCGAAGCCCATTAAAATGGTTTTACTTTTTAGTTCTTTTTCGAATAAAGCTACAATCGGAATACTTCCGCCTGAGCGAACCGGAATTGCAGGAACTCCAAAAGTTTCGGTGTAGGCTTTGTTTGCCGCTTTGTATCCAATACTGTCAATTGGCGTAACATAACCTTGTCCACCGTGATGAGGCGTTACTTTTACGGTAACTCCTGACGGTGCAATATTGGTGAAATGTTTAGTAAAAAGTTCTGTGATTTCATGCCAATCCTGATTAGGAACCAAACGCATTGAGATTTTAGCAAATGCTTTGCTCGCAATAACGGTTTTTGCTCCTTCGCCTTGATATCCGCCCCAGATTCCGTTTACGTCTAATGTTGGACGAATCGAGTTGCGTTCGTTGGTTACATATCCTTTTTCGCCGTAAACATCGTTTAGGTCTAAGGCTTTTTTATATTTTTCTAAGCTAAAAGGTGCTTTTGCCATTTCGGCTCTTTCCTCTGCAGATAATTCTTGTACTTTATCGTAGAAACCTGGAATGGTAATATGATTGTCTTCGTCGTGCAAAGAAGCGATCATTTTTGCCAAAACATTGATTGGGTTCGCCACTGCTCCACCGTATAATCCTGAATGCAAATCACGATTTGGTCCGGTAACTTCTACCTCTACATAACTTAAACCACGTAAACCTGTAGTGATCGACGGTTGTTGGTTTGAGATCATTCCGGTATCTGAAATAAGAATTACGTCGTTTTTCAATTTCTCCTGATTGCGCTCTACGAACCAGGCCAAACTTGCTGAACCTACTTCTTCTTCGCCTTCGATCATGAATTTTACGTTACATGGCAAAGTATTGGTTTGCACCATTAGCTCAAGGGCTTTTACGTGCATGTACATTTGTCCTTTGTCGTCGCAGGCTCCACGGGCAAAAATTGCGCCTTCCGGGTGAATTTCGGTTTTTTTAATTACGGGTTCGAATGGTGGTGATGTCCATAATTCGATAGGATCTGGTGGTTGAACATCATAATGTCCGTAAACAAGAACTGTTGGTAAATTTGGGTCGATTATTTTCTCTCCATATATAATTGGATACCCCGGAGTATCGCAAATTTCGACTAAATCACAGCCTGCTTTTGATAAACTTTCCTTTACGGCCTCGGCAGTATCGATAACATCTTGCGAATATGCAGTGTCGGCACTTACCGACGGAATTTTTAATAATTCGATCAACTCATTGATAAAGCGATCTTTATGTTGTTGAACGTAGGACTTAATATTTTCCATTGAAATAATTTTTATAGAATTTCAAAAATACAAAAAAGAGAATTAATATTTTTTTTCAAAAAATGCTTTGAAATATAGAAGTTATGTTTATCTTTGCACCCACAATTGAGCGGATATGGTGAAATTGGTAGACATGCCAGACTTAGGATCTGGTGCCGCAAGGCGTGTAGGTTCGAGTCCTATTATCCGCACTAAAAAAAAGCTTCTGAGAAATCAGAAGCTTTTTTGTTTTATATCTCTTTTATTTTTTGCCGATAAAGTTGTTGATAAACAGACTCCAAGAATCATATTTCTACTTTTGTATTGCTATTTTTGAATGATAGTCTTTAAAAAAGAAATGACTTTATTTCCTTTTTTTTGGATCATAATTAAACACAATAATTTGAATGAGTAAATTATTTATAATTCTTTTTAGCATCTTTTCTTTTACCGTTTTTTCGCAAACAAAAAGCAAAAAAGAAAATTTAAATCGATATTCAGGAAAAAAAATGCCTTGACAAAGACGACATATCAAATGCTAATCAATGCAATTGTATCATAATAGCACAAGAAGGCTGGGATAAAGAATTGAATAAATATTATAATCTTCTTAAAAGCAAACTTAAGAATGAAGATTTTGAAGTTCTAAAAAATTCCCAAAAACAATGGATCTCTTATCGGGATAAAGAATTTCTATTTATATCGAAATATTTTTTCGAAATCAAACAGGGAACAATGTGGTATCGTATTGCCGACGGTAAAAAGAAGGAAATTAAAATCTCGTGCGCTTGAATTAAAAAACTATTATGAAATGCTAGAATATTAGTCAGGTACTTTATGATAATTATTATTTTATTTTTTGATAATTGCCCAAAACTTTTATTATCAATGATGGATTAAAATCCATCCCTAAAAATATATTTCGCTCCCCTCGAACTCTTTATAAAATTCCGGAGGAATGATTTATTTTGTAGCCAGTCCCGATAGCTATCGGGATCAATCCCTTGAAACGCAAAGTAACCCCAATATTGTCATTTCTCTATTTTACTTTTCAATTCTCCTCTTCACAATTTCCAATAGTTCCTCTTTGGTCATAAAAGTGTTTAAAAAATCTTCTAAGTTTCCTTCATTTGTAACTTCCCTGAAAAAGACTTCGTGATCTGTACCAAATAAAGTTGGATTTTCGGGATTTGGGTCAGATAAAGCGATGTAATAACTATCTGGAAAACCATAACTCGTAAAAAGCAGTATAAAATCTGGCGAAGGATCATTTGTTACTTTTATAATTTCATTTAAATCTGTTTCATCGTCAGTGAAATCACCATTCCATTCAGCGTAATCTGGTGTTCCTTCTTTAAAAGGTGTAAAAGGAGAAGCTTCCCAAAAAACCTGGCCAAAACCTTCGGTTGTTAATCTGAAATATTTTTGAATGATTTTATCGTAAAGAGCTGCTTTATCTTCTTTAAAAAGCGATTCGTTTTGATTAATAAAATCTCCAATTCCGTAAATCGGTTCTTCTTCTTCAGCGGTTGCCCACGGTGTATCTGTTGGTCGTTGATACAAAACGGTATCAAAAGTTATGGATTGTAAATCTTCCTGAAGCGAATTGCCTTTTACATTGTCTATATTTCCGCCTAATTTTTTAATTTGTTCCAGAATTTCCTTTTTCATCTTTTTGTTCAATTAAATGACATTATTTAAAAATAAGAATTTTCGGTTTATTAAAATATATTTTTAAACAAAAAATGTTCTTGTTCTTATAATTGCATTCACTAAACATCTAAATAAGGATCTAAAGCTTCGGCTAATTTATTAAGCCAATAAAAATTATCCTCAATGTTTTTTACTTCAGATTCTACCGTTTCGCATCCACGCATTACGCATAAAGAAAGAATATGATTTACTTGTCGTATAGTCTTTGCCATATCTTCGGGATCCATCACATCAATAAAAAAATCTTTTAGTCTCGTTTCAACTTCTTTCGAAAGCCCTTCTGTAGTCATTGTCTTATTTTTTAGATTATCCAAATATAATACATTTGTGCGCATGTATGCCCCCGCGTGAAAAATAAATCTTATGACTTTTGAAATATGGATATTTCAGAAGAAACCTTTATTGCAAATCTTGGCATTCACATTAGACAGCTACGTGAAAAGAAAAACTTGTCTCAACAAGATTTAGCTGATGACTGCGGTATTCCGAAATCTCAAATAGCAAGAATAGAAAGAGCAAAAATAAATACTACTGTAAAAACTCTTGTAAAAATTGCCAATGCTTTAGAGGTTGAACCTAAAGATTTGTTGGATTTTTCTATTAAATAAGCCCGAATTCTTGATAGAAATGAAATTATCAAAACAAAGAAAAACAGAAATCCTGATCTTTATTATTTTGATAGTATTTGGCTCAATCTTTTATCTAAACTTTAAAAATCTACATATAAAATTCCACAATAAAACCGGAGAAAACATTGATTCATTGGTTGTTGCAGGAACTTTAATTGGTGATTTGAAAAATAGCAGTTCAACAAAAAACATTGATTTCAAACAATTTGTTTTTGATGGAAGTATACCCTACGAGATAATTAGCGGTAAAATAAAAAACAAAAAAATAGAACAACTTAATTGGAGTTGGTGCGGAACAGATATAAAAACACAAACTAAAGGATCATATATTTTTGATATCAAAAAAGCTCTAGACGAAAAAGGAAATACTTGCCTCTATCTGGTCGAACATAATAAAAAAATCTTCTGGGAAGAATAATAAATTTCTCGAAATAAAAATTTTGCGGTTACAGAAGTGCGTAAAACACTTTTATCAAAGTTTAAAATTTTGACATTTTTAATTTTACAGTAAAGTTACAAATAGCTGAAACAATTCTATTAAGATGAAAAAGACAATTCAAACCATAATCCTTCTTTATTCTTTAGCTTCATTCTCCCAGACCGTAATTAAGGTCGAACCAGATGAAGAAAAAAATAAATACTTCAATTACTATTTATTAGATGAGAATGATAATATGCATCATTTAGGCATTGATGAAAATAATGGCTTTTACAACTTAAAAAATTTAAAACTGGATAGTCTGAAAATCTATCGCTTATATCTAGACGATCGCCGATTTGTAAAAATTGATCAGGAATTAAACCTGAAAAACAATGATACTTTAATCATAAAATTAAAACCCAACCCAAACTGCAATTGCAAATCATTTCCAAAAGACGTTTTTGTTTCTCCTTGCCCTTATTTTACTTTTGCACCTTACGTACCAAAAGAACCTCGAAATATTGATGACGATTTACCAATAATTATATCGCAGAAAATTAAAGATTATCTAAGCTTAAGGGTAGGCGAAGATTTTTACAAAAATGTTTATTTTAAACAAGGTCAGACGTTAGACAGCGTTCATTATAATAAATATTTTAAGACAAATAATCTAACTACACGATATCATTACTATTTATGTTTTGCTTATTCAAACCCGGAAAAAGGAATTGGAGAATATACTTCTAATGTACAATTAGACGAATTTGGCAATATAATTAAGGATATAAATTTTCCTAAAAACAATTCTAAGATCAATGAATTTGTATCTTTTAAAGAAATTAAAAACAAAGCCATTGCTAAAAATTTTTATAATGAAAAAACACAAATAGAAATGTATTATGATCCCAACAAAAACATTTTAATTTGGAAATTCATTAATCCGGAATTTAAACCCAATGGCGTCTTTCTTTTAAAAGAACTAACCTATAATGCGCATACTGGACAGTATTTAGGTTTAAAGACTAACGAAGGTCAGTGGATTGAATAAAAAAACCTTTGTCAAATTTTTAAACTTTGACAAAGGCTATATTTAAATGAACTTATATCACTTATATGGTTTAAAAATTCTAGCTGTTTAATAATTCCAAAACTTTATCAACATTAATTTCGCTATAATCATTGATATAAAAACTACATGGCGGAAGCTGTTCTTTTGTATGCGTACTCAAAACGCCAACGACTTTCATTCCTGCATTTAAGCCTGCCGTAACGCCCGAGAATGAATCTTCGAAAACAATACAATCAGACGGAGAAACGCCAACACGTTTGGCAGATTCCAGATACACTTCGGGATTGGGTTTATGAAATTTTACGTCTTCGCTTGACATTATAGAATCCATTTTATCTTCAAATTTTAGTGCGCCCATAATCAAATCAAGATTGGCTCGCGGTGCAGATGTTGCCACAGCCGTTTTGAATCCATGGGATTTCAGTTCGCCTAAAAACTCCAAATAATGCGGAATGGTTTCGACTTTGTCTTTATAAATTTCACGAAACATTCCTTCTTTTTCATCTTCTAGTTTCACGAGTTCTTCTCCCGCAATTGCACGCTTGAAGAAATGACTCATAATATATCCATTATGTTTTCCGTACATATGTTCTTCAAATTCCTGCTCTGAGTGAGAAATTTGATATTTATCGAAAAATGCCTCGAAAGCTTTTGAATGATGCGGATTGGTGTGACAAATCACGCCATCCATATCAAAAATTACACATTGCTGCTTCATTGTATTTTATTTTTTTAACGGTTGCAAGATAAGGTAATAAAGAGTTATTTCACAGAGATTCGCGAAGGTTTCTCGCAGAGATTCGCTGAGTTTTTTTTAATCTCGCAATCCCGATAGCTATCGGGATTGCGAGATTAAAACCATCAACTAATCCAAATCTTCTTTTTAAACAAATTAGCTGTATGACGTAAATGCTGATTGCATGCGATAAGAATAATTAAAACTACCAAACCATACCCAACAATGGTATAAATTTCCATATCGGCCAATAGAGTCGATTGTTTGGCGACAGTGCTAAAAACTTTTTTGAGCGCTAATGTATTCGATTCATCAAGCGAATATCCTTTTGCAGCGAAGCTCTGCGCAGTTTTGGTGATCGTTTCCTGAGCTTGCGGATTATCTCCGGTTACAAACTGACTTAACTTTAAAAAGTGCTTTTTATTCAGGAATACCATGGCATTTTGCATGACACAAAAGCCAATTGTGCTTCCCCAAAAACGTCCAGAAACGCCAACAATTCCTGAAGAAACCGCCATTTTTGCCGGAACCGATGATGTGGTAAACAAAATCAGGGGAACGAATAAAAATCCAACACCAATGCCTTGCAAAACATACGGAATGATAATATCTGATAAAGCGACATCGGGCACAAAAAGAAACGTAAACCAAAAGTGAAATAACGCAATTAGCGAAAATCCAATGATAAAAATGACTTTGGTCGAAACAGATTTCATGAGGAAATAAGCAGCCAAAATTAGTCCAATTACGTTTCCTAATCCGTTTATGTATTGCACGCCGGCAACTCGGGATGGATCCCAATTCCAGATTGAATACATCGCCGAATGACAAAGACTTAGCGTGGCTCTACTGATGTAAAAAAGGAAGAATAACAAAAAACCAATTCGCAGATTGGCGTATTTAAAAACTTCAAAATTAAAGGTAGGTCTTTTTACCAGAAGTTCTTTAAAGATGAATAATCCTCCTGTAATAA
>Ga0247740_1000229_pt1 | contig 29908 bp, 42 predicted proteins | sample UWRJL148409B2_FD_180942 | JGI IMG/M metagenome (GOLD analysis project Ga0247740, IMG submission 180942) | Plant litter microbial communities from Arlington Agricultural Research Station in Wisconsin, United States - UWRJ-L148-409B-2 | ecosystem: Environmental > Terrestrial > Plant litter >...
CGGCGATCACTGCGGCCGACATGACGAAAGCCCCGCTCCCCAGTGTTCACACGGGGATGCGGGGCTTTCAACGGCGGGCTGCTTGCGAATCCCAGTGCCCCCTCAGCCACTGGGCACTTTTCGTCCCATCGAAAGTTCATCCTCCCTAAGAGAACGAAAAATCCTCTCGGCGCAGATGGCGAGTTCTCAGGGACGCACTGATCGGCCTGCTAGCTCGGCTCAGAGTTACGATCGACCTCGCTTCGTCCGCATTGTCGAGCCGTGACCAATAGTTCGAACGAGCCAGTCGTCAGCTGCTTCGTCGTCAGGCCACCGCCCATCAACGCGCCCCGTAGAAATTCCAATGGGCGACGGCTGACGCAGGCCGGTCGGCTTGGGGGATCATTTTCGTAGGCCACGGTCGACTGGGGGAAATGGCTGTCAGCTTGGTATTTTCGGTCGTCCCTTGTTAGCGTTCACGGCACCAGCCCGAGCATCGAGGTCTGGGCCGACGTATAGACCGTGAAAAGCCTCGTCGATAAATTCCAGGCCATCGACTACATCGCCGACAACGAGATCGCTAACTTCATGCGTCCCTTCGTTGCCGATCCATTTGACAGCGAGAAACAGGTCGGCCGCTCGCTTGCGGGATGCCGACGTATTCCAGGCCTTGATTCGAGTGTCCAGATTGACGAAATGACCGGCGGGACTTCTCGCCTCTATTCCTTCCGACGTGAGGAAACGCTCCACAGAAGTCCGTAATGCTGTCGCTGCCAGGCCCGGTTCAGCGAACAGGATTTTAGCGGCGCGCTCAACCGCCTCGCGGACTGCTTCGGGGACTTCTTCGGGCAGGGGAAGCAACGTGAGCGGTGGGCTGAAGAACTCAACTTGATAGATGTGTCGATACTCCATGCGCTCGTAGTTGGGGTCCGTCGTTTGCACCACCTTGTACGCCCCAAGGGCTGTAACCACTTGGCCACAACTGGCGTTTTCGCAAACGGCGCGAGCTTCGAATGAGCCGACAATATATTCCGGATCAAACCAGTCCTCCCCGTGGAGGTGTCGAGTTTCGCCGCTTTCGTTCGTCGTTGGCTCACCAAAGCCAATGTGTCCACGATCGCAAGTCGGGCAGATCGGGCGGGGCCAGTTTGTTTCTCCCTCGATGGAGGCGCCGAACTCGCGAAGGATCTGGTTCCGGGCATTCGTCATCGACGACTTCTCTTCCTATTGGCTACACGAAGCGCTTCCGTTGCAACAGTGCCATAGCGACGAAACGATCAGGCCCAAAAGCCGCAGGCACATCATCTCGCATGACAAAGCTCGCCGCTATGCTCAACGAGACTCTTACAGAAAGTTCATTCGATGCGAAAACGGCCTTCCCAAGTGCGAAGAGACGCTCAGGCCGCCGCCGAAGAGAAGGCTCGAAGGCTGAAGCAACTAGCTCTTCGCATCCAGTTGATCCATGATGAAACAGATCTGATGCGAGCGGACGCGGCAGAACGACAACGGTCCGTGGATTCGAAGGCGTCCTTCCTCGCGATCGCTGCGGGCGTTGTCATTGCCGCGTCGGCGTCGAGCAACTGGGACCAGCCTTGGGTTCTCGCAGTCCTTCCCATGTTGTTCTCGGCGCTGGGACTTGCGTCCGCCGCGATAGCATTGCGGCCAGGGACCAGGGAGGGCGTGACCCCACAGATTTTGTTCAATCGATGGGCCGACTCGGAAGCATCAGTCGGGACCGTCGAGATCGATCTTCTCAAGTCGAAAATCCAAGCGTTCTCCGCCCGTGAAAATGTCATCCGTTCCCGAGCGAGAGCGACAAGCGTTGGTTTCATCTTTCTTATAGCGGGCGTAGCCTCACTAGCAGTCATTTTTGCCCTTGAATCTGTATAGGAGCGCATCGTGGGACGACCAGTCGCAGACGACGAGTACTTTGGTGATGACAACGACATTGACCTCAGCGGACTGACCACGATGCATGGCGACAGCCTCACCGCAAGCGGCGGCCTGGCAGACGGCGAGACTGTACATCTTCATGAGTCTCTTAACGAAGGACCGGTTGAGGGCGAGTAGTCGTCCCGCCCTAATCGTTACCGAGCCTCTAAGTGTCCCCGAGGCGAAGCCTCAGTCGAGCTCTAACGGCATGGCATCAGCGATCTCGTTGGCGAAGTACCACCCGGTCCTCGTCCAGCCATCGTGCTCGTTGTACCGCAGCGCTTCGTGACCGACGAGCGACACTCCCACCCAGACATCGGTCACCCCAGGCGGGAGGGCCAGGTGTTCGGCCGGAAATGGCGAGTCGTCGTGTCTCGAGGTCCGCATAACTGACCACTTGCTGCTGATTGTCGCCCAGATGAAAGCATGCCCGCCGCCCTCGCCGTGAGCGAAAAGCTTCTCCGGTACGTCGGTAGCGACTGCGAAAACCTCGCGGACGAAGTCGTTCAAGTCGCCGGGATTCTCCCAGCTGCTAAAACCGTCCGACATCAGACTGATCCTCGGCTTATTGGACTCGACTGGAAGGATCCCGGTGATCCCGCTGCGGCGCAGTATTTCGGGGTAGTCCCGATCGGATTCGAAGTAGGGCTTCGGTTGGAGCCCCGCCAATAAGACTCGCAACCCAAGGGCGAGCTTGCCGATCTTGACCCAGTGAGAGAGTTGCACGACCCACGATTGCGAGCCCGCGGGCAGATCGATGGAATGGCCGATCGCGTCCAGAGCTGCCCAAAAACTCGCGTAGACGGCAAGCGTGTCGCTGACCACCTCGAGGGGCATCTCGCCATCGGGGGCGATGATCACGGCGTCAACCATCTTGTTGCGTTTTGCCGCCACTCCTTCGTAACGTTTCACCGGAACGCCGAGAACATCGCTGACGACGCGGCGCGCGGCGAATTCGTTGGGAAGTTCGCCGTTCGGAAGCCGTCTCATCGCCCAACAGCGTATCGTCCGGTCCATACGGGCGTGGCCCTAGTCAGGACTGACCGATGATGCTGCGCCTCTTGTCATGCTTTGGGAATTAACGCCCGACCTCGGACGTTGGCCTCGTTGGGAGTGCCCAATTTCGGAGCAGTCCATCATTGGAATACATCGCGAACGGACTTTCGACTCGCCTGTAGGTATTTTCTAGAAACCCGGACATAATTAGGTAAGCCAACGGCTCGACGCCGTGGCTTATTCGACCCCACGCCAGTTAGGGATCTGCAATGACTTCGACTCAGCCCAGCGCTAAAGGCTCTGCCGCGCGGCAGGCACAAGCAAACATTCGTCTCCGCGAAGAGGCGAACCTCGAGCGAGCGACCAAGGCAGCCGAAGCAATCCTTGCCGCCGAAAACGGCTGGTTGTCGCCGTGGAACTTCCTTTACACGGTGGCGTCGACCGGGAAGGTCGACCAGTACACCGCTCAAGTGGCCTTCGACAACCTGACCTCTTCGGGGAAAATGGAGTTCGTCAGCGGCCAGGGCGTCCGCAGTATCGTGCCCGCGCACTGAGTCACAACGCCGCACAGTTGGATTCGACGCGCGTCGCGATGCAAGCAACGCTGCCCACGCCCACTTAGAAAGACGGTAACTCTCAGTGAGGGAGGAAACTACTGCTCCCGGCGAGGAACGCCCCTCCGCGTCAGCAGATTCGCGAGAAGACTGGCGATCTTTCGGCGATGTTGACTCAGACCGAATCCTCTATTCGACTGAGTTCCGACGCCTCGCCGGGGTAACTCAGGTCGTCCCACCCCAAGATGATTTCGTCCTGCACGACAGGTTGACCCACAGCCTCAAGGTCGCCCAGATCGCCAGCAGCTTGGCGAAGTCGTTGACCGCTCGGGCGGCGACCGACCTCGGGATGTCGGACACGGCGCTCGCTGAATTCGTTCGACCCGAGGTCTGTTACGCCGCCGGCATGGCGCACGATATTGGACACCCGCCCTTCGGTCACGCTGCGGAAGTGCAACTTCAGAAAGAGCTCGGGCCGGGGCCAAAAACCGCGAAAGGCGAAAAAGCGCTGCCGCCGACCGGGCGCCCCGAACTTCGCGACTCTTTTGAAGGCAACGCGCAATCCTTCCGAATCGTCACCCGGCTCAGTTTCCGGAAGCCGATTACCAGTGCGGCGTCGGACGGGTTGGACCTTACATGGCGGACGCTTGCCGCGATTGCAAAATACCCGTGGCTCAAAGGAGATCATCCGGCCGAGATCGACAAGCTCAATGATAAGTGGAGCATCTACGACAGCGAGGCGCCTTACCTCGACGAGCTTCACGACCGAGGGCTCGTGACCGAGACGCGCGTCGGAGGCAAAGTCGTCTCTGTGACCAGGTCCGTCGAAGCCGAAATTATGGACTGGGCGGACGACATCGCCTACGCCGTCCACGACATCGAAGACTTCTTCCGCTCCGGACGCATACCTCTCGACCGGGTGAAACACCTATTCGCCCTCGAATCCGTGGTCAATCAGGACTTCGCCAACGAATCGACCAATATCGAGCTGCTGGAGTTGCTCCGCTACAGCATGAGCAAACTCACCAAGCTGGCTCCCGAAATCCCGGAGATCGCAGAGTGGAAGATTCCGCAGATGGCACCTCATGTCAGAGACGAGGCGGTGCTCTTCTTCCCGTCTGAGCCATTCGATGGCACCCGTCGCGCGCACGGAGAGCTGACCATTTTCGGAAGTCGAATGATCAACTATCTCGAACAAGCAGCTTCGTTGGAACGCAACGGAAGCGGGGTCAAGCTGAAAGTGTCCGTCGAAGGTCGGGTGGTCGCCGAGTTCCTAAAGAGCCTCACCTACTACTTCCTCATCCTCGATCCGTCCGTAGAAACCATGCAGGTCGGCCAGAAGCGAGTCGTCGGCGAGCTGTACCGCGACCTCCTCGCTCTTGCCCGCGATGTATTCGAGGACGATTTTTCCAAACCAGGGTCAGCAAAACGAGTTCCAGTGCGCCTGCGGGAGTACGCCTCCAAGGCGCTCGGGGATGCGCAACAATTCTCCGGCGACGGGGATGGAATAGAGGCCCCGGACAACTCCGAACTTCTCGCTCGCGCCGTAGCGGACTTCATCTGCGGCCTCACCGACAAACAAGCTACCCTGCTCCACAAGAAGCTGACCGGTAACCCCAGCGGCGGCTTCTCTGCCAGCTGGTTGAGTATCTGACCGAGAGCCGGCGACGGCAGATGACAGACTTCTGCTCATGGTAACAACTGGTGCCCGCGCAGCGCGGCTCAGCGCCATCCTCGCTAAACGCGGCCACGTCCTATCTGACCGGAAACCGGCGGCACCGCGATTGTCGAGCTTGGACGCCAACTCAGTTGATGCGATGCTCGAGCTTTATCGATCGATGGGTGGGATCGGCGACCACCCGCCTCTTCGTCCCGGATCGTGGGATCTCGCCTTCACCAACGGGCTCGTAATCGAGCTGGACGAAGAGCTCCATTTCAACCGGTATCGAGCGGCCACTCTCGCCAGGGATAAGCCTTGGTCGCTGGATTACACCGCGCAATCTCGAGCACACGAGCAGGAATGTCTCCGTGCCGGACGATGGGGGCGCCGGTGGAGCAGCCGCCCTTCCGTGGCGATGTTCGGACCGGCAGACCTGCCGGGGGTCTTTGCCGCCAATGGTGCTCCCCGGTGGAAACAGCGCGCTTTTTATGACGCAATGAAAGACGTCGCAAACGGGGTCAAACTGGCGCGACTGTCCGTTCACGACCGCGTCGGAGATCTGAGTCTCGGTGTCGCTTTGAGGCCAGGGTCAGAACCAGACGGAGACGCGATCGCAGATCTGCTCGAGCGCCGCTCGCAGCCGTTGTGAGGACCGACCAGCAATTCGCCGCAACGCGGAGGCTCGCGCCGTGGGGTCGAATCGCTTTCAAAAAGCGAAGGCACAAACGGCTCTTCCTCACCGAATTTCGCCTGGCGTGTCGAATACCGAGCAGTGCGCCGCGCGCCACCGCGTCGGTTCCGTCTGGGCAATCGGAAAGAGGTGACAACCCTGAGTAACGACAACGCACGACATGTTGCTCCAAGGCTAAAGGCGGATGGGACGTCAAGGCGCCTGGGGCGACCAAGGCATCTGCACACAGCGCCCAAAACCAGGCGCGCACCGCAGCGCCTGAGCGGACGCTCCGATAGAAATCGCTCGAGCCGTCGATGGAGTCACCCCGGTACTGGTCGCATCGATGGCGGCTGCCACCTCCGAGTGCGCGAACCCGACAGGCCCTAGCGGGCCGCGGCGCGGGAAGTAGCAACTCGAAGGACTCTCTATATTGCGACGGGCCCGCGCCCCTGCACCTCCAGCGATTCGCCCGCCGTACCGAGAACACCTCGCCCTCTGATCGGAGAACGAGAGGTGATGATCTCGAACGCCGGACGGGGAAGGCCTGGGCCTCTGAGTAACTGGTCGGAGGAGATACCTGCATCCTCGAGCATTTTCACCGCTTGGGGCAGCAGCGATGGCATCTCGAGAACACCAACACTCCCAGGCTCCGCACGTCGCCATCCGCGTTGAGAAATAGCGATCATTGCGTTGCGATGGCTGACATCGCTCATGATCCCCAAGGCGCGAGCACGGAAGAGAAGTGATTGCATACTCACGCCCCAGTGCTCTTTCAACGCCCGCAGCTGCGTCCATCCGTCGCCAGTGGTGGACTTGGGAAGGAGCGGTGCGATCTCCTCCGCGGGCATCAGGAATTCCGACGCGAATCGGTGCGCTTGGTCTTCAACTGTCCGCCCCCCGGGTTCTGCGTCCGAATGCATGATCAAATGCCCGAGCTCGTGCGCGACGTCGAATCTTTGCCGGTAGTAGTCATCCTTTTCCGGGTTGAGAACGATGACCGGCCTCGTGGAACTTTCGAACGAGTACGCGTCGATCGAAGCCGTTTGTGAGGGGCTGAAGACGACCAGCACGCCGGCATTCTCGACAAGCCGAATGAGATGAGGGACAGGACCGGCGGCCAGATTGAGGTGACGTCGAGCTTCCCGAGCCGCCTCTTCGGGCAGCCCGGCGATTGTCTGCGTCCCGTCTACGGGCACCGACGGGAGGTCGGGCGCCGGAAACTCAACGGACTTCTCAAGGAGCGACGCGACGTCCGACGCCAAACGTCCGTACGCGTACGCCTGGTCTTGCAGCTTCTGACTAGTCGCCCGAAGCGATCGAAAATGGGGCATCGCGGGAACGAACGCATTGATTCCCGCTGGGTGGAAGAAGTGCGGCTCCACCTGCAATGCCAGACACAGTTTCGCGACGGCGGCTTCATTCGGTTTCTGTGCGCCGGATTCCCAACCTGATACGGATGCCGGCGCCATGCCGATCCTGTCCGCGAGTTCGATCTTCCTGAGTCCCGCAAGCTGCCGGGCGAGGGTGAGTTTCTGCGGGTCGAAGATTACGGAAACGATAGAGGACCGTCCCGTCGGACGGTTAGTTGTAGACATTGTTGCGGTGGCACTTTCTAGTTCTGGGTTTCGGAGCGCGTAATGGGTGCCTGTGGTCGAAGGCGAACTGAGGCATCGGGTGCGATCGGGACGGGCGGAGTGCCGGGAAGGCGGCTCGTCGGTTCGTCGGTAGGCCGGTCGGGAGACCCGAAGCCGCCGCGCGCGACAGGTTTCCGCCAGTGCCAGGATCCCTCACCTGGCTGGTCCGATGCACGGCTGCGACCGAAGTACATCTCGTAGTCACCCCGCTCGCCGTCGAAGCCGTGGGCGAGAACGAACGTCGTACCTTCGAATGGAAGGTCCGGGTCCGGCGCTAGTTCGAAGTCTTCGTCTCCGGGTTCCCACAGAGTGCCGTAACCGTAGTCGAAGTGCTGCCGGCCGACGGTCTGCTTGGTCTCGCTCTTGTCGTTCCAGTTGATCCTGTCGATCTCGCCGTACGGCATCGACTGCAGCACCCATCGGATGGTGCCAACCGACCATCCTGGGGAGCCGGCGTAGTCGTTGCGTTGGATCTGCGAACGATCCAGGGCGAGGAAATCGCTGAACGCGTCAGGGTTGAGTCCGGTCGCGAGCAGGTCGAGGCCTCTCTCGGTAGGTTCGCCTTCGGGCAGCTTGTACTTGCCCGCCGAGGCGAGGCGGTCGAACAGATCGCACGCATACTTATAGGCGAGCAGACCGATGACAGCCTGGTCGTGGCCCGCGTCGGGATCGAAGTCTTTGTTGACTCGCCAGAAAACCCATTGGCCGACCCAGCGAATAAGCTCGAGAGAGCGGCTGTCCTCGAGTTGCTGCAGCGTTTCTGTTTCTTCTGACATGTGTCGATCGTCGCACACTTTCAGTAAATTATGTATGAAAACGCCGATATTCGTCTTGTTCCAGTCGTTCAGCGCATCTGCAACATGAGACGCTGGTGCCTGCGTTCCCGATGCGCTCGAGGGCCGCTGTCGCGATGGGGATCGACGCCTTGCAGGCGTCCACGCCTAAGAGTCAGGCTGGACAGCGAGATTTGCACACTATTGCCCCGGTAATCAGAAATCGCGATTGCGCCATCGACCCGTGCCAAATCCACCTGTGGAGAATTTATCCACAAGTCGGCGTGTCGAGTTCGCAGGTTGTGAATAACATTGCTGTAATTCGGACTTGGCTTGGATAAGTCCGCAGAATTGCCCCTTATTGCCGCTTGTATGGCTCGTGGAGCGGACAGGAGCACCCAGAGACCATCGATGAGCGGGAGCGGATATGCGCCCGTTAGACGGGCGCGTGTCGGATCATTCGTCTAGGATGTGACGTGTAACAAAAAGAACCCCGATCGGCCTTGGTCGAGGGGGTTCGAACGGCAGATCGGGGTTGCAGTGTCTTTGAAGGGACTCTTCGACTTTATGCCCTCAATGAGGCATACACCAGTTGGCGCCACGCCCGCTGGTCGTGTATCTGTCCGGTCATCGAATGAACGGAGCACGAAAATGGGAAAATCAGCAAGTTCAGGAAAGCCCTCGAAGGCGTCGCTGTCGAAAGCCGGTAAGACGCTCGCGTCGAACTCGTCGTCGAAGAGGTCCAAGTCCAACGCCGGCTCGACGCTCGGAAAAGGCTAGTCAGTAGGAGCGCCGGGGCGGGCGACCGCCCCGGCACTTCCTGCCGAGCAAGAGGATCGAATGTATACACAAGAATGTGCTGAATGCGACGGGACCATGATTCTTAGTGTCGCGCCGGTCGAGCGGCGAAAAGCAGGAACACTCTTCAGCTCCCCCCAGAACATCGACGAGTGGCGGTGCCCGAATGGTCACTTTCGGCCGGTTTCCGACTCGGAGTGGCGGGCTTACCAGTAGGCCCATCCGGGCCGCCCCAGCATTGCGCGCCCCCGGATAGTCTTCGGCTATGGAAATCGCATCATCCGAAGCTCGCCAGGCGCTCCATTATCTGAGCTCGGTACAACGACACGGCCACTCCCCGACAGCGGCCGAGCTCGACGCCTACGCGGGCGGACCCACCCCTCGATTCTTTCCTGCACCCGGCAGCGGGATGATGCATTGGACCAGTGACTTCGAAGAGTTCCAACGATCAGCGGATTTACGGGCGGGAAGAGCATCCTACGAGAGCTTCTCCGTCTATCTCGTCCGCCTAGGGTGGGCGGCGGTCACCGCCGATGGACGTCTCTCGATTACCGCATTGGGCAGTGCGGTGCTCGGTGCGATGAACGACGAGGCCGCGATGGACATCCAGATGGTAGTCGCAAAGGCGATCGACCCGGACGATCCGTTCGCGTACGCGAAGGTCATTGGCGAGATTGCGGGAACCGACGACGCGATGGTCGTCGATCCCTATTTGAAGATCGATGGTCTGCAGGATCTGCTTCGCCTGTCGAGCGTGAGTAGGGTCTTGACCTCGGACGAGTCACGTCCGGGGCGATCCAAACCGAGCCCGAAGATTGCGGTATTCGAGCACATGGTCGGAGCATCCGTTGTTGCCGGATTTGAACTGCGGGTACTGCCCCTGGCCCAAATGCACGACCGGTATGTAATTCCAAAGTCGGGTTCTGTGCTGAACCTGACCACGAGCTTCAATTCGATCGGGCAACGGATCGGCGTCGCCGTGTGGTTGCCGGACCTGCCAAGTACCGCGATCAGGAACGCTCATGACACCCTCTGGGAAGCAGGGGAGAAAGTCGCACGGCAGCCCGCGCCCGGGACCTCGAGCGCCCCGGGCGAAACGACGTCCTGACTACGGCACGTCTTTGAGGAGGCCAGCAGCCTCGAGCACCCCCGCTTCGCCAAGGTAGCGTTCACGGGTGCTCTGCGGCACCTGTGCCCACACAGACGGCAGTTCCCCAGTCCGGGTGGCGAACAGCAGTTTGCCTACTGTCTCGATTAGTTCCAAACGATCCGTCGCGTGGGCTTCTTCGGGCGTGACCATGGGGTTGTCCTCGTTTTCCGACCAGGACGGTTGCCTGGTCGCGAGTTACATGCGCGGCACGAATCGAGCCGGAGGAATTAGCGCCGCGTTTGAAGCAGCGAGCGTACTGCGCCGGCGAAGGTCGCCATCTGCTCGAGCGTTCCATCTCGGGCGATTCGTCCGAAGGCCTGTCCCACGGCAATGTCCGAGAAGCCATTCTTCCGAAGCCAGACCAGAATGAGATCTATGTCGATCGAAGAGCCGAACGGCCAGTCGCGCGATGCATTCGACTTGACATTCCGCGACGAAGCTTCTGTTTTCGATCCGACCGCGATTTCGTCGAACAGTGCTGGTTGAGGCTCCGAGCGGCGGGACGCGGTCTGCTTGGCTAGCGCCGGGGCCGAAGGGGCTTCCACCGGCTGAGATCGCCGCACTCGGGGCCAGTTGCCAGAAGGAAGCTCTGTCAGGGTTGTGCGGTGTTTGATGAGGACGCTCGGGCCGAAAGACGTGTTCGCCCAGGCCCACGCGGATTCGCGAACCGTCGATTGCTCGGTAGTGAACGTCAGCCATCCAAGCCCAGCCAGGGCCGGCCTCCCGTCAACGAGACCGACGACGTCCAGCTGGCTGTGCGGTGGGGTCCAACGCAGGATGTCCGGGTATGAGAACTTCGGCGCAGGGCGCCCGGCACTCACTCGAGTAAGCCGGTCCGCTTCGTCGTGAAGATACTTGCGGTCCTGTATGCCTTCCGGTGCCGGCATGGCTGTTGCTGCGCCGACTACCGCGGCGACCATCGTCGCTATCGTGTCGGTATCGGTGCCGAGGGCTGAAGAGGCAAGTACCGCTCCGTGCCGAGGGTCATCGGGCAGCGCTGCAGCGAGCACCATCGCCGCGACAACGGTTGCCGTGCCACTGCCGCGGGTGTCTTTGTCGGTGAGGCCGAGGACACGGCCGGCTTCGACGTAGGCGTCCGCCGCGGAGCGGGCGCGGCTAGGTTCCGCAAACCCCCCGATCGCATCGACTAGGGGGGCGCAGTCAGCCAGAGCCCTGCGGCATTCGTCGACTGTCGCCGACCATGCGACGTCGAGAGACTCATAAGTCTCCGATTCCCAACGCGGACGCCAGTAAGAGATCAGCTCGTCGTCGCGATCGAAGACCGAGACCGCTTGGGCGGTCCGTTCCAAGAGTCCGTGCCAGTCGCGTGGTGTAGGTGTGGTGCCGTGCTCGAGAGCATGCGCAAGCGACAGGGCGTGTAGTACAGCTCCGACGAGCGCCCGCGGGTGCCCGTGGGTGACGATCGAGTTGCGGATGACGTCTGTCAGGTATCTGTCGCCTTCCAGTTCTCGTGCAGCCCACACGTGTGGCTGGATTCGCATGGCAGCCCCGTTGCCGCCTGCCTTCGTCCACCCGGGGAAGAAGTTCGTCGACCAGGTCGCTCCGGACTTGGTCATGTTCGTGGCGGCTGCGCGGGAGGCGCGGCCGCCGCCGAGGGCGTAGGCGGGCCAAACGGTCAGTTCGACGCGGGCGAACGCTTCGACGTCGAATCCGTCGCCGGAAATTGCCCTCGACGTTGCAAGTCGAAGCTGTGTGTCGTCCGAGTAGCTTCCTGCCGGCAGTTCGATAGCGACACCGAACTTCCCGCCGACTCGACGCGTCCAGGCGAACGTTTCCGTCAGCGGCCGGCCTTTCGTCCGCGTCTGGAACAACCGTTCATCGACGAGTTCGGAGACGAACCCGAGAGCGTCTGCCCACGCGGACCAAAGAATCGACGCGGTCGCCCTGTCGAGCCTTACGAGTTCTTGTCCGGAGGGACCGGCGGAGGCTGGTTGTGATCCGGGCATCGCGGTCCTTTCGTCGTCAGTGTGGCTGGATTGCTGACGCGACATCCCGCTCTGCGAAGAACAAGTATCTGTCGTCACGCTGTGATGAATACGTCTGGATTGCACGCTACAGCAACATCGGAGAGGTCAACTTTCGAGGCGGCAGCAAACACGGCGAGAAACCCAGCGACTTCGTCGACCTGTTCTGGTTCGGCTACGTAGAGCGCGCGTAGGTGCTCAAGCCCGATAGAGACAGGGTAGAGGACTTCGGCTTGAGCGTCGGTCGGCAGCGAATCGGGCATGCCTGCGTATCTCTTCGACACGGACCCGTAATGGCCCCATTCGACGGCAGGTGCGAACAGCGCGTCGAACGCGTCGACGCCGCTACCGCGGAGCGCACACCCGTAGGTATTGTTCGTCGTCGCGAATTCGACATTGTCGTGGCCGACAATTTCGACGTCGAAGGCGAGAACGACCCACCAGATGTCGTCCTCGGGGTGCCATTTCTTGGACGACTTCAGCATCCGTCCGTTCACACGCGAGATCGACAGGTTGACCCAGTCGGTCCAGTCGGCGTCGCCAGCGCGGCTGGGCGAGTTCATAAGACGTATGTTTTCGAGGTACTCGTCCTCTTCGAGCCGGTCGTGGCTGAGAAGCTTCTCGGACGCGAGGATGCCGACTAGTCCGCGGTTGGTGCTGAAGTGCAGGATCTCAGTGATACCGCGTCTCCGAGCGTTAGCCAAAACGGCGGCCCCGGTGGCGCTCACACGCCGACTTCCGTGTAGGTACCGTCGTTCATGAGCGCAATGACCGATGACGCCTCGGACTTCTTATATCCGATAGTGACTGATGTCCTTGCCCGGCCCAAGCCCATCGCGACGAGACGTCGCAGCGACTCGAATTGCGAATCGCCGGCCTCTTCGCCGTGTGGGGTGACCTGCTGATTCAGTCCCAACAGGATTACATGGTCGAACTCGAGCCCCTTAGCAGAGTGCAGGGTACTGATCGCCACGTGTTCGTCGCCGCCCGGCCAAGTGGACTTCTGCGTGAGCTCCACCCAGGAGATCAGCTCGGCGTCGAGGCGTGTGCGCACGGTGTCGAACCAGCGTCCTCCTCGTGGCTTCAGGAAGGCGACAGATTCGTTAGCGGCAACGGCGGGCTTCACGACATTCTCGATCGCCCAAGTCAGCTGGCCGTTGTACAGACCAGTAAGAACTGTCGGAAGCGGGCCCGACCTCGTGGCCGCCGTGAAGTCAGGCAGCTCGCCGTCATCGCCGATTTCCAGCCCTTCAACGAAGGGTCGCGCAAACGCCGCGATCTCACGCGTGTTCCTGTAGTTCTTCTTCAGCGTGCGAGTCGTGTTGGGAGCGGCGTTCGCCTCACGCCAGGTAAAACCACGCGGATAGATCTGCTGCGCGGCATCCATGACGAAAGTCACCTGGTGGTCGGCGGCGACATGCGCCATGACGGTCCTGAGCTGATTGGCAGAGAAATCCTGCGTCTCGTCGATGACTACGACGTCCCATGGCTCCGCGGAGATCTTGTTCGCGGCGACGGCGAGGTCGTTCCAGTCAGACCATCCGAACTCCGCTTTGCGGTCCCGGTAAGGGTAAATGACCTCGTCAAGCAGTCGGCGGCGAGTAACCGCCTCCATCCTCGGCGACTGGCCTCGGCCGATACGTCGGAGTCCGATGTAGTCCTCGAGGTTCTCTGGCTCGAGTCGGCTGATCACGTACTCGACTTCGTCCTTGACGAAGTCGAGGTCGCCGCCGAATTTTCGGCAAAGCCCGCGCAGTAGTGCTTCGCAGTAGTCCGGTTCAAGATTTACCGTTTCCGATGCCAAATCACGAGCGAATTTAGCGAAAGTGACTACGCGCAGCTCGAGCCCCTCGAGCTCTTTGATCTGCTCCTTCGCGAGGGCTTCGATGTAGCCCTTCAGCGTCGTATTGAATGTAAGGACCAGGACGCGAACCGGGCCCGGCAGGTCAAGCCGCGCCTTCCGGTTCAGCCAGAATGCGCAAAGCTGGCGGAGCCGGAGCAATGCGGTTGTCGTCTTCCCACTGCCAGCGGCCCCTTTGATCAGGAGTACGCCCGGTTTGTTCTCGGTGAGCAAGGCGAGCTGTTCAGCGGTCGGAGGGACTTGTGGGAGTAGTCGCATTTCGTTCTCCAAAATTGCGGTCGGGTATGGCGCCATTGGTACTTATGAGTGAGCCGAGGAGTCTTGCATTCGACTCATGGAACAGTGGTCAGGTCCTGCAGATCATCATCATGAGCGTCCATGCGTTCGTGGTGTCCCTCGAGATAGCGGACAGCGAGTGAGCCGCCGCGGTCCCGATGTATCGGGCGCCCTAGCCAGCCGTTGGCACCGCGGAAAGGTGCGCAATTGCAGCCTCTGTGGTGCTCAGAGCTAAACGATCATCCAGCGGAGCACCTGCCGGGAGCACCGCGCGAGCCATCACCGGGCCAAGGAGCATGTCGCAGACGAAATCAATGTCGATGCCGTCAACAGCGACCTCGCCCCGCCTGCCTGCGGCCTCAAGCACTCGAGCGACATTGGCACGTCGCGGAATGATGAAGTGCGAGAGGAAAGTGTCGAGCATGGCGGGCTCGGACCGAGCTGCTTCCAGGAACCCGGGAAGTGAGTTCCGGAAGACCGGGGCTGCGAACATCTTCACCTCTTCACGCTGGAGAGTCAGTAAGTCGTCGAAGAGCGAGCCAGTATCGACTGCCGCTCCGGTCCCGAACCGGATTCGAATCACTTCAAACGCGATATGAGCGACGTTGGGGAAACGGCGATAAAACGTCGGCCTCGTAGTCCCGGCGTCCTCGACCAGACGGTCCACTGTGAGGCCCGTGAAGCCCTCGGCAACCATGACTCTCTCGGCTGCCTCAAGCAAGGCTTCGGTGATACCCGCGACGTGAGGTCGACCACTTCGATTACTCTCCATTTCGTAACATTATCAGCCGCGCCTAATCTGACGAATAGTCGCAAAGATACGACTGGTTATGTAATGTAGTCCCATGCCCGCAGAGACCCTGACCGTCAGCCGACGAGACGTCAGGCCGACAGATCTAGGCGATGTACTCGGACCGGCCGAAGACAGATACTTCGGGGCGGGGTATCGAGACGTGCGGTACACGCTCGAAGATCCGACCCGTGGGCCAGGCTCTACCGGGATGGCATCGGCAATAGCTTCAGCCGCTTATCCCGAGCGGTGGTCCGTCGGATCGGACGGGTCACGGCGCATTCCACACTTAAGCTCCGTGGACGCCATAGTCCTGCCGCTAATGGTGCTGGAAGCTCTGACAGGGAGCGAGGACCGCGAGCGTCTCTCCTCCCTCTATGTCGAATCGATAGAGCTTCGCGCCGGTCCGACGCCCTGGGAGAATCTCGACGCGGTGCCCATCGGCCTCGAACTGAGCGGAAACGACCAGCTGCGGACACTCAGCGGGTCAGTCGGGAACATTCGTTCGCGCCTGACTCTGAAGCGAGCTCTTGGCGACGGTTCCGTTCGGCCGCCGAAAGCCGAACCGACCACTGTCTACGGCGGCTTGTTCCAATCCAACACGTCTCGCACGCAGTCATCGCAGCTGGTCCTGGCGGGTCCGGTGCTGCACGCGAGTCACCAACACATGATCGAACGCCCCCTCTGTGCAGCGCCCGGAGTGGAGGCAGATTTCTGGCCCGCGATGACAGTGATCGACTATCTGGTCATGATGGGCCAGCTCACCCAGGGAGCCGTCTACTCCGCTGGCGGTACGGATCGTGCGCACGTCGGAACGCTGTGGATGAGGACGATGAAGATCGCGCTCGACGGACCACCGTCGCGAACACCCGAATTCCAATCTTCAACACGACTGATTCGTGATCGCGCGATCGAGCACGGCGGTCGGCGAGTTCACGACGTGATTGTCGAGTCGTCGGCAACTACCGGGGTCCGAGCCCGCTCGTCTCTCGCCTATAACGAAAGCACAGACCGATGACAGATGGACCTCCGGCTCTTCATGACAGCAAGTGAGGGGGGGCACTGATGAGAGCAGAGTCTGGAGTCATTCTTCGCGTCGCCGCACAGCGACTCGCCTCCATTCCTCTTTCGCTGGTGACCTTGGAGGAGATCGCCTCGGATGCGGGTCTTCCCCTCACCACCGTGGCCGAATACTTCCCGTCTGTTCGAGCAGTCGGAGCCGGGATTCTCGACCACGAGCGCGAGAGTATGCGTGCGGCGCAGGAGGCCGCTTTTGCGGCCACAAGCGCCCCGCTAGCCAGGCTGATCCTTGTTTTCCGCGCGGTGGGAGAGAACTTGGCAAACGACATCGTTGTTCGAGCCGGAGTTCGGATCGCCGCCGAATCGCGTCATCTTTTCCCCGAAAGACGCTTGGACCCGTTCCTCACCTGGGAGAAGTTCGTGACAGCTCAGCTGACGGAGGCCCACTCCCGTCGCGTCCTTCGCGCAGGCGTCGACATCCCCGAATCGGTCAGGATCATCGTTGCAGCGGGGATGGGAACAAAGGAGCTGATCAGCTTCCGCGACGCCTGGCCTGAGGCTCCCGAACGGTTCGAAGGCACGATGACTGCAATCCTCGGTCTTCTCGTACAAGGACGACGGAAGACCGACCAGCTTCAGGAGAACTGAATGAACACCATCCCCCGCCCCTTCGCTGTAGTCACTGGTGCGTCTGGTGGGATCGGGAAAGCAATCGCGCTACGCCTGCACACCGCTGGTTATTCGGTCCTCGCGCACTACGCGCGAAACAACGGCGCCGCGATGAAGTTGAAGGCGGAGATCGACGGCGATGGAGGACAGTGCTTCGTGACTCAGGCAGACCTTGCCACTGTGGAGGGCTTGAATAGCGTCACGGAAGCCGTCGACAGGATTATCGCCAGCGAACCGCGGCTTGAGCTACGGGCGTTGGTCAATAACGCTGCACGGCTTCTCGGGCCTTCCTTCGAAACGGCAACCGTGGAACAGTTCGACGACTTCTTCGCGCTGAACGCACGAGCTCCATTCTTCCTCGCACAAACTCTCGCAGAACGCATGGTCCGCGGCGGCAGCATCGTGAACATCTCCTCCGCCGGCGTTCACTTCTCCAGCCCGAGCGACATCGTGTACGCGATGAGCAAATCCGCCGTCGAGTCATTGACCGTGAACGCTGCCGAGGCTCTCGCGCCTCAACAGATCCGCATCAATACGGTCATTCCAGGTTTCACGGACAACGGGCACGAGGCGTTCAAGAACCCAGAGATTCTCGCTTACCTTGCTGGATTCTCGGTCCTTGGAGGCGTGTCGGCACCCTCTGCAGTCGCCGAGGCAGTCTGGTTCCTGGTGTCTGACAGCTCCCTCCGCACAACCGGCTCGACGTTGGACGTCAGCGGCGGCAGCACATTGGGGGCCCGCCCCAAGTCCGCGATCTCCCTCAAAACCGTTGCGGATGAGGCGGCCGCCCGGTCAATCGAACTCACCGACGGCGTCTCGACGTAATACCGCGGCGCGCTGGCCCCATCCCTCGCCTTACTTCGACACCAACGATCCCGGAGCCGAAGTCAGACTGGCGCGCACCGGCGTGCGAACCTTGGGGTCGAGCTCAAACGAGCGATCTTGCTCCTGCCGCGCATGTAATAGGCGCAGTGTCACATCGGCACCGTTCGAAGGCGTGCACGACCATCAGTCGATTCCGGTCGGGGCCCTTTGACTCCGCAGGAAGCGAGACAACATGCCCACTCTTCACGCCCCCTCGTCGATCGGGCGAACCGCTGACGACGCGCGACGAGCCGTTTGGCGCGCGGGCGACAGCATTCGTGCTGCCCGTTTCGCCTTGCGAGTAGCCATCAATCAGGCGGTGAAAGCTTGCGAGTGGGACGGCATGGACGTTCGTGAGATCAGCGTGAAGCTCGGCCTGTCGCGTCGACGTGTGAGAAGAGAGCTCCGCTCCAGCTACGCCTGGTTGGAGTCCGGTGACGGCGTCGATCTGAACAGCCGTGCGGTCGCGATGAACTGGATCGGCGTTTAGATCGCCACTGCTCTGCTGAAGCCCCACGTATGGCTGGCGTCGCGCGCACACGTTGCCACCGGACCCCTCTTAGTAACGGTCCTTTTCGGGCGCCCGTTAGGTTGTGGCGTATCGGTCCATTCATGCGGTCCATTGCGGAATCTAAGGTCTCCGCCGTCAATCGGACACACGCCGGTCAAACGAATTCGATGCAAGTGCCGGTCGCGCCCTACCAGCGCCGGACCGTAGCTGCTTGGGGAGAGAGCGATCAAGTGTTTCCTCATCATGGTGAGCACTCTCAGCGCAATCAATGACACGATCGCGAGAGTCACGAATACGACCAGTGCGGCGTAACTGGGCCAGCTCGTCTCCCATGCCCCGAACTTACCAATGCCGCCGGAGAACAAAGGGAGGACAGCGACAATTAATCCCGCGATAGACGCAATTCCGGAGACCACGGCGAGAAGTCGGTATGCGATGGAGTTGCCAACGAGCTGCTTAGTTTCCTCTAGAGAGATGCTTGGCTCCCGGCCGCCCGGGCCGCCGAAGTTGTTCACGATCATCTTCGACCTGCCCTTTTTGCCGTTTGCGCTGGATTGATAGTTTGATGAACCGCTTTGATTGACGATGTTGTCGGCCATTTGGCGCCTCTGCTGTGGATGTTCGATGGGAAGATTTTTGCCGCATTCGGTCGGCTTGTGAGTTCGGCTACACGCGCTGCAGGCTGTCGTTGTCCGTCGTGCTGGGCGCAGCGATAAGGGCTCCTCGGCGGAGCCTGCCCGAGATCATCTGGAGTATCCGCTTAGCGCTGTCCGTGGGCATGCAGGCCATTCCGACAAGGCAGATCATCACTGTTGCGAAGCTCCATAGTCCGATAGTCGCGATGATTCCCAGATGCAGGACGGCGGTAGCGATGAAGGTAACTTTGCGCCAACGAGAGCCAAGAAGCACGCACAACCCGATGGCGATCTCCCCGACGATCACACCCCGAGTAGGCCCGGCAACCAACACTGGAGCAACCACCCGCTCTTCACACTGGATCCATTCCTCGAATTTGCGTTAGATCGTGTATTACAGGGGGAAGCGTAACGTTTATTCGAAGAATTTGTCAATGTTGTTCCTTTACGGCCCCTTCCGTATCCTTAGTCCATGATCATCGCCGGTGTAGCCCCGATCCTCGTAAGCGTCTTGCTGATCTGGTCGGTCGAGGCGGCGGCTCGAGGGACCCTCCGCCGTAACGGATGGATCGGCCTTCGATTCGGGTCGTTCATGGACTCCGAGGAAGCCTGGCGGGCAGGACACGCAGCCGGCCGCACTTACATCTGGATCGGATGCCTTCTTCTGGCAACCGGCGGAGTCATGACTATCGCTCTTCCCGCCAGCGAAACCGCCCGCGGAGACATCATCCTGGGAGCTTTCCTCGCACTTTTCGCGGCCGTCGCGGCGGCCAGCGTCGTTGGCAATCGAGCGGCCTCCCGCGCGGACATCGAAGCGAGACAGTACTAGCAATTGCGGACGGTGCACGATCCGCTCGGCTTTGCTCCGTCAGTACTGAACATGACGAGCAGCCCGGCGAAACGCACCGTGTCAACAACACTCGAGCCCAGAAAGCAGTCACGTCATGAGACCCCGTAGCCTCGTACTCACATTCCTCGGGATTGCGTTCGGCCTCTCCTGGATCGTTGCCCTGCCGCTCTGGCTGACCGATGGTCTCTCGAACCTCTGGTTCCCTCTGGTGTCCATCATCTTCATGTTCACGCCTGCGGCAGCAGCGCTTATCGTCGTGTTCGCCGTTGAAAAGCCCGAGGCGAAATGGCAGACGCTCGGCCTCCTGCCATTGATGCCTCCGGGTCGGCTCATCAAGTATCTGGCGCTCGGCCTCGTAATTCCGCCCGCTCTGGTGATCGCGGCCCTGCCGATCGGCGCGGCCCTCGGGCTCTACCCTGCTGATTTCGTCGAGTTCTCGGCATATAGGCAACTGATCATGCAGGAGTTGGAAGGCGTTGGAATGACAACGCTGCCTGCTCCGATCCAGGTGCTCGTAGCGGCTCAACTGATAAACGTCGTGGTCGGCGCTTTCCTGAACCTGATCCCCGCCCTGGGAGAAGAGCTTGGATGGCGCGGATGGTTGCTTCCCAAGCTCATGCGCCTAGGAGCCGCACGCGCGATCCTTCTTTCAGGTGTGATTTGGGGTCTCTGGCATGCGCCGCTGATTCTTCTCGGCTACAACTACCCGGACGCTCCGGGCTGGCTCGGAGTGATCATGATGATCGGCATGTGCACAGTGGTGGGTGCAATCTTCTCCTGGCTGAGAATCCGTTCCGCATCCGTGTGGCCAGCAGCTCTCGCTCATGGCGCGCTCAACTCGGCCGCAGGTTTCTCCCTGATATTCGCAGCCGCCGGCGAACACGTGGATACTGTCAACGCGACCATCCTGGGTTGGTCCGGCTGGCTCGTCCCGCTGCTACTCATCAGCATCCTGGCGGCAACTGGTCAGTTCTCGCCCGCCCGGTCGAGTGAACGCGTCGCACAAGATAGCTAGGCTCCGTCCGAAAGACCAGGTAGCCGAGGTCGATCAGCCGGGTACGTAGTCGGAGCTGGTCAGCGACAGCCCGGCCAGTGCACGACATTCGGGTGCCGATGGCGAACTCTCAAGGATCAGCGACGAGCGGCTAGTCAGCATGCACGGCGACCTTTCGACAGGTGCTCACGGGAGTATCCATCTCACACTCGGCGCCGACGTCCCGCCTGCCAAGATCGGGAGGTCACCCCGTCCAGCCAGGCATGGTCGGCCAGCGAGTCTCGCCACCGTGCCCTTATGCGCCGCTATTGGGGCACGATACAGCTCAAGTTCCCCAGCGTCGCCGTCATTCTCGGGATACCTGCCGAAAGTATCGACCGAGTGGATCACAATGTCGGCGAGCTGACGCGCTGCCATTCCGCGTTGGATCCGGCGCTCCTCCAACTTCATCCAAGTGGACTCCAGTTGCGCATCCGGCTGCTCCTGACTCGACACTCTCGCAGGATCCGTCCGAGGAGGAGACTCCGGCAGGGAGGTCGGTTCGCGCGTAGCCATCCATCGACTTTGAATGCCGTCGCCCCCACGAGGGAGGGACGGGACATCCTCCTCTCATCGTCGTACCGGCCAAAGCGCATCAAGCTGCCCGGCATGTCGGCTCCGCCTGAGAAGATTGAACTATGGCCCCCGCAGACGGAACCGAAACCACCGGAACGTCAATCAACCCGCTCGCCGTACCGCCCAGCGCCTACCTCTCAGCATCCGCCTTCGAGTCAGTTCGCCGAACAGTGGCCGAGACCTCGCGGTACGCGCGCCTCTCCCAGAACATCGCGGCTCAGAGCATCGCAGCGTCCGTGGCTGCGTTGGAATACGAGAGCATCAGGTCGACCGTGGCTACCGTCATGGAAGCGCAGCGCACCCTCGCGCACACCTCGATAATTCCAGCGATGGAGGCCGCGGCGAACCTTCAACGAGACGCCGGCTCTACGATTCTCACCGCGACACGTCTCTACGACTCGATGTCGTCGACGCTCGGCAGCATCGTCCTCGCGCACGACGCTGCCAGATTGTCTGTGGCGCGGATCGCCGTCGACTACGCGTCCACGATCACCGCCGCTGCCGGCCTCGCGTCTCAGCAGCGCGCCATTCTTACTGCATCGCTGGAGCCGGCGATGAAGGCGTACGCCCAATATCAGTCTGCCGCCGCCTCCATCGCCTTGCAGACGCGGTTTCGCACCCTCGAGCAAGGATTCCGAGGCGCCTCCGGCACACCCGCCGATACCTTCGGGACGGTGCTCAACGCAGTAGATCGCCATCCTGCGCTGAGGGCGTCCCTTGACGGGGCGATCCGATCCACGCAGATGCGTGGGAGCTTCGGGGCGGACCTTGTCGGCTTACGCAGCGGGGCCGCTGACATCGCCGACGCGTTCGACGAAGCGGGCGACGACCCGTCCCTCATGGCGCCCCCCGAAGCCCTGCAGGAGACAACCCGCCTCAGCGACGAAGTCCTGTTCAACACGGCCGACGCGCTTGGGCTGTGGGGGCGGGTGGTGACCAACCAGTCACCGACCGCGCGACTGCTCTTCTCGTACACCATCGGGATCTCGGGCTACGTGGCGTTGACCGCAGGCGGCGCTTCTTTTCCAGAGGCGTTTTTCACTTCGGCTGCAGTGGGCGGCAACATCTATCTGACGCTGCGAGGGAACGCGCGGAACTGAGGCACCGACTAAGTTGCCGAATTCTGCAGTTCCAACTCGGACAGCTATCCTCCAACGATCATTCTCGAGTCGCGTGTCCGCACGACGATCCGCACCGATTCGATCCCCGCCCCGTCAGCGATCCGGTGAACCCTTCGCCGCAACCCTTCAAGTTCACCCTGCACGTTCAGTTCGGAACTGACGTTCACGACGGCCATGACCACATCTTGGGGCCCATTCTTTGGGGTGTAGAAGTTAGAGATGAGACTGTCGATCATCCAGCCAGTGTGGCTTTCACTCCATGCGATGAAAGCCTGTCGCACTTCCTGGGCGAGGGTCACGACAGCCTCCCTTCAGGCTCGTGCGCGTTCGAAATCACCGGCATCTCACATACCGGACACCACCAGTAGGGAGACGAATCAGACCCAGCTGGCCACAAGGGAATGAGACAAGCTAGGCAATTCGGTGTGCCGATCGCGATCTCGAGAGGGTCCATGCCGGCACGTTACCGAGATTGACGAATCAGGGCAGAAGTTACGCACAGGGACTGACAAGGTCGGGCTCGTGCAGACCGGGGAGATCTGGTCGCCACCCTCAACGCTCACCGTCATGCCGTCCGCATTCCTCAGCCCCCGCCGTGGTTCAGGCGCGTCGGGAGCCTCTGACTACTGCTGGTCGGTTGACGGGGTGTCTGACGAGCCGAAAACGCGTCCAACACTGCCGCAAACAAGGCTTCGACCAGGCGTGCGTTCCACCTCGTCGAGTAGCTCCGATTCAGGAGTCGCTGACGAGAAATGCATTCCTACACAGCAAATTGTGGCGCACGACTAGAATTGAGAACATCCCAAATTCTGAGTGCGCTACGAGATCGAGACGAGGAGCTAATGACCGGCACTATCCGAATCGATCCCCCCGAGCTTGCTGCTCTCGCGAACAAACTAGGCGATGTGGCCCCGTCGCTCAGTACCGAGTACCCTCCCGGCGTATCTGCGTGCCAAAGCTGGGGTGTTACGGACGTTCTGGCGCAGTTCGTCCTTGAGCTTGAACATCAACGCCGCGATCTTCAGGAGTCGATACAGACTCTTGCGAAGGGCGTCGTAAAGACGGCCGATGACTTCTCAGACTATGACGCTGCGTTGTCAGTCGAATTCAATCAAACTTTGCCGGAACTGAAATGAAGGTCTGGACCGAAGCTGACCCGGGCGCGGGAAACATGTCCGTCATCGACAGTTGGGCCACCAGCGTGACAGCGCAGGCAGTAGCTTGCGAAGAGGCGGCGACAGCGCTTCACTCTCATGCCGATGCGAGCGGCGATCACTGGGAGGGTGCTGGCTTTCTCGCGTTCAGCGAATCTATTGCGCGTCGGGTGCACACCCTGACCCTGATGGCAGACGCCTGTCGGGAATCGGCAGCAGCAGCCACCCTGTACTCAGGAACCGTCGCAACGATCAAACAAAACACGGCGCAGCAGCAAGCTCTCGCTGCTGCAGCTCGGGATATTTTCGAGAACCCAGTCTCAGAGCTAAAGGACAAGGGCGGCCCGGTTTTCCTCATAGTGAGGGACGCTCGATACGCTCATACTGCAGCAGAGAAGCAGATCGAGGATCTCGCCCTGCAGCGCCATGAGGCCGACCAAACATTCATGGCCAAAGTCGCAGGCCAGTTGTCGGGAAAGATAAGGGTGGCGCGCACGGACTACGCCCCCATGAACGACGACGACAAAGACAAGGACAAAGAGAACGCCCGAATGCTTTTGGCGCTCTTCATCGCTGGTAAAGCTCCCCGCGACATGGCGTTCATCGACAGTGCGTTCGCTCGAGCCTTGGCCGACTCTGGGCACATGAAGCAATTCCGCGAAAAGCTGATCGAACGCTTCAAGCAGGGGGAACTACCTGTGGGCTTCACCGGTCAGACACGGCGAAATCTTTCCGACGATTATCTGACTCTCGTTGGCGACGGAGTAAACGCCGTGACTTTCGGAGAAAATGGCAACCTTACCGAGACCATGGTCGGAGGCTTCCTGGTGGACTACGAAGTTGTCGAACGAAACGGCGATGAAGCGACAGTGACATTCACGATCCGCAATGATATGACTCCAGATTCGCTCAATCGCGTACCCGGGACCGACATCGTCAAAATGCCCTGGTCGCACGGAGTAGATTTCACCAACGACGTTCTCGGCGGGTATCAATCCACCGGGCAGTCAGTCGTCTGGACCGAAGTGATCACAATCAAATGAACCACCTCACCAAACTGATTCTCGCAGCCGCTCTTTTCTCGGTCTCCGCGTTCGGCCTCACCGGATGCGCCGATCCGGTGAATCTGTCAGAAGAAGATGTAGTCGGTACCTACTCACTCGACGAGGGCGGAACAGTCACCCTCGAGCAGGATGGCATCCGGGTTGACGAACTTTTTGTCTCGCCGCTGGACGGCTTGGGTACCGATATTGAGTTTTCCGGCACCGGGACATGGTCGATAACAGGCAAGCAGTATGTTGCATTCGAGTTGATCGAATGGACGAGAACCTTTGCGTCGAGTAGCCCCGGCAAGACTTACGCCTCTAGCTTCAAGATGGTCGAGCGAGACGGCGAGCTGCAAATGGAAATCTACGAGGCGACCGCCGACGTGTACTACCACCTCGAAAAGGACTGACGTAGTCATTTCAGGCGAAGTGCGCTCGCAACCGTTTGAGCACACCCCGCTTCAGCTCGTTATCGGCGGCTCCTCGTATCCCGATCTCCTGCAGGGCCGGCCGCTTCCGAGACTGGTGGCAACCTTCATGGGTAGTAGTAAGAGATACGCAGGTGACCGCCTGGGTGCGATACGGAAAGATCGGCATCGAGGTCGAGGAGCGCGTAACCGCCTGGACTTCACGCGCGGCCGCAGTCGAGTTGGAAACTCCGCAGGGACCGCATCGCGCGTGGCTGTGGGCCTCCACCGCTGAACGCAAGCGGTAGAGGCAGCCGTTCTTCATCCCGATTCGACCACCTAGGCTCAGTCCAGCCTTCGCCCATAGCCTGCCTGCCGGCTCGCTCGATGCTCGCTTGAACGCCTGGTCGCGCCATGGCGATAGAAGCCGGTCGAGTGCGCATTGCGCGCGTAGTCCGTAGGCGTGGACGGCTCCGAACGCGCGCTACACCTGAGCTCTGTGGAGGCGATCGTATCGCCCGCCATGAAGTCCGCTGAAAACTCCGAGCGGGATGACCGTGGTCGGTAGCTCCGGTAGCCAGCCTTTCGCACCAGAGGCAACCAGCACACCCGCCAGACCGAATGTGATGCCTGCGAGACCGACTCCGAGACCGACCGCGGCCCCTTCCGCGAGAAGAGGGCTCAAATGCGGAACGGATAGGTTGCCGCACATTCGACTCCGCCTGACTGAAAGCTTGCACCCCGTTTTGCAAGATCGATCGATCATCGAATGAACAAAATGTCATGATTTTAAGCCAGTTGTATTTCAACACCTACTGTAACGATATAGGCTAGGCCAGGAAGAGCGACTGTGGTGAACGTCCGGAAACAGTCCGGGAGGGCAGTCGCGTCAAAAAGTTACCTCAGCACGCGAATGGAGAGATTAGTGAGCGATAGAGCAGTACGCCAAACGGGCAAAGACATATACGGGAACATCACCTCTCTTGCAGATTCGGGACAGATTTGGTCGCCGCGGCCCTCGTCTGACGCAATTCGAGACATCGAAAGCGCTGCTCACTCCTACTACGTACCGTGGCAGACAGGTCGCACCGAAATCCGTGTCGTTCAAGGAACTTCGGGAAAATACCTGCGAACTGATCGCGACAATACGGCGACCAACAATCTCGACGAATTGCCGAACCCTTAGCAAGACCTCGGGAGCTCTGCGCGAGCAGGATCGCCGGTGATCATGAGGAGAACCCCCTGGGCATGGGTCATGACAGGTCCCTCTCGGGGTCGTGGGCGCTCAAGATCACCGGCGCCTGCACACCGGAGGCCATCAATGGGAATACGAACCTCAGCTAGCCACAAGGGAGTGAGGCAAGGCGGACAGCTCGGTGCACTGATCGCGATCTCGCGAGGATCCATGCCCGCACTAGCAGTTAAGGCGGATCGTGGAAGAAGTCGTTCACAAGGACTGATCAGGCCGCGCTCGCGCACGCCGGTGCGCCACGAAGCTGAGATTCCGATCACGGTAGGCGCAAGCTCGACGATTGAGAAGCAATCGCAAGGCGCAAAGCGCATGTAGAGCAGCCAGCGCGGCCTCTGCGCGCTACTTGCGCGACCTGGCCGGGTGGTCGAAGGCGGAGTCGCACCTCAAGATAAATACTTGTTTAATACTCACGTTCGTGCTTATGCTCAGGCACTTCGCGATCTTCGGGAAGATATTGAAAGGGACGTATTTTGAGAAAACTGGCGCACGGCGTAATTGGACTTGGTGTTACCGCAATCATTGTCTTGACAGGGTCAATGACTGCAGCACAAGCAACCACAGGTGGGCAGAGCGTTGCTGGCCGGGCAGTTGTGATCCCCGCGCAACACACCGACGAGGAAGTGTTCCGAGGCGCGATCTTCGGCCAGGGCGAGGTCGGCGAACTACTCGAAGATCTGGTGCCGGTCTGGGTTGAGTCTGAGGAAGTGGCGGTTGAGGTCGACAATATCGTCGCTGATATTGCCAACAACGATCCGGCGTACTTCGGTGATTTCGCTACCCTGGTGCAGAGCGGCGAGGTCCTTCAGGTGAAAGAAGCATTCGACGGGGTCGGCGAAGTGCTCGAAGGTTCTCTAGTTCGCTTGGGATACGAAGAAGCTAGCGAGTCTGGCGAAATCACGCCCCAGTGCATACAGGTAGTTCTCGTCATCGCCGCGGTCGTGGCATACGCAGCAGCCGCGATTCTCCAGTTCGGGGCTGTGGCAACTACTGCTTTGTATTCGACCAAGGTTAAGACGATCTCCGGCCCGAAGAGCTCCGACCTCACTTACGACGTGTGGTTGGCTGGAATGACTGTCACCTTGGCGAAAGCCTAGGGGCGGGCTCCTCGACGATGAACGCGCTGAATAGCCAAGGCGGTCCTACCGACATCGCCAAGCAGGGTGTCAAAGCACCGCGGCCGGCCTACCTCGCAATGTTTGCCGGCGCGCTCATCGTCGGGTGGGCCACCATCGGCATGCTCGCTTTTCAGATCAACCAAAGTCAAAACGCGCTCACCGCAACGTGGCAAAAGGATTCGCGGCAGGTCGTTCAAACGTTCCTGCCAGAGCAATGGGCGTTCTTTACGAAATCCCCCCGGGAAGCTGTTCTGCTGCCGTTTGCCTACTCGGAGCGGGACGAGTGGAGCAGCATCTCCGAATATCCGCACAGTCGAGCCGCACACGCGTTTGGCTGGGATCGCAAATCTAGAGCGCAGGGAATCGAGATTGGGTTGGTTTACTCGGGAATGAAGGCAAGTGATTGGGTCGTCTGCGCCGCCGTTGACTCGGCTTTTGAATGCTTGGGGAGAGAAACCTCGGCGAGCAAGAGCGACTGGCCGACCGTGAAAAATCCGTCACCGGACCCTACGCTTTGCGGAACGGTCGCGCTGTCGAGCGTTCAGCCGGATCCCTGGGCCTGGCGATCGCAGGGGTTGAGCGGCGAGCAGATCAGCGTGTCAATCGTAGATGTCAAATGCTGAAGCGCTTTGTGGCCATGTCGAGCAAGTTGGCCAATCAGCCCTCCAGATGGACGTTCAACGTCGGCGTTGCGCGATCATTGCTAGCTTTGAGCTGCTTCGGCACGCTCTTCTTCTCATCTCTGGCGACGATGATACGGCCAGGATCGGGTCTCGAGCCGCTGCTTTGCGAAGGAGCGTCATCGCTAAGTGTTTGGTGTGTGGTTCCCGCGGCGCACTATGAGTTGGTGAGAATTGGGGCGCTTCTGGTCTTGGCCATTACCGCGTCCGGGTGGCGACCGCGACTCACCGCGATACCTCTCTGGTGGATACTCTTTAGCAACCAAGCATCATTGACCACAGTTGACGGCGGGGATCAAATCGCCTCTGTCCTCGCCCTGCTGCTGTTGCCGATTTCTCTCACCGATCCCAGAACATGGCATTGGCAGAAGGCGAATCTTGAGACTGCAACGAATAGGCCGTACTTGGCTATTCTTGCCGGAGTTTCCGGTGCCGTGCTGCAGGTCCAAGTTGCCTTCATCTATATCAATGCGTGCCTGTCCAAGCTTTCGGTACCCGAGTGGCTCGACGGGACCGCAGGCTACTATTGGCTGCAAGATCCAATGTTTGGTCCCGCTGGGGTACTCCGGACGCTTTCCGACGCCTTGATGGTCCACGCTGTACCCGTCGCGGCGATGACATGGGGGTCCCTCGTCACAGAGTTCATGCTCGGAATAGCACTGTTTCTTCCCCGGCGCGCCAAAAGCGTTCTGCTTGCAACCGGCCTACTTTTCCATCTCGGTATCGCCGTGACCATGGGTCTTTGGAGCTTTGGGTTCGCGATGTGGGCTGCTCTTTTCCTGTACCTATGGCCAGAAGGCAACCTCGGCGCTCGTGTCCGCTCCATCCTGCATTCGTGGCGTGCAAGGTCCGATTCCGAAAGGGACAATGCAGACGAAGCTATTCGCAGTCTTCGAGTGGAATGAGGAGATGGATGGTCGCGGCCCATCCCATCCCGCACCGCCTCCGTCCTGCTTGGCCTTGACGGCGGCAACTTGCCCTCACTCAGCCGAATTCCTGCTTCCCGCCCGAGGCTGTCACGGCATAAAGCATTGACGCTCAAGGCCTGCACGAACGAGCAAGATTCCCGCTTTCCGAAAGGCTTAGGACAATGACCTCACCAGCCACTCGCTTCACCCCGCGCCGGGTTTCGGCGGCGGTGCTTACTTCGCTGCCAGCGCTTACAATTCTTGGAACGTTCCTACTCGAACGGAACACCCTCCCATCGGAATTGCCGAGCCACTGGTCGAGCGCCGGTGAAGTCGACGGCACCTCGACCACATGGATATTGTTTGCGTCTACGCTTTTGATCGCCGCTGTGGTGGCAGGCCTAAGCATTGCCACTGGCATAGATCCGGTGAAGCCGTCATCAGCGCGCCCGGGCTTCCTATTAGGGGGGCTCTTCTCCGGCGGAGCGGCTGCCTGTTGGCTGATAGTTATTGGAATCACTTTGTCGACGCCGCCGGGCGCGCAGCCGGAGGTGGGAGCTTGGCCGGCGTTGATTCTTCTTTTGGCGTGGGGAGTAGTCCCCGCGTTGACTACATTCGGCGGAGAGAAGCAACACCCGTACTAAGCACCCGCTCTCAGCGTCACTCGGTTCCAGTCCAAATCTGATGTCCACAGGGCCAGCTGTTTCCGAGGCTTGGGAGCAACCTATGGGTAGTAGCGAGACATACACAGATTCAACCGGCGCACGGGGGTCCGCGCCGATCAGTGTGTGATGAAGGACAGTAAGCCCGAATCACTCAGCGCAAAAAAGCTCGAGCCGTCGACCGAGCCCCACACACGAACACCCGCACCAACACCCGTCACCCGTCACCCGTCACCGCCTGGGTACGCTACGGAACGACCGACCACCACGCCCCACCGTTTCGTCAGACGCCTGCCTCGACAGGCCGGTCGTGGCTACGGAGGAGCGGCGGGCGGTTCGGAGGG